>OOAF01002391.1_pt1 | contig 10939 bp, 8 predicted proteins | sample 1671251 | NCBI WGS metagenome assembly OOAF01 (sample SAMN06348137, study PRJEB24527) | human gut metagenome | biome: human gut; feature: ankylosing spondylitis patient; material: feces | host: Homo sapiens | place: China | collected 2015-10 | reverse complement strand
CGCTTTCGGAAACGGAAGAAAAGGCGAAGATGCTCATCGCCACGGACTATGCCCGCAAAAGATTCAACAAGCTTGTATCTTTCAGATAATCAATAGAGTAGGAAAGAGTGTGGGGTAAAAGGGTTACGAGTTGGAAACGAGCAAGTTTCTTTACCTCTCTTCATTCTGCAGTGCTTCAAAGATCACGCTGTTCTATGTTGCAAAGATAATGATTCTCTTATGAAAATCAGTAGGAATTAGCCGTGTTGTCAGGGCTGACGTTTTTGGGGAATGGGTTCATAGCTTCATAGATAGTAGCTCTGATGGTTTCAGGGAGGCGTTGGTACGAAACTGAGTGATCAGCCTTTTGCTACTCTTTTCCTTCATTTTGTCGACAAAGAAGTGAACGATTTTAGACCAATAGTGGCCTAAACGTTTTTACCGCAAATGTCAAGGGGCGATTGACCCGCTTGACAGCGATCTCACACCCTTCGCCCGCCAAAAACGTTTAGGACACTATTGGGATGAACCATATCTTTTATGGTTCAACATTGCAGATTCTCTGTTGTGAGATGTGATTTATGACCTATCTCCTTATGAATTCGGACAGCAAAGAACAGTGTCATTAAAGTTGCAAAGACGTCGGCAATAGGCTGTGCATAAAGCACTCCATTTAGTTCCCAATACGATGGAAGCAGCAATATTATAGGGATAAAAAACAAACCTTGCCGTCCGATGTTTAGCAGAAGACTTTGCCTTGCTCTTCCGATTGCCATATATAGTGTGGAATACACAAATTGGAATCCGAAAGTGAAGAACATAATCGTATTGGCTCTAAGTGCAATTCTTGCTATTTCCTGCATTGTTTCGTCTTTACCGAAACAACTGATGATAGGAGAGGTAAAAATGACTATAAGAATACTCCAGAGCACACAAAACGAGGTTGTGAGTATCAGAGAACAGCACACCGCTTCCCTTAATCTTTGAAAATTGCCTGCCCCGTAGTTATAGCCTGCCATAGGTTGGAGTCCTTTTACAAATCCGAAGACCACGTTTGTTCCCAATGTGACGATTTTCAGGACGATACCCACAGCCGCAACAGCCTCTGCCCCATATTTCACAGTGGCTTTCTGCAACAAACTGATGGAAAGGGTCTGGAGCAGTTGCAAAAAGAGCATAGAGATACCAATCTTAATGATGTCTGCGTATATTCTTATCGTGGGAGCGAACAAGGCAAGAGATACTTTTACCTCTGCTTTCGTAAGGAAACGGATGTAAATAGCTGTCGTGACGATTCTTGAAAGAATAGTTGCCCATGCAGCACCTTCCACACCCCAATTGAAAGTGTAGATAAACAAGGGGTCTAATGCAACATTAACGATAGAGCCGATGATCATTGCCGACGCAGAAGTCTTCGACGCACCTTGTGAAACAATGATATTGGACATGGACACATTCAATGTTCCTATGACACAACTGATGATAAAAAGCCTGCCGTAGGATTCTGCCAAACTCATCATCTCCTCGTTTGCTCCCATGAAAAGTAGGATGTCCGGCAGGAACGCATTGCACACAAGGGCAATGAGAGATGACAACATCACAGAGGTAATCACTGAGACGGAAGCGACCTGACTTGCCTTGACAACCTGTTTCGCTCCCAACAGACGGGATATATACACTCCGCCTCCGACACCGAACATCAGTCCTATCCCAAGAAATAACAACGATATAGGGAAAACAACCGATACCGCGGCGACAGGAAGAGTTCCAAGACGTGCAACCCAAAAAGTATCTACCACATTGTATATTGCCATAATCAGCATTGCGATGACAATAGGTATCCCCAATTTTGTCAGGGCTTTCATCATACTTCCTTCTCGCAAAATATTTACAGCGTTGTTCATCCTTATAATCCGTATCTTTTCAAGTGAATAAAGTTCGCTGCAAAGGTACGGTGGAGTACAGGCTGTCACAATAGACGGACAATGGTAATGATAGCACTATTCGTGGTAAGTCCTCCTAAAGAGCGTGGGAGAAACGCCTGCAACCTTGGTAAACAGCCGTGTGAAGTAGGAGTAATCGTTAAAGCCTAAACTATGTGCAATCTCTTTGATGGAATCTGTAGTATAGACCAATTGACGTTTAGCCAACAAAATAATCTCGTTTTGGATATGGTGGCTCACACTTGTCCCTAGAACAGAATTTACAGCTTCATTCAGGTAGGCAACGGTAATGTTCAGCCACCCGGCATAGAATGATGGCGAACGGTTGCTTCGGATATTGCTTTCCAACAAATCCCGAAATTCCCATACTATTTCCTTGTGTCTGGTCACTGTCCCCTGCAATTTGGATTGAGCTATCGTTACATTTACAATGTTCTCCACGACTAACCCTACAATGACGGTGGTCAGTCGCTGAACGACTGCTTTGGCAGAAGGATTTTCCATACCACTCAGCTTGCAGTTAAGAAGTGATAATAATAGTTTTTGTTCCGATATGTCGGATAGTTGTATCTGAGGGCGACCGTATCTCTCAAGCGTTCGTTTTTCCTCCTTATCCACCAATACTGAGTCGATAACCAGAAATTTTGCAGAAAGATTGGAAGCGTCGATGATACGATGCACCTGCCCGGGTAGAATGATAGCCAGACTTCCTTTCCCGAAAGTGTATTCCTCGAAATCAATATTCAGACAGCATTGCCCACCCTCTATGAAGCCAAAGAAATAATAATCGTCGGTATGAGAAAAAGCGTATTTTTCCGAAGATGCCGATGTTCGAGAGATGACAGTCTTCAGATAGACTCCGAAATCTGAGAGTTGTGAACTTCTATGGATGGGTAACCGAGACATATATCTTTTGGGTATTTGTTTTTTTGATTATCAAACTTACAAAGTTAATCATAATAATGCAGAATAATGAATTATAAAGTGTCTTTTAACTCGAACTACACATCAATACGATTAAAAAGCAATAGTGTCCTAAACGTTTTGCAGGGTAAAGAGAAAAGGGTAGGTTTGTAATTGAAACAAAGCACAGCTAGTGAAAGCTGTCACAAACCACCCTTTTCAATGGCAAATATAACACTATTCGCACAAGTAATCCGACTCATACCTCGAGAAATCATCCAACGATTAGTCAAGAAGTATGACACAGACAAGCATGCAAAGGGCTTTAACTCGTGGAGCCATTTGGTGACTATGATCTTCAGCCAATTCTCGGGTAGCGTGTCGCTACGTCAAATCTCAGAGGGGCTACAATCTGCCACGGGCAATTTCAATCATCTAGGTCTATCACGAGCTCCCTCCAAATCCAACATCAGTTACCAAAACGCCAATAGGAATTCCGAATTCTTCCAAGATGTCTTTTATGCCCTCTTCCAATATTTGGGACAGCACAGGGGTTGTTTTCATCGTCAGAGGAAGAGACAACATCCAATTTGAGTCAATAAGGGAGAGAGATTTGCCTGATACGACGTCTCAAGAGATACTGAAAGATGAAGAGGTGAGACTGACAGGCGTAGAGACAGCGAGCAAGTACCCTAAGAAGATTCGTAGGATAGGGATCTACAATGTTCAAGGAGACTATACGATTGATTTGTATACCAATGACTTTAAGCACGCAGCCAGCACTATTGCAGCACTATATCGCTCACGTTGGAAGATTGAGATCTTCTTTAGAAATCTCAAGCAAAACCTGCACATCAAAAGCTTTCTAGGGACCTCTCAAAACGCTGTCGAGATTCAGATTTGGACGGCTCTGATTACGATTCTCCTACTTCAATATCTCAAGCGAATAGCAAAACACCCCTGGTGTCTCTCCAACTTAACAGCCTCTTTGAGACTCAACACGTTCACAAAAATCGACCTCTTTCAGTGGATAAATGAGCCGTTTTCACCGCCTCCAGACGAGCTCGAAATAGCATAGGGGGGGATACCCCCGTTTTTACCGCAAATGTCAAGGGGCGATTGACCCGCTTGACAACTATCTCACACCCTTCGCCCGCAAAAAACGTTTAGGACACTATTGCAATCAAACAATATTCTCAAAAGAGGTAAAGTACAGGTAAACAACGCAACTGTTGTAAGAATTGCTAGAAGCGTTTTATTACCGATTACACATATAAAGCCTATACTCCTAACATTGACAACCGTCCAAAAAGGGATTGAATATTTGCAGTACGGAACGAATATCGGGTGTTATGATTTATTAGTATTTATTTTCACCTTCTCTTCTTAAGGGATTTTGTTAGCAGCGCAGCTTGCTGTTGCAGTCTGATGAGAACTTGGGAATAGGTTTCAAGTTTGCCGAGCATTCGTTGAGCAGTGGCAACAGAATGATAAGTATTGAGGGCTTTCACGGCTTCATTGTACATCACGCCTATCTTATTCATCATGGCGACGATTTCGGAGAGTTTATCCAAGTAAGGCTTCTTTGAAGGATCTTCCGTGATGACCTTAAAGGCTTCACCCAAAAGTCTTGCTCGGACAAAGTCGCTCTTCGTCTTTGCTCCCGATTTTTGATAGAGCCTGATAAGTGTTTGCTGGTCTTCGGAATTAGGTATCCTGATGTGCCATCTGTCCCATCGTGGATAGGTGGCACATCTGCCATCGGGCTTCTTTTGTTTCGTCATTTTCATTGCATCCTAATCACGACTTTGGAGTGATTTACCCCCCCCCTCGGGGCAAGGGTCTTTGTGGTACAAATGGCAATTTGTGGTACAAAGACACACCTTGCCAATATCAAGAATTGATGCCACCCACTTAGGGGCGATTGGAAATTAGCTTTTGACTTTCTGAGCTAAGTTTTGAGTCTGGTTAAGACTTGACTCAGTTTTGACTTGGCTCAGTTTTGACTCAACTCAAAATTGACTTAGCTCAAGAGTTAGGTTTTGACTCAACTCAATTTTGACTTTGGTCAATTTTGACCTGAGTCAAAATCCACTTCTTGACCATACCAAATCTTGACTTACCCAACTCTTAACCGAAATCTCCTATGGCTTACTTATTTGACCGTAGGTAATTGTAAGCTCAGATTAAACGCTGAAAACTCACCGATGAAGTCAACAATCCCCAAAGAGGGACAAAAGCACGCACACCGATGGAAGAATTGACACTCACCGAGAGATTGTATGCTCTTGACGTCAGCGTTACCGAGTTCAAATGAGTATCCGCTAAACCATATCTCAACTCACTTCTTTTACCCCGCTGTCCAATTACTTATTTCTCTTATATATAGGATTATAGTGCCTTTCAAGCATCGCTTGAATATCGCTCTGTTTGTAGAGTATCTTGCCTCCGATTTTGTGATAAGCTATTGTTCCACTGTCTCGGTACTCTTGGAGTGTGCGACTACTCAGACGTAATTGCTTGCATACCTCTTCACTTGTGAGATAAGTTTCTCCGCCCAACATAGGACGTGCAGTAGCACAATAACGCTCCAGCTTCTTCAAGACGCTCTCCATAAGTTGTGCAAACATCTGCATTTGCGGGTCTTGTTGTGTAATAATTTCGTTCTCTGACATAGTTCATTCAATGTTTGAGTTCAGTCTTTCTTTGCATTCAGTATCTCAGTGATGTCGCTCTCTTTGTAATAGCATTTATGCCCAATCATAGAGAACGGGATTTTACCCGTATCCCGATAGTGTTGCAGGGTGCGCTTGCTGATTCCGAGCCTACGGCATACGGCTTCATTGTCGAGCCATTCCTCCGTTTCGGGAGGACACCCGATAAGCCGTTCGATACGGTGGATGAAATCTGCAAAGGAGGAGCAGTGCTGCTCCCATGCCTTGCGGTCGATGATGATAAGTTTCATTACATTGTTGTTGATTACGTTATTCATACTAGGCAAACGAGCAGCTTTTCTGTCGATTGCCCTTCTTGTCGGAGGCAAAAGTAACCCCTCTAAAGCGAAAAAAGAAAGAGTGAGTAAGAATAAGGAAATAGTTAGGACACAAAGGAAATGTAGAACACAAAAGTCTAGGCTATTGCGGTAATGAGATGAGGCGCTGGTTCGTTCCGTACTAGCGAAAATAAAATCAGGTCACTCTCGAGTGTTCGATTGATTCGACATCTCAATCGTTCAAGAGATCAATCGTCCAAATGATAAACCTAGCGAATGAGGGGTTTCGCTCTCAATTAACAGAGCGAGAGCACACTCTTTGGCTGTTTGATTGGTGGAGTATTTGTTTTGTCGCTTCTTGCGTCCAAAGAGCCTGAGTATGCCGTATTCGTTCGGGCTTATTCTTTTGGCGGTTAGCCTATTGCTGCAAGGTTGGAGTGAAAAATACGACCGCACTAACAATCAAATTTTTGCAAGTATGATAGTAGCAAAGTACAGAGAAAAGCCCTGCGGTGGAGATTTTTCACTCCATCCGCAGGACTTGACCTTGCAAGCAATCAAGGCAACCGCCATACCTTTGCCCGACCGAATATGGCTTCAGGTCTTTTAGGAAAGTTTACCTACAAAGGTTCAGATTGCGTTTTGTCTTGCTGTGCTATTGACTCACAATAACCCTCAAAGGCAGAATGCTCTCTGTCAGTGAGTGCAGTCATATCCTCTTGTATCTTGTGATCGGTTATCTTTCCGTAGATTTGTGTCGTGCCAATATTGCTGTGTCCGAGCATCTTGCTGAGCGTTTCCATTGAGATCCCGTTGGATAGGCAAATTGTGGTTGAAAATGTATGGCGAGCCATATGAAAGGTCAAACCTTTCTCTATTCGGCATATCTGACCAATGTTCACACAAGCTAAAGACGCCTTGCGGGTGGTTAGGTTAGGGAATATCAAGTCGTCTACTTTCTTGTCTTTGATATAGAGTGAAAGGATTTGCTTGGCAATAGGCAAAAGTGGAATGATAGCTTCTACGTCCGTTTTCTGCCTTTTGATACGGATTTCCTCCGTGCCGTCTGCATTACGGATGATATGCTTTAGCCTGAGCCGTTGCATGTCCACACGTGCCAGACCAGTAAAGGCACAGAAAAGAAAGAGCTGCCTTGCTCGTTCGAACTGCCTGTCAATGATGGGTGTTTGTAATACTCGTTGGAGCTCCTCCGTAGTGAGATAACGCCTTGTGCGGTGTGGCAGTTCTGCCTTGTAGTCCGCAAACGGATCGATACGGATATACTTCTTCTGCTGACCTATGCCGATAAGCTTTCTTAGGAAAATGACCACAATCTGAATGGTGGCAAGGGAAAGGTTGCGCTCTGATTTGAGATAGAAGTCCATCCCCTCGATAAAGCCGTAGTCCAACAATGAGTAGCGAATATCCTCCAGTCCCAATCGTTCACGCAGATAAGCCTCTATGAGTTGTGTGGCATAGATGTAATTGGCAAAGGTCGGCTTGGCAATCGTTACCCCCACACAGGGACGTTTATCCTCAATGAAGAGATGTGCTTCTTCCAAAAGAAAACCTTTAGGTTTGTCTTCTTCCATGAGTTCACATTTCAGTAGCTCGGCTGTGATATAGCCACGCTGCCATACTAATTCTTGATACTTCGCTTTGGCTTGTTCCTCTTTGGCTTGGAGATAGCGGTTGATTTCCTTTATCTCTTCGCCCGTTCCCTTGCATCTTCCCTTACGACTATCCCAAAGTTCGGGAGCAATCTCCTTGCCCGTGCTGTATTGCACCTGCTTTCCGTCTATAGTGATGCGTCCCATAATCGGACATTTGCCGTTCTTCTTCTCTTTGGACCGATTGATATAGAATAGTGTTTTGAATGTACTTCGTGCCATAATATCAAAGCTTCAAGGTGAATGTATCTTGTATGCGTTGCTGCACATTTTGCATCTCTCGATGGATTCTCTCGGAGGAAACGGCAGCATATACTTGTGTTGTTCTCAGGTTGGTGTGCCCGAGCATACGGCTCACCGTTTCAATAGGCACTCCTGCTGAGAGCGTGATGAGCGATGCAAAGGTGTGGCGAGCCATGTGAAAGGTTAGCGGGCTTTCCATACCGACATTTCTCTGTATGTAGTGCATGCCGTTGTGGATGATGTCGTTAGTCGGTACATCAAAGACAAAACCAGCACGCTTACCTTTGTACCGCTCCATTATCGTCCAAGCAGGAGGGAGTACTTGTACACGATATGGGGTCTTGGTTTTCATTCGCTTGCCCTTGATGCAGAGTTCACCTTCTTCCAAGACAATGTTTTCCTCTCTCAGATTACGGACATCGGAGATAGCAAGCCCTGAAAAGCAGGAGAATACGAACAAATCACGGACAATACGGTAGTTCTCCCATTCTATCTCCAAGTCAATGATGCGTTGTAGCTGGTCTTGTGAGATGCTTCTCGGCTCACCTTTGGGACGTTCATAACTGTAGCCCAAGAACGGGTAGAAGTCCAGCACGCCTTTCTTCACCGCCATGCGGACGATGCTCTTCAAGGTGGATAGAGCACTTGATACGCTGCTACGTTTCAGTTTTCGGTCAATGGAGAGGTAGTACTCGAAACCCTCAATAAAGGCTTTGTCTAATTGTGAAAGGGGAATGTCGCTTACTTTATACTTCTTCTGCAGATACTCACGGAGCAGGGATAGCTGATAGGTACGGAGCTTGAATGTCTTCAAGGCTCTATCAATGCCTATGCGTTCCTTTGTCTGTCTGAGATATTCCTCAAAACTCTGCAAGAGCAGGGCTTGACGGTAGATTTGCCCCTGATAAGCATCCCTCACATCGGTGGCGGTAAAGGATTCTTCTCTTTCACTGAGTTCGTGAAAGCGTGCGTGGATGAGTGCGGTGCATTCACCGAGTTTCTGATTGACGGACACCGCCATAGCGCTCTTGCCAGTGAGCCGTTGCTTACGGCTATCCCATAGGGCGAGCGGAGTCTTACACTTGGTGGAGAACCCCGAATGGGTTCTACCTACGGAGATGCGCCCGATGACAGGCACAAGTCCTTTTTTGTCGGTTCGTCTTGCCTGAACAAAGAACGATACTTTCAGTTTGTTTTCTCTCATTTTTCTGTCGTTTTTCTCAATTCCCTTTGCTTGCAAAGGTACAGTGAAACAGGTGCTTCTGAGCGATGCAGAACGATGAAAGATGATGAATAAAAAACTGTGGAGCAGTTGTTTAGCTTCAATTCGTAACCCCTCTTTGCTTTTTCTTCGATGGGTTACGATGTGGTAACGGAACTCCTGCCGTTTTATGCTCGTTTTCGCTTACCCTCAAAATAGCAAGAAAGTATAAACGATGCTATATCAAATAGTTACATCCTTTGCATATCCCGCTATTTCCCTTAATTCTTAACTCCAGATTATGCCCGGAAAATGGCACTCGACATGCGCATGATAGACCCGAATTACGAAGATCATCCCGACAACAAAGCGAGTCACTGTGCCAAGATGATCGCGGAGTATTATCAAAAATACGACGCCCAGAAAGGCACGCAGTTCGTTTTCTCTGATTTGGGGACATACCAGCCGGGCGACGGGTGGAACGTCTATTCGGAAATCAAGCGCAAACTGACGGAGGACTACGGTATACCGCCAAGCGAGGTGCGCTTCATTCAGGAGTGCAAGACCGACAAGGCGCGGAAGGCGGTGATAGACGCCATGAACGCCGGGACGGTGCGTGTGCTGTTCGGCTCTACCTCTATGCTCGGAACGGGTGTGAACGCCCAGAAACGGTGTGTGGCTATCCATCATCTCGATACGCCGTGGCGACCGTCCGACTTGCAACAGCGTGACGGACGCGGAGTTAGGGCAGGTAATGAGATTGCCAAACATTTCGCCGGGAACAACGTGGATGTAATCATCTACGCGGTGGAGAAGTCACTGGACAGCTACAAGTTCAACCTCCTGCACTGCAAGCAGACTTTCATAAGCCAGCTCAAAAGCGGTGCGATGGGTGCGCGTACCATCGACGAGGGGGCAATGGACGAAAAATCGGGCATGAATTTCTCGGAATACATGGCGTTGCTCTCCGGCAATACCGACCTGTTGGACAAGGCGAAACTGGAAAAGCGGATCGCATCGCTCGAAGGGGAACGCAAGTCGTTCAACAAGGGCAAGCGTGATTCGGAGTTCAAGCTGGAGTCAAAGACCGGCGAGTTGCGCAACAACACGGCTTTCATAGATGCCATGACGGAGGACTGGAACCGCTTCCTGTCGGTGGTGCAGACCGACAAGGAGGGCAACCGCCTTAATATAATAAAGGTGGACGGAGTGGATTCCGCCGATGAGAAGGTCATCGGAAAGCGTTTGCAGGAGATAGCCAAGAATGCCACGACCGGAGGGTTGTACACGCAGGTCGGTGAACTTTACGGTTTTCCGATAAAGGTGGTGAGCGAAAGGATACTCAAAGAGGGATTGGAGTTCACCGACAACCGCTTCGTGGTCGAGGGGAACTACAAGTACACCTACAACAACGGGCATCTGGCGATGGCTGACCCGTTGGCCGCCGCCCGCAACTTCCTCAACGCGATGGAGAGGATACCCTCCATCATCGACCAGTACAAGGCGAAGAACGAGGTGCTGGAGATGGAGATACCGCAGTTACAGGAGATAGCGGGTAAGGTGTGGAAGAAGGAGGACGAGCTGAAGCAGTTGAAGTCCGAACTTGCCGCCCTTGACCGAAAAATTCAGCTGGAGCTTGCGCCACCCACGCCCGAAGTCGCAGAAAAGGAGAATGAAGGGCAACAGCTCAAGCCGGAAGCGGAAGATGTGAGGAACAGGCAGGCGCAATATCCCGAAAATGCACCGCCGCAGATACGCAGTCCGGCGGATAGTATCGTTGCCAACCATGTCATAATCGGGCGTCCGGGACTGTATGCCAAGGAGGAAACCCGGTCCAAAGGATTGAAAATATAACCTAAGGAATTTTATCTGAAGTATTAATAAGGGCTATCCCAAAAGGTCTAAAAGTAAATTTTATCCTTTCTGCAAGTATCTATAGGATGGCAACTGCATTTTTTTCTTTTTGGGCAGCCCTTATTAAAATTTATTCTTATTTTAGGTTATATAC
>OOAF01002364.1_pt1 | contig 11091 bp, 7 predicted proteins | sample 1671251 | NCBI WGS metagenome assembly OOAF01 (sample SAMN06348137, study PRJEB24527) | human gut metagenome | biome: human gut; feature: ankylosing spondylitis patient; material: feces | host: Homo sapiens | place: China | collected 2015-10 | reverse complement strand
ATTCAGTATAATACTCACGGCTCTTCATACGTCCGTCACAACCTGCCATAACAAAGAATTTGCGGATGGCTCCGCTCTTGACAGCTTCTACCACTTTGTCTGCCAGTGCAATAACCTGTGCGTGTGCAAATCCGCCAACGATCTTACCGCTCTCTATGGCTACGGGTGGCTGGCAGCGTTTGGCATGTTCAATGATAGCAGAGAAATCTTTTTGTCCTCCGTCTTTAGCTTCGGGAATATAAGTTGCACCCTCCAGTCCGCAGGCACCGGTAATGTAGATACGGTCTTTGTAGTTTGCATCCGGGCGGGGAGGTACAATGCAGTTGCTGGTAAACAGTATCGGACCGTTGAAGCTTTCAAACTCTTCTTTCTGCTTCCACCAGGCGTTCCCGTAGTTTCCGGCAAGGTGTTTATACTTTTTTAGTTGCGGATAGTAGTGTGCCGGTAACATTTCACTGTGAGTATAGATATCAATGCCCGTACCTTCTGTCTGCTGTAACAACTCTTCCAGGTCTTTCAGGTCATGTCCGCTGACGAGGATACTCGGGTTATTTCGTACACCGATATTAACTTCCGACAGTTCCGGGTTACCATAGGTTTCTGTATTGGCAGCATCCAGTTGCGCCATGGCTGATACGCCCTGTTTTCCGGTTTCAAGTACCAGGCTGGTAAGTTCGTCTACGGTGATGTCGTCACGGGTTAGTTCGGCAAGAGCATGTTGCATGAAAGCGAATATTTCCGGGGATTCATACCCTAAGTTGTGGGCATGTTCTACGTAAGCTGCCATACCTTTTAGCCCGTAATGTACCAGTTCTTTTAAAGAACGAATGTCTTCGTCCGATGTGCGGAGCACTCCTACGCTTTGGGCTTTTTCTTCAAATTCGTCTTCGTTGCCATTCCAGGTGCATTCATCGGGGGCATGTTCAATAGTCACTTCCTGGGCGAGTTTACTTTTGAGCTTCAATCCTTCCTTGATTTTACGAATGATGGCTTTTTTATCAAAGTTGGCATTGGTGATCGTTATAAAGAGGGCATCAAAGATAAAGCGGTCCGCTTCGTCCGAAGGACGCTTCTCCCAACGTAATTTCTGGTTATACACGGCAATACCTCTTACTACAAAGAGCAGAAGGTCTTGAAGATTAGCAACTTCGGATGTTTTCCCACAAACACCTCTTAGGGTGCAGCCAGTGCCTTTTGCTGTCTCCTGGCATTGATAACAGAACATGTTCATAATTTCTACGTATTTATTGGTTATTAATTGAACGCAAAGGTAGAGGAATGGTTTAAGGCAATTCTGTAACCAATGTTACAAGTTAGTGGAAAATAGAAAGTTAAAAGTTGAAAATGGGCTGCGCGGGTTGTAGTGTAGGAGTAACTTTATTCCTCCCTGTCATTCGAATGGCACTTCTCCGTGTGGGAAGCACTCATCGTCAATTGAATCAACGCTTGTTTTTGTAGGATTGTTATTTGTTTTCTATCTGCTATTATTAGCTTATCTTCTTGCATGTGAGCCAGTTCCCGTGCCAGTGAGGGGCGGGATACTCCGAAGTAATCACTCAATTGTTGTTGGGAGCGATTGAGTGTGATATGTTCACTTTGCTGTTGATTGGATAGGCGAAGCAGATAGGATGCCAGTTTCTGCCGGATTGTTTTGAAGGACATGAAAAACAATTTGTCCGAGAGGGTATGGGCGTAATTAGCAGAGAGGTTCATATAATTTTCCAGAAACTTCTCGTTCTTTCTGAATAGTTTCAGGACACTTGCTTTGGGTATCTCAATCACTTCGGTAGCCTCATTAGCGGTAACTTCTACCGGATAACGATTCTCGTTTCCGAAAAGAAAAAGCGGTGCTATTGCTCTTGGCGCGGCAATGTCTTCTACTTTTATCAATCTTCCGGAGTCATCAATCATCTCTCCGCGCACACTGCCTTTTATAAGAATTACGAGGCGGTTGCACACATCGTCTTGGTGGGCAAGAATTTCTCCTTTTCGATAAAAACGGGTATGAAAACTAATTTCTCTGAGATCTTCAGTAAGTACGTTGGGAGCAATACCATTGAATAGTGGGTTGTTGGCAAGTATTATCATGAGTGGTGTTTCTATTAGTTTGTATTTATATAAACAGATGACCGGACTTTTTTGTTTGAGAATGCATTGTCACAGAGGTTATTTAAACTTCAGTATGAACCTGGTTTCTTTTCCCGGCAACAGTGTGATACTTCCGCCGGACAATCTCATGATCTGTCTGGATATGCTAAGGCCAATGCCGCTTCCCCCTTCTTTGGTGGTAAAGAAAGGAATAAAAATATGTTCTGCTACTTCCGGCAGGATCACAGGTCCATTGTTCTTTACTTCTATGATTACTTCTTCTGCCTCGTTGCAACAGGCATGGATGGAGATACAACCGTCTGATTGGTCACCTATCGCCTGTATAGCATTTTTCAACAGATTGATAACCACTTGTGAGATGAGGTTTTCATCAGCATACAGAATCAGGTCGGTGGGTGATACGTCAGTCCGGAAAGAGATGTTACCGTCCGGATTCTGGTGCTTTGCCAGCTCTACCATGCGATCTATAAAAGCCTTGACATAGAATAACGATGGTTCGGGTACGGGGATACGTGTGAAACGGCGGTAGGATTCGACAAAAGAAAGCAATCCTTTTCCGGTCGAACTGATTGTTTGCAAACCGTTGCATATCTCTTCGTCTTTTGTATCGGCAAGAGAGAGCAAGGTATCACTCAAAGAGGTAATAGGAGTGACTGAGTTCATGATTTCGTGAGTCAGTACGCGTGTCAGGCCTATCCATGAGTCTATTTCCTTATCATCCAGTTCGGTGTTGATATTGTTGAGTGTCAGGATGCGCAGGTGTTCTTTCCGTACGGTGATGTCTGATACACGTATGGATAAATTCACTGTTTCCCGTTCGTTGTTGAAAGTGGTTTGCAGTTTATCTCCCGGGCGACAGGAAGAGAGTATTTCTACTAATCCTGTATCTATCTGACTTAGTTGTTGTACGTGGGTGAATACACTCAATCCGAGCAAACGGAGGGCTTCTTCATTTTTCTGATAGACCGCACCGTTGTCATTCAGTACCAGCAGTCCGGTACTGATACAGTTGAGTATGAGTTCGTAGTACTTTTCCTGTTGTGCCGTGTCTGCCTTTACATTATATAATATACGTCCCACACGGTTAAGGGCACGGTTTATTTCCCAGTTATCGGATGTACTTTCTTCTTCGGGAAAATGAAAGGAGTTATCATTGTTTTCCAACGCATCAATCATGAAAAGCACCTGGCGGGTATGATGGCGATAAAGTCGTAACTGCCACCAAAGACTCCATAGCAGGGCACAAAGGCATATACCCATCCAGATGAAGGTTCCATTTACGGCAAGCAAGGTTGTGGTGATCCCTAAAGAAAGGCTTAGCAGCGTACGAAACCAGTATTTGTCTGTTAGTTGCCGGAGGAGTGAACTCATAAGCCGAACTTTTTCATCTTGTTGTACAACGTCTGCCGTGTAATGCCTAATTGAGCAGCAACGGCGGAAAGATTTCCTCCGCATTTCTCCAACGCTTTTTGTATCATCTTCATTTCCATCTCTTCAAGAGTGGAAGCGGTTGTTTCAGGCATTTCCGTACGGCGGGAGAGTTGGAATATTTCAGCAGGTATTACTGCTCCGTCACAGATGATAATTGCTTTTTCGATAGCATGTTCCAATTCGCGGATATTACCATACCAGGGATGAGCGGTCAGTTTATCTTTGGCAGAAGGTCCGAGACTTATCAAAGTCTTATCATATTGTTTGCAGAATCGGGCGATGAATCGTTCGGCGAGTGGAACGATGTCTTCCTTTCGTTCACGTAGAGGAGGGATTTCTACATGAATCGTATTGATACGGTAGAGTAGGTCCTCACGAAATTCATCCCGGTTTACCATTTCCTGTAAATTACGGTTAGTGGCACAGATAAGACGTATGTCTATCGGTAACGGTTCGTTACTACCTACCCGGACGATGCTCCGTCGTTGGATGGCAGTCAATAGTTTGGCTTGCAGGTGGTAGGGGAGGTTTCCTATTTCATCCAGAAAGAGTGTACTGTGGTTGGCAGCTTCAAATTTACCGGTACGGTCGGCATATGCATCCGTGAATGAGCCTTTTACATGTCCGAATAGTTCGCTCTCAAACAATGATTCTGTGATAGCACCCATATCCACTACTATCATTTCCTCTTGTTTTCGCTGGGAGAGGGCGTGTATTTCCCTTGCCAGCATCTCTTTACCTGTGCCGTTTTCACCGGTGATGAGGATATTGGCATCGGTGACAGCTACTTTCTCTATAAGCTGGCGCAGTTGTTGCATGGCGCTGCTTTCTCCCCAATACATGGAATTACAAGAATTGTTTTCCTGCTTTGTGTGTTTTTTCTTTCCACCTTTTGCCTGGGTGGCGGCAGATAGCAAGGTTTCTACGATAAAGTCTGTAGCACCTTCTTTAATACCTTTTACAGCAAGGTCGATATCAGCATAAGCCGTGAAAAGGATAACGGGTAGTGTCGGACGTAGTTTCTTTATTTCATGTAGCCAGAAAAGTCCCTCATTTCCGCTGTTGATACCAGATGTAAAGTTCATATCAAGAAGAATCACTTCGGGAGCTTCTTCGCGCAATACAGCCGGTAAAGTGACGGGTGAAGGAAGAGTGATAACTTTTGTAAAGTAGTTTTTCAGGAGTAGCTGAACGGCTGTCAGTACTCCTTTATTATCATCGACGATAAGAATAGTTCCTTGTTTACTCATAAATTTGAGAGTTAATATCGGAACAAATATACGTAATAAAATGATTTGTGAGTAGTGATTCGTGATAAATGAATAGTCAACTACCGATTCGTACCCCCTATTAAAACAGTTGTAATTTCAATCCAAATGAAAGACTAAGATAGTCTCTGGGACGAAGATAACTATTTGTTGCAGCACTTATCAGATACAGGTCACAGGTACTTAATTCGTAGAAGAAAGTAATTGATTTTGCTGTATATCGTCGTTGGGGATCTATATCATAAGTAAGCCGTTGGCCCAGGAAGATATGTGAACGTATCTTACTGGAGAAACCGTAATATCCTTTGGGGTACCGGTCTGGTTCGTGAACCCAGAATTCATTACCGAATACCGTGTTGAAATAGATACCGCAAGTCAATGGTTCAGTAGAGAAACCTCTGCCCAGGTTGAGGCTCCAGGGCATATAGTTTTGTTTTAGTGTCATGGTCACCTTTGTACGCTTGGAATCATATTTGGGTATAAATCCTAAAAACACATCCGTTTCCCACTGATTCTTTTTTCCGTAATCCCATCCTGTGCCAAAGGACAGTAATCCCATGTTCCCGGCAAACTGTACTTTGGTGTGTGTGGGTATTAGTTTTTCCCAGTGTCCACGGTAGCGGTGGATACGTTTGTCATATTTATTGGGTTTTACAATTGAATCTTGTTGTGCAAAGCTGCCGGGACTGAATAGCAGAAGCATTAGTCCGGCACAAAGAGCATATTTAAAAGTTGACCAGTTCATAAGTATAATTGTCAGGGGTAATAGTAAATAACATGTAGCTACGGTGTTTCATGCAATCGCTTCCATAGTATATAACGCCATCGTCAAAAAGATCGTCCGTGCTTACTCTATGGTCATGTGCATTCAGGCAAAACTGTAACTGGGGATACTGTGTTATGTAACGTTGAAAGACTTTTGAAACATTGTTATTGAATACGTCGGAACCGGGTCTTGCGTGCATTGCTACTACGGTCTTCTCAAATTCATCTTGTCGCTCCGTCAGTTGGTTCTCAATAAAATTGAAATCAGGTATCGGCTCAGAATAATCAAACTCCAATGCATTTGTGTTGAGGCAAACAAACTTTGTGTTTCCTGCAATGAAAGAGAAATTTGCCGGACCGAATATTTTGGTATATGCTTCTCTTCCCGTTCCTAAGCAATCATGGTTTCCCAATAAAACCACATAGGGAACTTTCAGGCTATTCATGAGATCGCGCTGCCATATAAACTCACTGGTGACACCGAAATCGCTTACATCTCCTCCGTGAATGACAAAGTCTATGTTTTTCAGTTGGTTGATGGAGCTTATACACTTCTCAGTTTCGTCATACCACCGTTGCGAATCGCCCATGGCTACAAAACGGATGGTTGTTTTGTCTTTACAGTTGGCTTCTATTCTTTTGATGTTTTTGGCATTGACCTCTGTTTCTCCTTTGATATGTACATCGTATGGATGATAATCTATCATATCGCATCCTGAAAGTAGAAACAGATAAATCAAGAAGCCGCTAATCTTTTTTTTCTTCATACTCCTAATTCGTTAATTGAAAACTTCGCGCAAAGATAAAGTTTTCTTCTTGGCGAACAATAGATGCTTACTCCGATTCAGTGTTATAGAACAATTTTGGAGAAGTATTGTCTAATAATTAGACGAACGTTGTCTAATAATTAGACAGCTGTACAAAACCTGTTTTCTTGTACTTCTTTGTTTCTCAATGTTTTAATTGCTTTGGCATACTTTCTGCTTTATAAAGAGAAACATAGAATCTGTTTTTATGAAACAAATGCTGATGAATAAAACAATTAATATGATTTCTTTAAGATTAACTGGCTTCATGCATTGCCAGCGGGAGAGGTGACGTTGTGAAACGTTTCTTCTCCGTTTCTGAAAAGAACAATTAACTTTGCAAGATATATGAGACAACTTTATTATGTAATTAGAACATTGCTTCGGGGACGCGGTTCCAATCTTATCAAGATCATCTCTCTTGGACTGGGATTGACGATGAGCATTTTGTTGTTTGCCCGTGTGGCATTCGAACAGAGTTTCGACAAATGCTACAAAGATTATGACAACCTTTATCAGGTTTTCTCTATTTTCACTGTTAACGGTGAAAAGAGCGAACCGCAGGATATGAATTACGGTCCTGTGGCAGGTGCTATCCTTGATAATTTCCCTGAAGAGGTAGAAGCTGCTACCAGCATTTGTAAATGGGCGGCATCATTACCTCTATATAACGGAAGCGTCCGGTTTGATGATAATAAGATAATGGCAGATTCGCTCTTCTTTCAGACAATGGGTATTGAGGTGCTTAGCGGTAATCCGAGAGATCTGATGCAGAAGGATGTTATTTTCCTGAGCGATCGTCTGGCTACAAAAATCTTTGGTGGAGAGAATCCTGTCGGTAAAGTACTCAGATATAATAAATCCATGGAAATGACGGTAAAAGGTACCTATGCCGCTTTACCCGAAAACACAACCTTACGCCCTGAGGCTGTGATATCTATGCCCAGCATGTGGAGTCGTGATATAGGAAACTATTCCTGGAATGGTGGCGACAGTTACTTTGAATACATCCGTTTCCGGCCCGGGGCAGATAAGGAAGCTGTCTTTGCACGTCTGGACGGTATGATACAAAAATATCTTCCCAAAGAAGGAGAAGGAATGTATGGCTATACAGCTATGGTGAAACCAATCCGTGACGTATACCGCAACTATGATGAGGTAAAACGGATGAAGAGTATAATGAGTATTTTAGGATTTGCGATTCTTTTCATTGCCGGATTGAACTATGTGCTTATATCTATTTCTTCATTGGCTTACCGTGCCAAGTCCGTGGGTGTGCATAAGAGTAGTGGCGCGAGCGGTGGTAAGGTTTTTGGAATGTTCTTGCTGGAGACCGGTATCATTATTCTGCTGGCACTGTTGTTGATGTTACTGATATTAGTGAACTTCCGCGAGTTTTTTGAAGATACAACAGCTGCCAAACTGGAGTCATTGTTTGCTTTTGACAGGCTTTGGGTACCATTATTTACTGTGTTCCTATTGTTTCTGGTAGGTGGCATATTGCCGGGACGAATGTTTGCACGGATACCTGTGTCGCAAGTATTCCATCGCTATACGGAGGGAAAAAAGGGTTGGAAACGTCCGTTACTGTTCATTCAGTTTGCCGGAGTAACTTTTATATGCGGATTGATGTGTGTGGTGATGGTTCAATACAAATATGTATTGAACAAAGACACGGGCTATAATCCAAAACAGGTTGTTTATAGCTATTCCACCTTTGGCGGTACATCAGAAGATAGTAATTATGCCCGTCAGTTCTTCAAAGGATTGCCCTATGTGGAGGGTGTTTCATCTGCTTCATACCCTCCGTGCATTGGTTTTAGTGGTATGATGATACAGAATGAGGGTGGACAGGCACTTTTCTCTTCCCGCTTTTGTGAGGAAGAAGAAAACTATCCCGCTATGATGGGAATGAAGATGAAACAGGGACGTATGGCCCGCGAAAAGGATGAAGTGGTGGTGAATGAGAACTTTGCAGAACGGATGCGTTGGGGAAATGAGATAGTAGGTCGTATGGTCCATGCTGAAGGCAGTACTTACAAAGTTGTGGGAGTATTGAAAGACTTTCGTACCAATAGTTTTTATAACGAACAGGAACCGCTCATCGTCCATTGCTACAGAAACTTTGGCAATTGTATCCACGTCCGTCTGAAAGAACCTTTTGCTGAGAATTTACGTAAGCTGAATGAGGAATCCTCTGAAGCTTTCCCCGATAAAACAGTCAGTTTCCGTAGTCTGGAGCAGAGTATGGAAGAGAATTATAACGCATTACGCGTATTCCGTAATGCCACACTGATGGCAACTATAGCCATGTTCTTTGTGATGCTGATGGGATTGATAGGTTACACGGCAGATGAGGTGCGCCGACGTAGTAAAGAGATTGCCATCCGCAAAGTGAATGGAGCCGAAGCATCCGGTATTCTGGAACTTCTGTCCAAAGATGTTCTCTATGTGGCATTGCCGGCAACAGTTATCGGCAGCGTAGCATCATGGTACGTCAATACGATGTGGATGGATATGTTTGCCGAACACGCACCGCTTAACTGGATGGTGTATGTATGGGTGGTTATAGGCGTCCTCGTTATTGTTGCCTGTGTTATCTGGAAGGCATGGCGCATAGCCAATGAAAATCCGGTGAATAGTATAAAGAGTGAATAAACAGAAGATAAATCAATAAAATAAATAGCAGTATGATACAGATTGAAAACATTAGTAAGGTATTTCGCACTTCAGAAGTAGAAACCGTAGCATTGAATCATGTTAACCTAAATGTTAAGGAAGGGGAGTTTGTTGCCATTATGGGACCTTCGGGTTGTGGCAAGTCTACACTATTGAATATTCTTGGGCTATTGGATAACCCTACCGAAGGCTCCTATAAATTGCTGGGAGAAGAAGTAGCCGGGCTGAAAGAAAAAGAACGTACCCGCGTGCGTAAAGGTAAACTGGGCTTTGTATTCCAGAGTTTTAACCTGATAGACGAACTGAACGTCTATGAGAATGTGGAACTCCCCCTGACGTACCTCGGCATAAAGGCATCCGAACGTCGCCGCATGGTAGAAGACATTCTGAAACGAATGAATATCAGTCATCGTGCCAAACACTTTCCTCAGCAGCTCTCGGGTGGACAGCAACAGCGTGTAGCCATTGCCCGTGCGGTAGTCACTAATCCCAAACTGATTCTTGCCGATGAGCCTACCGGTAATCTGGACTCAAAGAACGGTGCCGAAGTGATGGCTTTACTTACCGAACTTAATAAAGAAGGAACCACTATCATTATGGTAACTCACTCTCAGCACGATGCTTCGTTTGCACATCGTACGGTACACCTCTTTGATGGTAGTGTTGTGGCAAGTGTAACGGCATAAAATAAGAAAAACAATGAGACAAATCTATTATAGTATACGAACTCTATTACGCGAACGCGGCTCCAATATCATAAGGATTATCTCCCTTTCTCTGGGACTTACCATTGGTATTCTGCTCTTTTCGCAAATAGCTTTCGAACTGAGTTATGAGAAGTGCTACCCGGAGGCAGAGCGTCTGGCGATGGTACGTTGCCAGATGACCAATCTCAGTACAGGTGAGGTAATGGGAGACGATGGAACCAATTACGATTACACCGTCTTTGATCCGGTAGCTGCTGTATTGGCACAAGATATGCCGAAAGAGATTGAGAGTGCCAGTTGTGTTTATCCTTTTGTAGAATATAGTATATATAATGAGGACAAATTATTGTCTGATGTAAATTATATATTTGTGGATACGTGTTTTTTTCAGACTTTTGGCATACCGGTATTGAAAGGTAATCCCAAGGACTTGATTATGCCCGGAAGTGTTTTCGTATCCGAGCACTTTGCCCGTGAAACTTTTGGAGACACAGATCCTATAGGCAGAATTCTTTCGGCAGACAAACAACATAATTTTACCATTCGTGGTATCTATAAGGATGTTCCCGAAAACACACTGCTTACTCATGACTTTGTAGTCTCTGTCCATGACAATGGAGGCTATTTCCGCGGAAACGGCTGGAAAGGGAATGACGTCTTTTATGCATTTTTACGCTTGCGTCATGCTTCGGATGTGGATGAGGTGAATAATAATATCCAACGGGTAATAGAGAAATATACGGAGAGCCAGTTTGATGATTGGAAGATAGACTTTAGCGTTATTCCACTTGTAAAGCGCCACTTGGATTCCTCCGAGGTACAAAAGCGGCTGATTATTTATGGCTTCCTGGGCTTTGCCATTTTCTTTGTGGCTATTATGAATTACATGCTGATCTCAATTGCTACACTGAGTCGCCGTGCCAAAGGCGTAGGAGTGCATAAATGTAGCGGTGCCAGTTCAGCCAACATATTCGGTATGTTTCTGGCAGAGACAGGAATTCTTGTCTTGATTTCAGTCTTGATTAGCATATTGCTGATAGTCAATGCACGCGAGATTATAGAAGACCTGCTTTCCGTTCGTCTTTCCTCTCTTTTTGTATGGGATACGCTTTGGGTTCCGCTACTGACTATTGGGATACTTTTTGTACTGGCTGGATGTATACCGGGACGTTTGTTTTCACGTATTCCCGTTACGCAGGTGTTTCGCCGGCATACTGACGGTAAAAAGAGCTGGAAACGTTCCTTACTGTTTATACAGTTTATAGGAGTCTCTTTTGTACTCGGTTTACTATTGGTCACCTTGTTGCAATATAGCCATCTGATGAA
>OOAF01002356.1_pt1 | contig 11143 bp, 6 predicted proteins | sample 1671251 | NCBI WGS metagenome assembly OOAF01 (sample SAMN06348137, study PRJEB24527) | human gut metagenome | biome: human gut; feature: ankylosing spondylitis patient; material: feces | host: Homo sapiens | place: China | collected 2015-10 | reverse complement strand
TTCTGCAGTAAATCCACCATAATGGGAAAATGTCCAGTTTCCGAACGCAGGCCATGGAACCAGTTCAATAAAGTACCTTACGATACGATGATGTGGCGCGGAATCGATGGAACAGAGGTGCTGACACACCTGATCACGACCCTTGGCGTGAGCCAGCCGATCAAAGATTACTTTACGACCTATAATGGCATGCTGCACCCGGATGCGATCATGGGAGGATGGATGCGTTACCAGAATAAGGACATCAATAACGATATCTTAGTCTCCTACGGTTACGGCGATGGCGGCGGCGGTCCGACCAGGGAAATGCTTGAGACTTCGATCCGCATGGAAAAGGGAATCAAAGGGATTCCGAAAGTACGCCAGGAATTTTCACGCACCTATTTTGAAGAACTTGAGGAGCGCGTGAAAGGTGACAGACGCCTGCCGGTATGGGAAGGTGAATTTTACTTTGAGTACCATCGCGGAACTTATACCTCCATGGCGAGAAATAAACGTAGCAACCGTAAGGCAGAACTTGGTCTGATGGATCTGGAACTGTTGTCCGTTTTAGCACAGGCACAGGCAGCGTATCCGGCAGAAGAACTCGACCGCATGTGGAAAAAAGTCCTGATCAACCAGTTCCATGATATTCTGCCTGGATCTGCGATCCATGAAGTATATGAGGTGACAAAGGAAGAATACGCTGCACTTCAGAAAGAGATCAAAGCACTGGAAGAGGAACGTCTCCATGCACTCGTGGGAGATGGCGAAGGCATCACTATTTTCAATACAACCGGACACGACCGCAGTGATATCGTAGAACTTGGGGAGATCCATGCGGAAGCGTTAAAGGATGCAGAGGGCGTGATCTATCCGGTACAGAAGACTGCAGAAGGTGCAGTGGTCTATGTAGAGCATCTGCCGTCAAAAGGATATAAGACATTTGCGGCTGTATCCAGTGAAATTGAGCAGAAAACACCGTTTGTCCTTGTGGATGACCATACGCTTGAGACACCGTTTTATACGATCCATCTGGATGCGGAGGGACGTTTTGACCGCATCTACGATAAGGAAAACGACAGGGAAGTACTGCAGGATGGCAAAAAAGGCAATCAGTTCCGCATGTACGAGGATAAGCCGATGTGCTTTGATAACTGGGATGTGGATATTTACTATACCGAAAAGTACTGGGATGTCAATGATGTGATTTCTATGGAATGGACAGAGTGCGGTCCGGTGCGTGCAACGTTAGAGATGGAGCGGAAAGAAAGCAATTCTGTGATCCACCAGAAGATCCATTTCTATGCAGACAGCAGAAGGATCGAATTTGAGACTTATGTGGACTGGAAAGAGCATCAGACATTGTTAAAGGTACATTTCCCGGTCAATGTACATACCGATGAAGCAACATTTGATGTACAGTTTGGTAATCTGACACGCAAAGTGCATACCAATACGAGCTGGGATAAAGCACGTTTTGAGAGCTGCGGACAGAAATGGATCGATCTCTCGGAAGGTCACTACGGAGTCAGCATGTTAAATGACTGCAAATATGGACATTCCGTGAAGGATTCTGATATGGCACTGACACTGATTAAATCCGGCATCGAACCGAATCCGGTGGCAGATCAGGAAGAGCACTATTTTACCTATGCAATCTATCCGCATGCGGAAAAATGGCAGGAAGCAAAGACCGTGGAGCAGGCATATGACCTGAACCAGCCGGCTATTGCAGTGGCAGGAGGAAAGCCGGGAAGCCTGTTGTCAAAAGCATCTGTGGACAGGTCCAACGTTGTATTAGAGACGATCAAGTGTGCAGAGTCCGGTCATGGCATCATTATCCGTATGTATGAGAGCGAAAATGCACTCACAAAGACAAATCTTGTAGTTGAGGGGAACTACAACAAAGCGTTTGTCTGCAATCTGCTCGAGGAGGAAGAAGCAGAATTAGAGTTGAAAGACGGAGTGGTTTGTGTACAACTGAAACCGTATGAAGTTGTTACTGTAAAACTCGTTTAAAATCATATAGAGGCATTCAGATTCCGAAGAGAGTTCGGTGGGATGCCTCTCTTTTTATAGGGAGATTTACGTTATGACCAATAAATTAAGCCATATTTTTGAGTGTTCCGATCATATTACGGAAAAACAGTATCGGACCAGCAGGGCACTTTTTATCCTCGATGGATGCGCTTCCACACAGATTTTTACGGTTACTTCCGGCGCATTTTTATCGGGACTTGCCTATCTTGTGGGTGCGGGGACGGCACTGACCGGGATCATAGCTGCACTGCCGACGCTGATGAATACCATCCAGATTTTTTCCTCTGTCGTCTATGAGAACCGCGCAGGCAGCAAACGGATCACGGTAGAGTTTGCACTCATCCAGCGCTTATGCCTGCTCATGATGCTGTTTGTTCCGACATTGATGTTAGGAGCGAGAATCTCGGTGGCAGTGATCGCGGTGCTGTATTCCTGTGCACATTTCTGTGGGGCATTTATCAACACCGGGGCAAATAACTGGCTGATCAGCCTGGTGAAAAAAGAACGGTTGGGAAGATATCTCGGACTGAAGGATTCAATGACTTTAGTTGCGTCCACAGGCGGTTCCCTGATCTTAAGTAAAATTTTAGATGCCTACCGTTTCGCGGATCAGGAGATTCTGGGATTCCGGATCATCGGCATTTTATGTATCGGTATCTGCGTGGTCGACATTACCTGTCTCACGCTGATCCGGGAACCGGAAAATGTGAAACATGTGGAGCCACTGAACATAAGGAAAGCAATACAGATGCCGCTCACAGACCAGAATTACCGCAATATATTGATTTTCTTCCTGCTGTGGAGTGTGGCGTCTAATTTTGCCAGTCCGTTTTTTTCTATTTATATGTTAGAGAATCTGGGGCTGTCCTATTTTTATATCACCGTCATGAATATGGTTGCATCGGTGGCGCGGATCGCGGCTGCAAATCTGTGGGGGAAGGCAGCAGACAGTTATTCGTGGAGGCTTGTTACGCTGGGGTCCATTTTTATGCTGGGAGTTGCATATATCGGCTGGGGACTGCTGACGAAAGAAAACTGTATCTACTGGCTTCCGGTCGTACAGGCTGTGAGCGGGGTTGCCTGGGGCGGCATCAATATTGCGACTTTTCGGATGCAGTTTGCCTTTGCACCGTTAGAACACCGTGTCAGCTATGTCAGCTTCTGCTCAACAATGGTTGGGTTTGTAGGATTTTTTTCATCCATGCTCGGCTCGACATTTGTGGCATTAGCAAAGGATATCAGGATTTTAAACATTCCGGTAGATAACATACAGATGGTGTTTATTTTGTCTGCATTCGGAATTATTGCAAGTGCATTATACAGCCGAAAAATAAAGGAGAAATGACAGGACAGATATGGAGAGAGATAGCAGAAAGCGGGCAGAGGCGCTGCTTGCGCAGATGACCGCAACAGAAAAAAGTGGGACAGTTAAACCAGCATTTATATGGTTTTCGGATCTACCATGTAGAAGATGGAAAAATTATTTTTACGCAGGAATTAAAGGATGAAGTAAAAAAGTGGGGCGGGATCGGCACGATCTATGGTCTTTACCGTGCAGATCCATGGTCGGAAAAAAATTATGAGACAGGGCTTGCCGGGGGACTTTCCATGCAGGCATATAATCAGTTACAGAAATATGTGATCGAACACAGCCGCCTTGGAATTCCATTTTTACTGAGCAGTGAATGTCCACATGGACATCAGGCGTTAGACGGATATCTGCTCCCGGTCAATCTGGCAGTAGGTGCATCGTTTGACCCGGCATTGTATGAGCGGGCAGGGCAGGTGTGCGGCAGGCAGTTAAAGCAGATGGGCGTGGATTTTGCACTGGTTTCGACACTGGATATTTTAAGAGACCCAAGATGGGGGCGCAGTGAGGAGTGTTATGGGGAGGATCCATATTTATCGGCAGAGCTCGCGCGGGCGATCGTAACAGGAATCCAGAAAGAGGGCGTTGCAGTGGTTGCAAAACACTTTTGTGCACAGGGGGAGACGACCGGAGGGGTCAATGCCAGCGCAGCGCGGATCGGAGAGAGGGAACTGTGGGAGATCCATTTACAGGCGGCGAAGGCATGTTGTGAGGCGGGCGTAAAAGGCATTATGGCTGCATACAACGAGATCGATGGAAAATTCTGCCATGCCAACAGACATCTGCTGCAGGATATTCTGCGGGAACAATTGGGGTTTGACGGGGTCGTGATGGCGGATGGCATCGCCATCGACCAGTTAGACATTATGACGGGGGATAATATCAGGTCGGCAGCACTTGCACTGAAAGCAGGTGTGGATATCAGTCTGTGGGATGAAGGTTATACAAAGTTAGAGGAGGCGTTAAAACAGGGATTTATCACGGAAAAGGAACTCGATCAGGCGGTCCTTCGAGTGCTCACTTTGAAATTTGAGCAGGGACTGATGGATAAACCTTATATTGATGAAAACGGGAACCGTACCGCCTCTTACAGCGAAAATGGTGCTGTTTCATTTCCGACAGAGGCATATCAGGAGTCGGAAAAACTGGCGCGCGAGTCGGTAGTGTTGTTGAAGAATGAAAATGTACTGCCGATTGGGAGAGCAGAAAAAATAGCCCTGATCGGTCCAAATGCGGATGATATTTACCGGCAGATCGGTGATTATTCACCTCCAATGGACAGGGCAGGATATGAGACGTTAAAGAGCGGCATGGAAAAAGAATTTGGTGCAGACCGGGTTCGCTGTTATAATGGACATGAGGTCGGGACGGCTGTTTCTCTTGCGGAAAATGCGGATATTATCGTGCTGGCATTAGGCGGATCATCGAGTCGTTTTAAAGGGGCGCTGTTCGATGAAAACGGTGCGGCAAAAGTACAGGGAGTACTTGAGATGGACTGTGGGGAGGGCATGGATACCGCCAGATTACAGCTCCCCGGGAACCAGAACGAACTGTTTACGGCTGTCTGTGCGCTGAAAAAACCGGTGATCTCCGTAGTCATTGCCGGGCGGCCTTATGCAATCCCTGAAATTGCGCAGGATTCAGATGCACTGTTATATGCTTTTTATCCGGGACCGATGGGAGGAAAAGCAATCGCGGAGCTGTTGTCTGGAAAATATGCACCGTCCGGCAGACTGCCGGTGTCCCTTCCGCGAAACTGCGGACAGCTTCCGGTGTACTATAACCATACGGTGTCCTATCCGGCAATGCACTATTGTGATATGGAACATGGAGTTTTGTATACATTTGGGGAAGGAATGGGATATTCCCACATGGAGTATGTGGATATCTGTCTTAAAAAGCAGCAGGATGTGTGGATTATTTCAGGAATTGTAAAGAATAAAGGAAATATAGATGATACGGCAGTGCTGCAATGCTACCGGAAAGTGTTGTCCGGTGAACTTGTGCCAAGAGAGCGGGAACTGGTTGCATTTTCCAGAATAAAAGTGGAAAAAGGAGGTCAGAAGGCATTTGAAATCGTTATGGATGCGGATAAATTCCGGTATTTTAATGAGAGTGGTGCAAAGATTTATAAGAGTAAAATACTTTTAATGGATAGTGGAAAAATAATTTTTGAAGAATAGGAAGAAATTCTGACAGCAGGAGGAGAAAATTATGTATTTATTACCAAAGCCAAAAACAATCAAAGAACAGGACGGACAGATGCTGCTTTGCCACAGCACACATATTGTGATGACAAAAGAGGTGGCAGAGACAGAGATGCATGCAGCAAAAAGACTGCAGGAGGCGATCAGGCAGGAAACGGGGCTTATCCTGCCGTTTTCCGTAGGGGAAGTAAGGGAGGGGGATCTCTCTCTTGGGATCGCAAAAACATTACCAGAGCAGACATATGAGATCACGATCGACGAAAAAGGCGGACAGATTTCAGGCGGCGACGGGGCTGGCGTGCTTTATGGTGTGGAGACCTTCTGCCAGATCGTACAGCAGTGTGGCGGGATACTGCCCTGTGTACAGATTCAGGATGCCCCGGATATGCCAAACCGTGGTTATTATTTTGACCAGACAAGGGGACGTGTGTTAAAACTGGAAGAACTCAAAAAAATTGCAGACAGGATGTGCCGCTATAAATTAAACCAGCTTCAGCTTTATGTGGAACATACCTATCTGTTCCGTGACTTTTCGGAAATGTGGAGGGATCAGACTCCGCTTACGGCAGAGGAAATCTTAGAACTTGACAGTTATTGCCGGGAACGTCATATTGAACTGGTTCCGTCGCTGGCAAGTTTTGGACATCTGTGCACACTGCTCTCCACAAAAACATATGGGGATCTCTGCGAGATGGAGGATTCCTGGAAGGAGCCGTTTTCCTTCTGGAACCGGATGCGGTATCATACGATCAATGTCTCCGATGAGCGTTCCCTTCCTCTGATCAAAAAGATGATCGCAGAATATATGCAGTTGTTTTCTTCCAACAAATTTAATATCTGTGCGGATGAGACATTCTGCCTTGGCAAATATAAATCGAAAAAACTTGCCGAAGAGCGTGGCGTCCATCGGCTTTATATTGACTATGTCAAAGAGCTTGCACAATTTCTGGTGGAAAATGGAAAAATCCCGATGTTCTGGGGCGATATCATCTGGAATTCGCCGGAACTGATGAAGGAACTGCCGGAGAGCATGATCTGCCTGAACTGGGGATACGCACCGGAACAGAGGGAAGATGAGACGAGGGCGATCGCACAGACGGGTGCAGTGCAGTATCTGTGTCCGGGTGTATGCGGCTGGAACCAGTGGGCAAACTTAATAGAAAATTCTTATAAAAATATTACAAGAATGTGCGGTTATGCGGCAAAATATCATGGCATCGGTGTGTTGAACACAGACTGGGGAGATTTTGGACACGTTAATGATCCGGCATTTTCTGTTCCGGGGATGATCTACGGTGCTGTATTTTCCTGGAATGGGGAGAAGATACCATTTGCAGAGTTAAACCGTATGATCTCACGGATCGAGTATGGGGATACTACCGGAAATTATGTTTCCCATCTGGCAGAAATCTGCGGACAGTCGGTATTTCAGTGGAGAGAAGCTGTCATGTATTATGAGAACCGGTGCTTAAAGCATGAACTCGAAGAGGGCGAAGATCTGTTCCGCGGTGTGGATCAGGCGGGTGTAGATGCTGCAGCAGATGCCCTGCGTGATATATACAAAAAACTTTTGGAGAGCACGCAGGCGATGCCGGAAACGAAAAAACAGATGCAGCTTTTATCCGTGACATTGCAGGGGATCGGTATCTGGAATGCCGTAGGACTCCTGACAGAAAGCATGGAAAAAACGGGAAGTTTTGATATGCAGAAAGGTCTGGAACTGGCAGAAAAGTTAGAATGCTGGTTTATGGCTTATAAAGAAAACTGGAGAGCCACCAGCAAAGAAGGCGATCTGCATCATATTGCAGAGATCGTGTTCTGGTATGCAGACTGGATGCGCAGAAAATGATAAAAAAGTATAAATTCTATCAGGTGATAACTGATTAATCATCAGGACTTTTCACGGGAAATTTATGATATAGCATATTGTCTGCTGCCGGAATCATAAGCAAATGAGAGGATACAAGAATAAATCTCAATATTTTCCACATACTAACTCCAAAGCTGATATATAAGAAAGAGCTGCTTTATCAAAATATAGCATTGGAGGATAACAACGTGAAAGCAACAGGAATTGTTCGCCGGATAGATGACTTAGGACGCATCGTGGTACCAAAAGAGATCAGAAGAACTTTAAGGATCCGCGAGGGCGACCCGCTTGAGATATTTACAGACCGCGAGGGGGAGATCATCCTGAAAAAATATTCGCCAATCGGTGAACTTGGACAATTTGCCGGGGAATATGCTGAAAGCCTGGCACAGACTACGGGATATCTTGTTCTTGTGACAGACTGTGACCATGTGATCGCAGCATCCGGAAGCGGGAAAAAAGAATTTGAGGAAAAACCGGTCAGCAGACAGTTAGAGGAAGCAATCAGTGAAAGAAAGAACTATCAGGCATCCGCGGGAGATGCGGAATTTATGAAAGTGACGTTAGATGATGCCGGGGAATATACAGAGCAGGCATTCAGCACGATCATCTGTGAGGGAGATGCGATCGGTGCAGTGATCATCTGCAATAAGGATGAGAAAAAGAAAATGAATGATACCGAAGGAAAACTTGCTGCGGCGGCAGCATCATTTTTGGGACGGCAGATGGAACAGTAAAATAAACTCAGAGATGAGAAGAGGCGGGAAAATCAAAAAAGCAAAGATTTTCCCGCTTTTAATATACTATTGGAAAAACAAAAAAAATCATATACAATAGACACTGTAAATGAGACAGAAATGGAGCAGCTTATGAAATTCATACATGTTTCGGATGTACATCTTGGAATAAAACCGGATGAGGGAAAACCCTGGAGTGAAAAAAGAGCGCAGGATATCTGGGATTCTTTTGCAGAAGTGATCGGGGCGGCAGTGGAGTTAAAACCGGATTTTTTGCTGATATCGGGGGATTTGTTTCATGCGCAGCCGTTAAAAAAAGAACTTCGGGAAGTCAATTATCTTTTCAGCAGAATACCCCAGACGAAAATTATCCTGATGGCGGGCAATCACGATTATCTTCGTACAAAATCGTATTATCTGACGATGGAGTGGGAGGAGAATGTTTATTTTTTCCGTCAGGAGGAGCCGGGATATTTTGATTTTGAGGAGCAAAATGTCAGTATTTACGGGTTAAGTTACTGGCACAGGGAGATTGGAGAACCGGTTTACGATTCAATCATTCCGGAGGATCGGTCGAAGATCAACATTCTTTTGGTACATGGCGGAGATCTGCAGCATATTCCATACCATCCGAAGCATATTCTGGAAAATGGGTTTGATTATATTGCTGCCGGACATATTCACAAAGGCGGACAGCAGATACCGGGGCGTGCAGTGATGGCGGGAAGTTTAGAGCCGACGGATAAAAATGATGTCGGATCACATGGATACTGGCTGGGAACGATCAATAAAGAGCATACCGATATTCATTTTCATCCGGTCAAAAAATGCGAATACTGTCATGAAGTTTATCCGGTTACAGGGAAAACGACAAATTTCGAACTATGTGAGTGGGCAAAAACACTGCTGGCAGAAAGACCGGGGTATCAGTATTTCCGTCTGTTTCTGCGGGGGAAAGTTTCGCCGGATACCGGATTTGATACGGCAAAGTTAGAGGAATTTGACAGGGTTGTCGATGTGACGGAACAGCTTTCGCCGGATTATGACTACGAAAAATTAAAAGAAAACTATAAAGATACCCTTCTTGGGAATTACATAGAGGAAATGGAAAGGCGGCCGCAGGATGTGGTCACAAAAAAGGCATTGGAATATGGAGTCAATGCGTTATTAGGATATAAAATATGCAGATAAAAGAAGCAATCATTGGTCAGTTTGGAAAATTGCAGAACAGGAACATCTCATTTGAACCGGGGATCAACGTGATTTATGGGGAGAATGAGGCGGGAAAAACAACGCTGCATGACTTTTTGCTGGGAATGTTTTTCGGAATGGAAAAGGGGCGTGGAAGAGGCACGTTAAACAGCATGTACCAAAAGCATGAGCCTTGGTATGCACCTTCCTATTACAGTGGTGCCCTGCGATTTTTGGTGGATGGAAAACCATTTTATTTAGAGCGTAATTTTTACTATAAAGACAAAAAAGATATTTTAAAGAACGAGGCGGACGGGGAAGAACTGTCGGTTGCTTACGGCGATCTGGCCATGCTGCTCGGTGGAATAGATAAAGAAACGTTTGGAAACACTTATGATATACCGCAGACAGGTGCAGTGACAGGAAAGGAACTGGCAGATATTTTGTCTGAGTATCTATCGAATGCTGCTGAGGGCGGTGGTGCCAATATTCAGGTTCAGAAGGCTAAAGCAGCACTTACAGCGCGGAAAAAAGAACTGGCGCAGGAAGTAAGAATAATTCATGAACAGAAAAATGAGGATATCAGGCAGCTCATTGTGGAAAAAGATCTTTTAGAACGGGATGCACGTGGATTACATGCCAATATTGCGGATGCAGAGAGAGAGATCAATCAGTTGAAACGTGTGCGCGTGGAAGAAATTGGTGAAAAGCGAAAGAGATTATCTGAGCAGAAAAGGCAGCAGGCAGACCGCAGAGAGAGACAGGAAAATGCACCGCACAAAAGAGAAATTGATGGGGCAATGCAACCGGAAAAAGAGCATCCGGACCGTATGGCAGGGATCGGAATCTGTGCTTCGGCACTGCTTGTCAATATAGCAGTACATTATGTTACTTCATATCCGTCTCGTCTTTTTTTTATTTTGCAGGCAGTCTTTTTTGCAGGTATGATTCTTTGCGGACTTTATGTGGGAATCCGTTATGCGGTGGAACAGGCAAAAAAAGAGGCATATATGTCAGCACAAAAGAGCGATATAGAGGGTGTGACGCAGGAAACATATGCAGATGCCGGGCTAAGGCAGGCAGAGCGTATGCTCCTCAGTCTCAAAGAGTCTTTGTCTGAAAAAGAGACAAGACGTTATAATATCATGCAGGATATGGAAGAGACGAAGCAGCCGGGAGAGCAGGAACGGGAGTTGTTAGAAGATATCCGCGCATTAGAACTTGCAGCGGCAGAAATTGACCGCCTTTCAAGCGAATACTATGAGGAAAGCCTCGATGAACTTGGCAGTGCCGTCTCAAAATGGATGTCACAGCTTACAGCGGGAAAATATGATCATGCCATTGTAAAAGAAGATGGAAAACTTTTTATTTTAGCAGATGGAAAAGAAGTCATGCCGGAGGCGTTAAGCCATGGAACGTTAGAACAGATTTATCTGGCATTTCGTCTTGCTGTCGGAGAAATCGTGACAAAAGAGGAGCCTATGCCTGTCATTTTTGATGAAGCATTTGGAATGTATGACGAGAAACGTCTGATGCAGACACTTTGTGCACTTGATGGGATTGTCAGGAGAGAGCAGGGAAGACAGATACTGATCTTTACCTGCCAGAAGCGTGAGATGGAATTACTTGAACAGTCAGGGATTACATATCATAAAATTGTTTTGGAATAGAGGAGATGCAATCATGGCAGCAAGAAAAAAGAAAAAAAAGAAATACCGTATGTTCTGGTTTTTCGCAAAGATGCAGC
>OOAF01002352.1_pt1 | contig 11166 bp, 10 predicted proteins | sample 1671251 | NCBI WGS metagenome assembly OOAF01 (sample SAMN06348137, study PRJEB24527) | human gut metagenome | biome: human gut; feature: ankylosing spondylitis patient; material: feces | host: Homo sapiens | place: China | collected 2015-10 | reverse complement strand
GGACGCCATCTTGCCCACGGAGGCAATCCTGGTGTCCAATGCCTCAGCCCTGAACCCCTTTGAGCTGGTGCCGGAGGGCCGCCGCACAAACTTTGCCGCCGCCCACTGGTTTGCTCCACCCCAGATCCTACCTCTGGTAGAAGTGGCTAAGGGGGAGGAGACCAGCGAGGAGACCATGGAGACCATTCTGGCCCTGCTGCGGGCCTGCGGCAAGAAGCCGGTTCGTCTGGAGAAATATGTCCCCGGCTACATCATTAACCGTATCCAGATCCTATTGAACACCGAGGTGTTCTACCTGCTGGAGAATGGTGTGTGTACACCCGAACAGATGGATATGGCGGTAAAGGCATCCCTCATGCCCCGGGGCATGGTGCTGGGCCTGGTACAGCGGTACGACTTTACCGGCCTGGACGTCAGCGCCAACAACATTATCAATGGCAGCTATGTGATGCCGGAGACTAGCAAACACCCTGCAGCCCTATTCGACCACGTGGACAAGGGAGAATTGGGCATCAAGACAGGCAAGGGCTTTTACGACTATGCAGGCCGTAGCCGGGAGGAGTTGTGCGCCAAGCGGGATCATTTGCTCTTCCGGGTGCTCCAGGCAACCGGAGACCTGATTGATGCCACCATTTAGGAGTACATCCATGAGAAATGTGGTAATCGTAGACGCCTGCCGTACTGCGGTGGGTTCCTTTGGGGGAAGCCTACGGCCGCTGAAGGCCGACGCGCTGGCCAGGGCGGTAATGATTGCCGCCCTGGAGCGCACCGGCTTGGAGCCAGGCCAGGTGGATGAGATCTTCCTGGGTCACTGTCGGCAGTCCTCCGATTGTTCCAACACCGCCCGGTATGCCGCCCTTCTGGCAGGCATACCGGAGACGGTGCCCGCCAGCACGGTGATGTGTGCATGCGCCTCCGGTATGCTGGCAGTAAATTGCGGCTTCAACGCCATACGCACCGGACAGGATCAGGTAGTGTTGGCCGGCGGCACAGAAAGCATGTCCAATGCTATTTTCTATCTGTCCGACGCTCGCTGGGGAGTGGGTACGGGAACCACTCAGCTGAAGGACTCTCTCACGGAGGCCCAATTTTGTTCCCAGCCCCAGGACATCTATGGCAGGTTCAACATGGGTATTACGGCAGAAAATATTGCCGCTAAGATGGGTATCACCCGGGAAGAGCAGGATCGTTTTGCTCTGGCCTCCCAGGAGAAGGCCCGGGCCGCCATTGCGGCTGGCCGCTTTAAGGATGAGATTGTGCCCCTCACCGTACCCCAAGGCCGGAAGAAGCCAGACAAGATCTTTGATACCGACGAGTTTCCCCGGGAGACCTCTCTGAAGCTCCTGTCCCGGCTGAAGCCCGCCTTCCTTCCGCCTGATGGCACGGTGACGGCGGGCAACTCCTCCGGGCGCAACGACGGCGCCTCTATGCTGGTACTAATGGACGCACAGCTGGCTGAAGAGCAGGGGCTCAAGCCCCTGGCTCGGATCCTAGGCGTGGCCTCCGCTGGCGTGAACCCACGCTACATGGGGCTGGGCCCCGTGCCTGCCACCCAGAAAGCGCTGGAGATGGCCGGCCTGCGGCTGGATGACATACAGCTCATCGAGCTCAACGAGGCTTTTGCCGCCCAGTCCATCGGCTGTATCCGGGAGTTGGGGCTTCATCATCAACGTTAATGGCGGCGCCATCGCCCTGGGGCATCCCATCGGCTCCTCCGGTAGCCGTATTCTGGTGACCCTGGTACACGAGATGAACAAGCGCGGCCTGCGCTATGGCCTTGCCACCCTCTGTATTGCTGGCGGCATGGGCATGGCTACGGTCGTGGAGACTGTCCAATAAATTGTAGGAGGTAAACACCATGAGCTATCGCGTGACAAAGGCTGACGAGGCCAAGCCCTATGAGGCCGCCGGCCACTATAATATGTTGGCAACCCGCCTCCATGATGCCGCCGACGTGGGTGGGCACATCACTTTGGGCCTGTCCCACTTCCAGCCTGGAGGCGGGGCAAAGATGGCCAAGTCCCCGAAGGAACTGCTGTACTACATCGTGGAGGGCGAGATGACGGTGATCACCGATGACGGCATCCAACACGTGCTCCACGCAGGGGACTCCATCCACATGAGCCCGGACCAGGGCCGGGAGAGCAAGAACACGGGCAGTACCGTGGCCAAGATGCTGGTCATCTCTTACTTGGCCTGAGTTGCGGCTGGCAGAAGCAGAAGGAGTGTGTGAAATGAACGGGAAAGAACAGTGGGAATCTGGGACTGTGGCAAAGGCCCTGGCCAAGAACCCAGAGCGCCGGGCCAGCTTCGAGACCAGCAGTGGGATTCCGGTGGAGCGGCTGTACACGCCGGAGGATGCTGCAGGCGGCTATGAGGAGCGGCTTGGCTACCCCGGGCAGTATCCTTTTACCCGCGGAATCCAGCCCACCATGTACCGCGGGCGCTTCTGGACGATGCGGCAGTATGCCGGCTTTGCCACAGCGGAGGAGTCCAACAAGCGGTACCGCTATCTGTTGGAGCAGGGGCAGACGGGCCTGTCCATCGCCTTTGATCTCCCGACGCAGATCGGCTATGACTCGGACGACCCCATGGCCCATGGCGAGGTGGGTAAGGTAGGAGTGGCCATCGACTCCCTGGCGGATATGGAGGTGCTGTTCCAGGGGATTCCCCTGGACAAGGTAAGCTCCTCCATGACCATCAACGCCCCCGCGGCAGTTCTGCTGGCCTTCTATATTGCAGCCGCCGAGAAGCAGGGAGTGCCGGCCTCCGCCCTCAAGGGTACTATCCAGAATGATATCCTCAAGGAGTACGCAGCCAGAGGTACATACATTTTCCCACCGGCGCCCTCCATGCGTCTGATCACGAACACCTTTGAATTCTGCTCCCAGAACGTGCCGAAGTGGAACACCATTTCCATCTCCGGCTACCACATCCGGGAGGCCGGCTCCACAGCGGCGCAGGAGATCGCCTTTACCCTGGCCGACGGCATCGCCTATGTGGAGGCCGCGCTGGAGGCCGGGATGGACATCGACGAATTTGCCGGCCGGCTCTCCTTCTTCTTCAATGCACACAACAATCTGCTGGAAGAGGTCGCGAAATACCGGGCGGCCCGCCGGCTGTGGGCCAAAATCATGAAGGAGCGCTTCCATGCCAAAAAGGACCGCTCCATGATGCTGCGCTTCCACACACAGACCGGCGGCTCCACGCTTACGGCACAGCAGCCGGACAACAACATTGTGCGCGTGGCCATCCAGACATTGGCGGCTGTGCTGGGGGGCACCCAGTCCCTGCACACCAACAGCCGCGATGAGGCGCTGGCCCTCCCGACGGAGGACTCCGTGCGGATCGCCCTGCGCACCCAGCAGATTGTTGCCTATGAAAGCGGTGTGGCTGACAGCATTGATCCCCTGGGCGGCAGCTACTATGTGGAGCGCATGACCGACGAGCTCCAGGCCGCAGCCGAGGCGTACATCGAAAAGATCGACGCCATGGGCGGAGCGGTCAAGGCCATTGAGCAGGGCTACATCCAGCGAGAGATCGCGGAGAGCTCTTACCAGTATCAGCGCCAGGTGGAGAGCGGCGAGCAGATCGTGGTGGGCGTCAACAAGTTCACCATCGAGGAGCCGCCGGCCAAGGGGCTGCTGCACATTGACGCCTCGGTGGCGGCCAACCAGATCAAGAAGCTGCAGGAGATGAAGGCGGCCCGGGACAACGTACTGGTGCGCCAGCGGCTGGACGCCCTGCGCACGGCGGCGGAGGGCAGCGACAACCTGATGCCCTATATTCTGGACTGCGCCAGGGTGTACTGCACCGAAGGAGAAATCTGCGGCGAGCTGCGCAAGGTGTTCGGCGAATACCGTCCGATGGAGGTGCTTTGAGATGAGTGAAAAGAAGATCCGGGTTCTGATTGCCAAGCCCGGCCTGGACGGCCATGACCGCGGAGCCAAGGTAGTGGCCCGGGCGCTGCGTGACGCCGGCTTTGAGGTGATTTACACCGGCCTGCGCCAGACACCGGAGCAGATTGTGGAGGCGGCTGTGTCCGAGGACGTGGACGCGGTAGGACTCTCCCTGCTCTCCGGGGCCCACAACTATCTGTTCCCACGGGTGATCGAGCTGCTGAAAGAGCAGGAGGCTGACGGTATTTTGGTGTTCGGCGGCGGCGTCATCCCGGAAGATGATATTCCAGAGCTGAAAAAGGCCGGTGTGTCCGAGGTCTTTACGCCTGGCACACCCACTGCGGAGACGGTGAAGTTCCTGCAGGATCACTGTGGTGCCAGGGATGACGGATGACTTTGCAGCACTGCTGGAGCGGGGCCGGACGGGTGATAAACGCGCGGTGGCCCGCCTGATCAGCCTCATCGAACAGGGTGGGGAAACGGCGCGCTCCGTCCTCACCCAACTCTGGCCCCACACCGGGCGGGCCCGCATCTTTGGCATCACCGGTCCCCCAGGGGCGGGCAAGAGCACGCTGACCAACGCCTTGACCAAGTGCTGGCGGGCCAAGGGCCTGCGCGTTGGCATCATCGCGGTGGATCCCACGAGTCCCTTTACCGGCGGCGCCATCCTGGGCGACCGGGTGCGGATGGGGGATTTGACCCTGGATACCGGGGTGTTCATCCGCTCCATGGGCACACGGGGACAGCTGGGCGGCCTGTCGCCCGCCACGGCGGGAGCGGTCCACGCACTGGACGCCTGCGGCTATGACCTGATTTTGCTGGAAACCGTAGGTGTAGGGCAGTCCGAGGTGGCGGTCATGGAGATCGCCGACCTGGTGCTGGTGCTGAATGTCCCCGGATTGGGGGACGATGTGCAGGCCATTAAGGCCGGTATTCTGGAGATCGGCGACCTGTTCGCGGTCAACAAGGCGGATCGGCCCGGCGCGGATCGAACGGCCAATGAGCTGCGGGCCATGCTGGAGCTGGGAGAGGAGGAGAAGCGCCCGCTGCCAGTGCTCCTGGTCTCGGCCTCTCAGGGCACGGGTGTGACGGAGCTCTGCGAGGAGCTGGAGCGCCAGTACCTCCTCCTGGACGGGAACGGAGAGCTGGCCCGCCGCCGCGCCTTGCGCCTGCGCAGCGAGCTTCTGACCCTGGTGCGGGAGGGCATCGAGCAGCGCCTGCTGCGTCCCCTGCTGGACAGCCCCATGTTCGCTCAGAGCCTGGAGCGGTTCCAGTCCAGGACAGAGAGTCCCTATCGTTGGGCGGAAAAATTTGTAACACAAATCAGTGGAGGAGGTCCCGGTTATGAATTGCACAAGAGTTGATCATGTCGGTATCGCGGTCAAGGATCTGGCGGCTTCGGTGAAGTGGTATGAGGAGACGCTGGGCCTGCACAGCAAGGGCACGGAAGTTGTCCAGGAGCAGCAGGTGACTGTTGCGTTCCTGCCCTGCGGCGACAGTGAGCTGGAGCTGCTGGAGAGTACCTCCCCGGAGGGCCCCATCGCCCGCTTCATTGAGAAGAACGGCGAGGGCATTCAGCACATCGCCATCCGGGTGGACGACATTGACGCCGCCCTGGCGGAGCTGAAGGAAAAGGGCGTCCGGCTCATTGACCAGACGCCGCGGTACGGCGCCGGCGGGGCCCGGATCGCCTTCCTCCACCCCAAGGCTACCCACGGTGTCCTGCTGGAATTGTGTGAAAGGAAGTGAGGACAATGACTACGGCGGAAAAGCTGGCTCAGCTTGACGCGCATTCGGCCCGTGTGCTGCGGTGCGGCGGCCCTAAAGCGGTGGAGAAGCAGCACGCGCTGGGGAAGCGGACGGCCCGTGAACGGATTGAATTGCTGATGGATACCGGCACTTTTACAGAGGTGGATCGCTTTGTGCGCCACCGCTGTACCGCCTTCGGTATGGGGGATAAGGACATCCCGGCCGACGGCGTGGTTACCGGTTACGGCAAGATCGACGGGCGCACGGTTTTTGTATACGCTCAGGACTTTACCGCCCAGGGCGGGTCTCTGGGCGAGATGCACGCGGCCAAGATCTGCAAAATCATGGACATGGCTCTGGAGGCGGGCTGCCCCGTGGTGGGCCTGTGCGACTCCGGCGGCGCCCGCATTCAGGAGGCGGTGGATGCCCTGTCCGGCTATGGGCAGATTTTCTACCGCAACGCCTGCTCTTCCGGACATATCCCGCAGATCTCCGTCATCATGGGTCCCTGCGCGGGCGGCGCGGTCTACTCCCCCGCCCTGACGGACCTGATTGTCATGGTGGAAAAGGAGAGTCAGATGTTTATCACCGGTCCCGCGGTGGTAGCGGCCACCACGGGCGAGGAGATCTCTGCGGAGGATCTGGGCGGAGCGGATACCCATACCACTATGTCTGGAGTGGCACACCTTTCCGCGCGCAGCGAAGAGGAGGCCCTGGGAGCGGTCCGATGCCTGCTCAGCTATCTCCCCTCCAAGGCAGGAGCTCGGCCCCCCCTAATGGATTTTACCGAGCATGAGGAATTACAGCCTCTGCTGGACACGGTGATTCCCGACGACTCCTCCCTGCCCTATGACATGCACGATGTTGTCCGCATCCTTTTAGATGAAGACAGCGTAATGGAGTTGCAGCCCTATTATGCCGACAACATTATCACCTGCTTCGGCCGCCTGGGCGGGCACAGCGTGGGCGTAATTGCCAATCAGCCCTTTTCTATGGGCGGAAGCCTGGACATCAACGCTTCAGACAAGGCCGCCCGCTTCATCCAGCTCTGCGATGCCTTCGGAATTCCGCTGATCAACCTGGTGGATGTACCGGGCTTCCTGCCCGGCGCCGACCAAGAGCACGCCGGCATCATCCGCCACGGAGCCAAGCTGCTCTATGTCTACTCGGTGGCGGAGGTGCCCAAGCTGACCGTGGTGCTGCGCAAGGCCTATGGCGGCTCCTATCTGGCCATGTGCTCCAAGGATTTGGGCGCGGATTTTGTATACGCCTGGCCCACCGCGGAGATTGCGGTCATGGGCGCGGCCGGCGCGGCCAACGTGGTCTTCCGTAAAGAGATCCAGGCGGCGGAGGATCCGAAAGCGGCCCGCCGGGAAAAAATTCAGCTCTATTCCGAGCAGTTTGCCACGCCATATATGGCGGCCTCCCGCGGCTTCGTGGATCTGGTCATCCGCCCCTCGGAGACCAGGGCGCGGCTGCTGGAGGCGCTGGAGCTGCTGATCAATAAGGAGCGGCAGCCCCATCCCCGGGGGAATATGCCGCTGTAAGGAGTTGAAACGAGATATGGGTATTATTCCATACACAGCCATGACCTACGGTCTGACGGCGGTGATTTCCCTGCTGGTGGTGGCCATCATCGTGGGTATCAGCAAGCTGACCAGCCGCCCGGGCCAGACGGACGACGGAGAGGGGGAGCCGTAACATGGAGTTCTTTATGCAGCTGTTTCCCGGCATCGGAACCTTCTTTGCGGTGGAACCCGTAATCGCGGTGGCCCGTATTGTCCTCATTGTATTCGGCTTTGTTTTGGCCTGCCTGGGGTTCAAGCGGACTCTGGAGCCGCTGATCATGGTGCCGATGGGAATCGGCATGATGGCGGTGAACTGCGGCATGATGTTCCTTACTTCCGGAACCGTCGGCAATCTGCTGCTGGACCCGCTTGTCTCCGATGCTTCGGCCATTGTGGATGCCATGCAGGTCAATTTTCTCCAGCCAATCTATAATCTGACCTTTTCCAACGGTCTGATTGCCTGTCTGGTCTTCATGGGCATCGGAGCACGGAGCGAGATCAGCTTTTTGCTGGCAAAGCCCTGGAGCTCCATGATTATCGCCATTTTTGCTGAAATGGGAACCTTTGCCGCGCTGGCGGCGGGCGTACTGGCCTTTGGGCTGACGCCGGAGCAGTCTGCCGCTATGGCTACGATCGGCGGTGCGGATGGCCCCATGGTACTCTTTTCCTCTTTGATGATGGCTCCTGAGCTGTTTGTGCCCATCTCCATCATTGCATATCTGTACTTAAGCCTGACTTACGGCGGATATCCCTACATCATCAAGCTGATGGTGCCCAAAAAGTACCGCGGCATTGACATGTATGTTGAGGTTCCCGAGGTCTCTCAAAAGTCCAAATTCCTGTTTATCATCATCACCTGTACCGTCCTCTGCCTGCTGCTGCCCGTAGCCGCTCCCCTGCTGCTGTCCTTCTTCATCGGCATGGCCGTAAAGGAGGCCAAAATCAACAAGTACACGGAGCTGCTCGAGGAGGGCCTCTCCTATTTCGGCACCTTCTTCCTGGGCCTGATCCTGGGGGTGCTGTGCGAGGCCTCCACCATTCTCAATCCCACTGTGATCATTATTCTGGTCATCGGGATTCTTGCCCTGGCTATCTCCGCGGTGGGCGGCCTGCTGGGCGGCTGGCTCATGTATTTGGTGCACAAAGCCAAGCGCGAGGACTTTAACCCCACCATCGGCATCGCGGGCGTTTCCTGCGTGCCCACCACCGCCAAGCTGGCCCAGCACGCCGCCCAGGATGAAAATCCCTTCGCCGTTATCCTGCCGGTGGCCATGGGTGCCAATATCTCCGGCGTCATCACCTCCGCCATTGCCGCCGGTATCTTCGTCACCACCATAGGCATGGTGTAAAAACGATGCACAGTGATATTTGATTAAGGGAGGAACTTATTATGGAAATCAAAGCACGCATCCCCGGCACCATTGTCGCCATCAACGTCAAGCCCGGCGACACCGTAAAGGCCCGCGATAACCTGGGCACTATGGAGGCCATGAAAATGGAGCAGCCCATCCCCTGCCCAAAGGATGGAGTTGTCAAGGACGTCCTGGTCTCTGTCGGTGACAAGGTCAAGTCCGGCACCGTGCTCTTCACCATCGAGTAAGTCAACCCGCTGCGCGGGCGGACTCTTTGGGGGCGCCCGTCGTTAGTGGATCGGCTGAGAGAGGAGAAAATATATGAAACGGACATCCGCGCTAATTCTTACCGCAGCTATGGTGTTTACCCTGGCTTCCTGTGGCGTGCCGAAGAAGCAGGGAACCACAGAGGATCACTATCGCTTGACCTTCTCTATGCATACCCCCGCAGACACGCCAATTGGGAATCAATTCCAGGCTATGTTTGACGACATTGAGGAGAAGACCAACGGGCATGTGGAGATCAACCTCTATGGCTCAGGCACTCTGGCATCTTCGGCAGATGTAGTGGATATGGTTGCCGACGGAGCCTGTGACATCGGATGGGTCTTTACCTCCTTTTATTATGGACAGTACCCCCTCACAGATGTTATCGCGGTGCCCGGTCAAGGCGTCCAGAGCTGTGTCCAGGGCACACGTGTACTGTGGGATCTGTGGGAACAGTTTCCTGAGATGCGGGACGAGTGGTCTGACTTTAAGGTTTTGGTCATGTTTCCCAATCCGGTCAATTATGTCTATACCAACACCCAGGTGGAGTCTTTAGACGATCTAAAAGGTCTGTCTGTCCGCTCTCCCAGCGGTGGCATCGCTGAGGTGCTAGGGGCTCTGGGGTGTAACGTGATCTCCATGGCTCCCAACGACATTTACGACAATCTTTCCAAAAACAACATCCAAGGCTATGCCCTGGAGCCCACTGGCGTAGCGGACTACAGCCTGGATGAAATTACAAAATCCATCGTGGATATACAGATGTTCCAGGCACCTTTTATTACCATTATGAACATGGAGACCTGGAATTCCCTTCCCCCGGAGTACCAGGCCGTGTTTGAGGAATGGTCTGGTGTGGACGCATCCCTCAAGTTTGCCGAAATGTGGGATCAGACCGCTGACCAAAATATGCAGGAGCTACTGGCTACCGGTTGTGCCGTAGCCGAATTATCTCAGGAGGATCACAACCGCTTCCAGCAGGTGGCTGATACCTATGCCGACAGCTGGGCTGATGCATATTCCACGGATACCTTTGATGCTCTTGCCTACTTCCAAGCCTGCCAAGAGGCGTATGACAAATACGCCGAATGAGGCGTGCACGATGCCAAATAAGAAAGAATAGGAGGGTTTTCTCGTGGATGCAACAACCGTAGGTTTGCTTGGCATCGTGGCCCTGCTGGTACTCATCTTCATGGGTATGAATATCGGCATGGCTCTGATGGCCGTTGGCTTCTTTGGGTTTGCCATTATGACAAACTTCAAGGCAGCCATCTCGGTGCTGTCTACTGTCCCCTCTACCCAGGCGGGCAGTTACAGCATGATCGTCGTACCTTTGTTTATCCTGATGGGCAGCTTTGCCTACCGGGCCAGACTGTCGTCGGGCTTGTTCGACTTTACCAAGAAATGGCTCTCCCGTGTGCCGGGCAACTTGGCCTGCGCTACTATCGCCGCCTGCGCCGGCTTTGGCGCCATCTGTGGTTCCACACCCGCGACTTGCGCTACCATGGGGGCAGTCTCTTTGCCCGAAATGCGTAAGGATGGATATGACGACCGTCTATCTACTGGATCTATTGCTTTTGGCGGCACATTAGGAATCTTGATCCCACCCAGCACACCTATGATCCTGTATGCTGTGCTCACAACTAGCTCTGTCAATGCACTGTTCTCGGCTGGTATTCTGCCCGGCATACTCCAGGCTGGTTTGGGCATCATTACTGTGGTGATTTGGTGCAAGGTGTGCCCGGGCATTGCACCCCCAACCTCAAAGTGCTCTTGGAAGGAACGCTTCCTCTCTATCAAAGAAATATTAGGCGTAGTTATTCTTTTCGGGTTAGTGTTAGGCGGCATGTTCTCTGGCTGGTTCTCTGTGGCACAGGCCGCTGCGATTGGTTCCTTCCTGGCTATGTTAATGATGATCTTTCCCGGCCGTACCTTTACTAAGAATAATGTGTTGGATGCGATCAAGGAGTGTACCGGCACCTTCGCCATGACATTCTTTATTGTTATTGGCGCCAGTGTGTTTAGTTCCTTCCTGGCGATTACCCAGCTGCCCATGACTCTGGCAGCTACGATTGAAAATATGCACGTATCCAAGTATATCATCCTGGCGCTCATTACTCTCATATATGTCTTCTTGGGTATGATCATGGACGCTATGGCTATGATGATGATGACCGTTCCTATTTTCTTCCCAATTGTTACCGCACTGGGATTTGATCCTATTTGGTTTGGTGTCTACGTCATTTTGGTCATGAATTTCGGCTCTATTTCTCCGCCGGTAGGCATGTGCTGCTTTGTGGTAAAAGGTATCGACCGAAAGCTGTCGCTGGG
>OOAF01002334.1_pt1 | contig 11259 bp, 7 predicted proteins | sample 1671251 | NCBI WGS metagenome assembly OOAF01 (sample SAMN06348137, study PRJEB24527) | human gut metagenome | biome: human gut; feature: ankylosing spondylitis patient; material: feces | host: Homo sapiens | place: China | collected 2015-10 | reverse complement strand
TCCGCCGTCACGAATGCATCCGGATTTTCCTGCATCAGGCGTTCTGCAAACACGTATGGATCGCGCCCGGCTTCCATCTCACGCCTCACAAACAGTTCAAAATGCGTGATCAGATCCGCCTGCATGATCGTCTGTTCGTCCGTTTCTAATCTCCCATCCGCGATGCGTGCCGTAACTCTACACGCTTCTGGATTTTTCGATCGATTCAGAACGGTGGATAAGTCTTTTGTTTTCCTCCGTTCCAAAGTACGTTTTTCCCACAATTTCATCGCATACGCTGTCTTTCCTTGTTCCCTGCCGCCAATTATAAAAATCATTCTGCTTTTCCTCGCTTAAAAATTCAAAAACCGCAGGCACGTACCTGCCAGCCGCATCGCCGCCAGCACCAGCACCACATTCCGCTCGCAGCTCTGCAGAAAATGCCCTGCCAGATCGCCGTTGATGCCGCCAAATTCCCGCATGGAAAAACGATAATAACAAACGAAAGTCACAAGGGCTGTTAAGGCTGCCAGAGCGCCGCGCAGATGTCCCCAGTAAATCATCCAGCTGATCGCCAACACTGCTAAAACTGCCATACTCACGCGAACACCCTTTGTCTCGGCACTTCTGGAAAATTCAGCGGCAAGCCCGTCCTTTTTCGCCTTTGGAAATGCCACCACCGAATAGCCACTGCAGGCGCGTTCCAGCATAAGCGCCCCCGGCAGCAGCCACACATCTGCTCCCACAAGCTCAGAAACTGCCCCCGCATAGAGAAGCAGGTACAGCCCCAGACCGATGATCGCAAACGCCCCCGTATGGGGATCTTTTAAAATCGCCAGCTTTTTTTCCCGCTCGCCGTAGGAATGGCGCGCATCCGTCACATCGAGATACCCGTCCATATGGATTCCACCGGTAATCAATAGTGGAACTGCCGTCAACAGGCAGGTCTGGAACAGAACTCCAGCACCCAAAATTTCACAGAGCGCAAACGTGGCTATCTCTACCGCCCCGATCACCGCCCCGATCAGCGGAAAAAAACAAAGCGCATAGCGCATCCGCTCTTCCGTCCAGTCCATGCGCGGCATCGGAATGCGTGAATACATGGAAAATGCAATGACAAAACTTCCTATCAGATTCAATCTTCGATCCCCCTGACTCTATTCTGGCAACCATAACTTTAGCAGGCATTCCGCTCTGTTCCACTCACTGACTACCCTACATCTTTTGTCCTTTCACCGGCTGCAAAAACAGGTGTTGACACCGCAAGCGGAATTCCATACACCACTTCCGTCACCGAATCCGCCATCTGTCCCAGTTCCCGGTTGATCCGTCCCAGAATCTCTATGTACCGCTCCGATTCCAGATCATACGTCACACCGTCCGAAAAGATCTCATTCGTTACAATGATAAGGTCATGGCACTGGTTTTGCAAGTGTTTTATTCCTTGCAGAATCCGCTCTTGCGCACCATTTTCCTGAGCATAAAATTCATTGAGGACAAGGTTGGACATACATTCAAGGAGAAGCACTGGTTTTTGTGCCACTCGGCAGGACTCCCAGCGCTTCAAACTATCGTTTTCCTGTTCAGCGTCCAAACCAGCCGAATTGGACTCTTCGAATCTCTCCTCTAATTCTACTGTTTCTAACCCCGTATACCGCTCAATCGTCTCAAACCCTTTTGCCGCGCGCATCCGCCGATGGCGCTCCACTCGTTTTCTGCCTTCATCATCCCAAATCCGCATCGTCGCCAGATACCAGAGTGTCCCGCCGGTCCTGTTCCGGCACTGCACGGCAGTCTGTTCGGCATATTCGGACTTACCGCTGCCACTGCCGCCTGTAACTATATATAACATCGTTCATTTATCCTCTTTTTCACCGAATTGCAGCAGTTTCCATGCTTTAAAAACATACGCAAAAAATGTTTTAATCCGTATATCTCATCACACCAGCGGCTTATATTCCTCTATTTCCATCTCCGCAAACGTATCCATATCCCGGTAAATGGACAGCGCCATATCCAGCAGTGGAAACAGCGCCAGCGCCCCTGTACCTTCTCCGAGTCGAAGTCCCGCCTGGATAGCCGGAGTTACTCCTATCAAATCAAGCAGCCAGATAGACGCCGGTTCCGCCGATACATGGGCTGCCAGCATATAGTCCGTCGCTGCCGGTGCAATTCTTCCGGCAGCTGCCGCCGCAGCTGCCGCGATAACCCCGTCAATCACAACCGGAACATGATAGATGGCACCGCCCAAAAAAGCACCTGCCATCGCCGCCAGATCGAATCCGCCTACCTTTTGCAATACCTCCATGCCATCCATGGGATCCGGGTGATGCAGTCCGATTCCACGCCGGATTACCTCCGTTTTCCGTTTCAATCCAGCCGAATCTAAACCCGCCCCAGCTCCAGTGACAAGTTCTGGATCCTTTTGCAGCAGAACCGATGCGACCGCACTGCTGGTCGTCGTATTGCCGATCCCCATTTCACCCACTGCAGACAAGCGGTACCCCTGCTCCTTCAGCACACGCACTGCATCGATTCCCGTCAAAATGGCTGTCAACACCTCCTGACGCGTCATCGCTGCTGCTTTTGTAAAATTGGAAGTTCCACGGCGGATTTTCCGTTCCGTTAGGGGATAAAGTTCTCCCCGATGTTCTACCTCACAGGCAATTCCCATATCGATCGGAAACACATCTGTCTCTGCCTTTACTGCCATCAGGCAGGAACAGCTCCTCCCGCGTGTCATATTCGAAACAACTGCCGCCGTAACCTCCTGCCCGGTCTGTGATACTCCTTCTTCGACTACCCCATTATCTGCGCAAAAAATTAAAAGCGCACGCTTGGAGAAGTCTGGCACTTCCTCCCCCTGCGCTGCCGCCGCCCGCACAATATCTTCCTCCAGGACTCCCAGACTGCCAAGCGGTTTTGCCACATGCTCCCAATGCTTTTCTGCCTGCTCCCGGATTGTCTTGTCCGCTGGTACAATCTGTTTCTTAAGCTGGTCAAACCGTATTTCCAGCTCTTTTTCCGAAAAATGCCGAAAATCTTCCAGAGATTCCAATGTCTTCATATTCTCCTGCTGCATCTATATGTTCCTCCCGTTTTCATTTCCGGCCTTTTCCATGGGTCCGTGAACGGGCGTACCCTTTCAGTCTATCGTTTACCGGTTCAAAATTCCGCCTATGATTGTACCATTGACCGGAACAATACGCAAATACAAATTTGTTCTCACACCGAAAGTACGAAAACAGTAACAAAACGACACCCCCATCCGGGCAGTGCCGTTTTTTTCAAACCCATCTTATAAAATTCTATTCCACATATCCATATAAAACATATAATCTTAGGAAGCGCAATCACTTGGTCCTCACGCAACCCCTTTCAACATCCACTCATACGCATCATATGCCGTCCGCAGGGAAATCTCGGCAGTCTCTAGTTCTGCTTTTTTCTGCAGATAGGACGCCTCGCCCTGTAAATACGTTGCTTTATTGATCGCACCGGACTGATACTTGATCTGGGTGGCGCTGTATGTTTTTTCGGCAGACTGGTAGGCTGCCTGCGCCGCGTCGCGTTCTAGGCTTAATGCCGCTATCTCAGCGTACTGCTCATCCGCTGAGGCGCTTGCAGCGCTCTCGGCTTCCTCGATCTGCTGGTGGCGCAGCTTGCGCGCCGCATCTCCGGTTGCGGAGGATCGTCTGGCTGATTTGACACTGGAACTTGCAACGACAGCTGCCGCACGGTCCGCATCCAGATTCATAGAAGCCAGTTCCGTTGCCGATACGGCTGGAATTTCCCCCAGCGTAATAGAAGTTCCGCTCTTTCCAAGTAAAATGGCAAGCTGGCGCAGCGCCTTATTTGCCTGATCGGTCGTGGATTGTAATGCTGTCTGGGCGCTTAGCAGGTTTTTCTGAGCCTGCAGCAGATCCGTCTCCGTGCAAAGCCCCGCTGCCAGTTCCCGCTCTTTGCGATCTGCCTGCGCCTGATAGTTCTCTGCCGTCTTGGCAGCCGCCTCCACCTCGTCCTGAAGCTGCCGGCAGGTGCCCCACTGGATCTGTGCGGTCTTTACGACCTGCCAGACCGTCCGGTTTCTGGACGCACGGCTTGACGCCGAATTTAAGGAAGTGAGCGACTTTTTATACTGCTTCGCTGCCATCGACAGCGTTTGTGCATTTCGCTCATAGGTGCCGATCAGTGCCTCATCTCCGCCCGCATCTTCGAGCTCATCTGCTTTATAGTTCATATCCCGGGCACCGGAAATCATCGCATCGTAGGCTTCCTGGTGGACGGCAAGGCTGTCCTGATAACTGTAATCGGCGCTGACAGCCGTTCCATTGCCGCGCCGCACCAGCGCCTCCAGTTCCCCGTACTCTATCACAGAATCCGCGAGCTGTTCCTCCGTATAGGAGCCGGACTGGCTGGCGATCGTGTTGTCTGCGCTGTTTTCGGTTATGGTGCCATCTTCCAGCGCCGGACCATCTGCCTCGCTGTCTGAATCACTTTCTGTGCCGGAAATCAAAGGCGTTTTCGCCGCCTGCGCCGGGCTCGATACAAGAATACAAGCCGCCAGGGCAATTCCGATCGAACGAGTCAATCTGCTTTTTCCGATTCGTTTCACATTATAACCGTCCAGATGCACATCCAAAGCACTTGCACCGCTTCGGTCTCTTTCTTGCCCCTTGCGCATCTTTTGCTCTGTCCCAGCTTCCGCGTTCATCCATTTTCCTTTCAGATTTCGCATCATCCGCCCACCCCTTTCTACTGCGTGGACGCCAGACCGCCCACCGCCCACTGGTAGGCGAGCTGCGCCTGGAGAAGCGACATCGCTGCCGTCTCTTTTGCCACGGATGCCGATTCATAGGAATAGGTTGCGCTCTGGTATGCGTTCTGGCTGATAAGTCCGGCTGCCAGCTTGCGGTCGTTGGTCTGTTTCGTCTTTTCTTCTAATTCAAGGCTGCGTTTTGCCTGTTCATACTGTGCCTCAGACATCTTCAGATTCTGATAAGCCGACTGGACATTCGACTTGACTGCCTCCTTCCCGCTGGTCAGAGTTGTCTGGTACTGCTCTTTAAGGGTGCTTGTCATCGCATTGTTGACCTGACGTACCAGAATCTTTAACTGATAATTATTTTCCTGTGCTTTCGCAATGTCCTCTTCGAGGTTGACCGATGCACTCATCTGTTCCTGCGGGTCCGGTAATGCACAGATTTCTACTGATGCGCCATATTTCCATCCAAGCATCTGGCACAGGGATTCCTTCGTCGATGCAATATTGCTCTCCGCCGTCGTGATGGACGCCTGCGCCTTTAAAAGAGTCTCCTTGGCATCCAGCACATCCGTCTGGGTCGCGCTTCCGGATGAAAGCTTTAAGTTTGCCGTCTCATAGTCTTTTTCTGCCTTGGACACCTGGTTCTGCACACTCTTTAAGTTTTCCTGGGCATTCCAGTACTGGATCATCAGGTTCTGCGCCTGCTGTACCAACGATTTCTCGGTCTGCGTATACCCCCACGCCTTAACATTCGCATCATCGACGTTATTATCGCCCTGCTCGCGCATCTGGGTCGCGGAAGCCTCGCTTCTCTGTGCTGCTGCCAGAGCGGAACCATAATTCGCATCATCTGAATCCGGGTACTCGATGCTGCTCTCGATCTCATCTGCCGCGTCATAATATTCCTGCGCGATCTCATTGCTGTCTTTGCCTTGATAATCCTTGTACTCGATCCGGTTCTTCTCCACTGTGCTGTTGTACTCATGGATTAGATCAGCAATCTCGTCAAATTCGAGCTTATCATCCTGCAGCGAAGCCCATTTTTCTGTAGAATATGCAAATTGCGGGCTGGCTGCCAATACCTGGACCGGCGCACCTGCCGCCAGAAAAAGCCCCAGTGAGCAGGCTGCTGCACCGGTCGCAATCCGATGCTTCAGACATATTTTTTTATTTCGATTCATGTATGTCACTCCATTCCGATATATCTGATTTTAACAATTATCCTATTCTGTTTCCAATTAATCTATGTCCGGTATCTCTTCCTTTGCTTTCCGGCTCAGCAGTGCGTAATATACTGGAACCATGAAGAGCGCGACAATCACACCTGCGGTCAGACCGCCGATATCTACGATCGCCAGGCCCTGTGTCGTGGAACCGCTGCTTCCGATTGCCAGTGCCATCGGGATCATCGCGAGGATGGTTGTCATACTTGTCATCAGAATCGGTCGGATACGGGTCGCACCTGCCTCGATGAGCGCTGTCCGCAGATCCATTGTGGAGCGATACTGGTTGACCGTATCCACGTAGAGAATACCGTTATTTACAACAGTTCCGACCAGAATCAGGAAGCCAAGCAGGGACGTCATACTGATGCTGACGCCGGTCAGCTTCAGTAATCCGAAGGAACCAACCAAACTGAACGGGATGGTCGTCATAACCATGATGGAAAACTTCACAGACTCAAACTGTGCCGCCATGACAACGAATACCAGGAAGACTGCAATCGCAATCGCGCGGTACAGGGAGCTGAACTCACTCTTCATCATACGGTCACGGCTGTTCTGCCCAATGCTGATTTGCTGCTGTACATTATCACCGGTGTAATCAGCAGAGATTGTGATCTCATATGCACTGTCGGTTCTGGAAATCGAAGCCGGACTGTCCTCAAATACGACATTTGCCACATCGGTCAGTGCCACCTTCTGTCCGTTTGTTCCCGTCAAAATAATATCTTTTATGTTATCAACTGTCTCGTACTCGCCCTCCGGATACTCAACCGTTACCGTAATGTCCTCGCCGTCAATTTTAAGTGTCGTCGCGTCGATACCGCTCAACATCTGGTTGATCGTCGTTCCGATACTGGAAGCCGTGAGTCCATACGCCTTTGCCATGACCGGATCAATCTTCAGGGTAACGATCGGTGCATTATTCTCAATACTGGAATGGATGTTGATGACATCCGTTCTTGCTGTCATTTCCTTGACAATCTTATCACTAACTTCTTTTAATTCATCATACTGCGTGCCGTGAAGAATCACTTCATAGCCGCGCTGTCTTCCCATGAAGCTCATGGAAGTCGATGCCGATACGTCGATCGTACAGTTTGCAATGTTATCCATCTCTTTCTGCCACTGATCGGCTACATCGTCTGTTTTCATGGTACGGTCATCTTTCAGATAGGCACTGATCTCGCCGCTGTCTCCGTCGTAACGCAGCATGTACGAATCAATCTGGTCGCTCGCGGAAACAATCGCCTCCGCTTCTGCCAGCGCCTCCTCGATCTTTTCCTGTTTCAGCCCCGGACGCGTCTCTATGCTGACACTGACTGTACCGGTATCATCCGATGTCATCAGCTCCGTCTGCATTCCGCTCGCCAGAATTACCGTCAGTACAAGTACCAGAACCGAAAATCCCATAACCATCGCCTTGTGGTTTAACAGACGGTCCATGATGCCGCGGTACCATTTCTGTAAACGTTCAATCGGACGTCCCATCAGGGCGCGCTTCGCCTCGCTCGGTTTATAGAACAGATAACACAGCGGAACCACCGTCATCGCAGACAGCAGGGACGCTGACATACAGAACACGATCGTAAATCCCAGCGGCTTGAACATCTGTCCGGTCATACCGTTTAAGAATGCCAGCGGCAGGAATACGACACAGGTCGTAATCGTCGAACCGATGATCGAGTTAATGACAATGCCGGTTCCGTGAAGCGCTGCTGAAAAATAGCCAAGCGCCCCCTTGTCTTCCTGCTCCGCCGTTGCACGGAAACAGCTCTCCAGTACAACGATCGAGTTATCGACCATCATGCCGACGCCGAGTACCAGCGCACTCATCGTGATAACGTTCAACGAAAATCCTGCCATCGTGATCGCAATCAAGGACATCAAAATCGAAGTCGGAATGGAACTTCCGACGATCAGAGACGCCTTATAATCGCCAAAGAACAGGAAAATGATAAACATGGAGATGATAACCGCCAGAACCATTGTCTCTGCTACGTCTTTTAAGGAATCAAGAATCGTGTCAGATGTATCATTTGCAACCGTGATCGTCAGATCCGAATCATCTGCCATCAATTCTTCAATTTTCTCTTTTACAGCCGAGGACACTTCCATATCTGTGCTGTCCTGCTGCTTCTGAATCGAAACGGAGATCGTCTCCTGACCGTTGTAACGGGAAATGCCGCCCCGGTCTTTCGTTGCCTCATACACATTTGCCACATCCGACAGAGAAATAATCTGTCCTGCCGGCGTCTTGATTGGAATATCCTGCAGCTCATTTACCTGTTCTGTTTTTAAGGAGGTAGTAACGGAAAGCTCCAGGTTTCCGGCATCTGCCTCACCCGACGGGGATGCCACGTTCGCATCGTTAATCGCACTCGCAACATCCTGCATGGTCAGATTGTACTGATCCATTTTTTCAGACTGTAATTCAATGCTGACGTACTTAGAAGAACCGCCTCGCGTCTCAATGTTTGCAATTGAAGAAATTCGCTCTAATTCAGGTACTATCTTCTGATCCACATAATCGTAAAGGTTTGTCTGCGTCTTATGTGCAATCGAAAGCATCATACTGTCTCCTTGATTGGAGTTCATCGACATAACGCTCGGTTCCACATCATCCGGCAGCTCCCGCTGGATATTGTCCAGTTTCTGCTTTAAGTTGTCATACGCCTCATCCATATCGGTGCCGTAATCGTACTGAAGCATGATCATCGAACGTCCATCGCTCGATTCGGAGGTAACCGTGTCCACACCTTCCAGCGTACCGATCGCATCCTCGATCGGTTCGGTTACCAGCTCGCTGATATCCTCCGGTCCTGCGCCTGAATAATTTGCCATGATAATCAGCATTGGCGTCTCCATATCCGGCATCTGCTCCAGCTTTGCCGAAAAGACCGATGAAATACCGAATACAACCAGACACAACAGAGCCATGACAGTAGTAACCGGATGTTTCAGGATATATTTCGTTACTCCCATGTCTTACATTCCTCCTGTCCTACTGTTTCTGTCCATTTTTTGCATCTTTCGGAGCACCTGCATCACCCGCAGGCTGATCGTTTCCGCCATCTGCCGAAGCGCCCGCTTTCTGTCCATTTTCAGACCCTGCCAGGGCATCAGCTTTCTGGTTTCCAGCTTCATCCGCTGCTGCCGCATCTGTTTCTTCACCCTTTAAGTTAACGGTTGAACCCTCATAAAGCTGGGAACTCCATGTACTAATGACGAGATCATCGGCCGTCAGCCCGGACTTGATTTCCGCCAGCTCCGTATTATAAAGCCCCACTTCGACTTCCACTTTATGTACCGTTCCATCCTGGTAAACATAGACATTTCCAACGCCGTTATCATAGTAGATTGCATCTACCGGCACGGTCATGACATTCTCTGCATGCTCAGAAGTTACTGTTACCTTGACATTACTTCCCGTTGAAAGGCTGTTCGCCTCCGGCAGCTCTGCCTTTATCTTAAACAGACCGTTGCTCTCGTCCGCCATGCTGCTGACATCGGTAATCACACCATCATAAGTCGTTCCATCTTTTACAATCGTCATCGCGTCGCCCTGATTTAAGTTGCTCATAACACGCTCGGATACGTAGAACGATACCCGTTTATCTCCCTCACCGGAGATAACGCAGAGCTGCGTCTGCTGGTTGACATGATCATATACATCAATATCCATCGTCTCAATCTTGCCGGAGATCGGTGCGGTCACGGAACTGTATTCCACCTGACGGTCGTAGTTTAATTTTGCCGATTCATAATTTAACTGTGCCGTCTTCGCCTGGTTCTGATACTGCTCCCATTCCTGATCAGAAATATCTCCTCCCTGATAAAGAAGCTGCATACGGCTTAAATTGCTCTGTGCCTCGGTCAGGTTAACAGAGGCGGAGTCCATCGCATTTTTCGCCGTCTCAACCTGTTCGGTATTGATCGTACAGAGAAGCTGACCCGCTGTCACCATATCACCGACGCTGACGTTGACACCCGTCACATCGCCGGATGCCTTCGCATAGACATAGACAACGTCCGATGCCTCGACAGTACCGGATGTGCTGGTTGTCCGCTCAATCGTTCCGCTCTTTGGATTCTCAGCCGCAACCGTCGCCACATTGTCCATCTGCGTGTCCTGCATACCGCCTGGACCGCCCGGACCGCCGCCGGAACCTCCTTTGCTGCCACCCTTGAAACGCATAAAAAGCGCCGCAAGTACGATCAGCACCACCACCGCAATGATGGCTGTTTTCTTTTTATTCTGCTTTACCGTTTCCATCAGAGAAGATAGTTTACTCATTTCGCATATTCCTTTCTGGTTTTTCCTAATTGTCCCTAGTATAACATCCCATTTTTAAACGAGTTTCAACTAAATATAAACTGAATGTAAACGAACCGTGAAAAAAATGTGTTGCACCGTTCACAATCAGTTTAAACTTATGTGGTATAATATGAGCACTTAGTGCGAGTCATACCTAAGTCCTTAATGAAGCCGAGCCGAAGGTGAGAGCTGAATTTAGTACTTATGGTATACTATGAGTATTTATGATATTACATCTTTTTAATTGAATTATAGGGAGGATTTACGGATATGTTTCACATTCTCGTGGTAGAAGATGATGCGAAACTGCGTTCCCTGTTCTGCACGGTACTCACCAACAATGGTTATCTGGCGCTTCCGGCAGAAAGCGGCGAAAAAGCATTATCTCTTTTAGATTCTGAATATGTAGATCTCATTATTTCGGATATTATGATGTCCGGAATGGACGGATATGAACTGATTGATCACCTGCGGACGAGTGGATTTACGATGCCGATCCTGATTATAACCGCCAAAGAGGGCTTCGAAGACAAGCAGCGCGGCTTTCAGGCAGGCACGGATGACTACATGGTGAAGCCGATCGATGTCAATGAGATGGTTCTGCGGGTTGGCGCCCTGCTCAAACGCGCCAAGATCGCGACGGAGCATCGGATTGTCTGCCAAAATACGATTCTCGACTACGATGCACTGACGGTCACGGCCAACGGGCAGGAGACACTTCTGCCGCAGAAAGAATTTTACCTTCTATATAAATTACTTTCTTATCCAAATAAGATTTTCACGAGGCAGCAGCTCATGGACGAAATCTGGGGGCTTGACTCGACAACCGACGAACGGACGGTCGATGTGCATGTCAACCGGCTGCGCGAACGGTTTAAAAACTGCGATGATTTTATCATCATGACCGTGCGGGGTCTCGGCTATAAGGCGGTGAAAACAGAAGTATGATCAGCAAAAACTTTACCAAATATTTC
>OOAF01002329.1_pt1 | contig 11278 bp, 10 predicted proteins | sample 1671251 | NCBI WGS metagenome assembly OOAF01 (sample SAMN06348137, study PRJEB24527) | human gut metagenome | biome: human gut; feature: ankylosing spondylitis patient; material: feces | host: Homo sapiens | place: China | collected 2015-10 | reverse complement strand
GCAAAATGAGAAAAAGTAATTATGACAAGACCCCTTCAACTCGTATAGAAGGAAAGATATGGATAGGATGGAGTGAAATCCTGAATAAATTAAAGAAAACAGGAGTAACTGGTGATTTCCGAAAAGTTTTTGTAGTAGAGTGTTATCAGGGAGTAAATAAACAAGAACTTCTTTTTTAAAGAACTATCTCCGACACTATTGATTGATACGGAAAACTTGTTTAAGTCACCAGAAGATATTGAGCGTATGACAGCACCCTATATGACGGAAGACAGCTTATTCGGGTATACTTCACACTTTTCTTACAAAAACTTCCTGGATACGGAAAAGGTGGCAGCCTGCCGTGAACAAATAACACAGACGAACGGACTCATTGTTTTATGCGGACATGGAGCAGCAGAGGTTTATCCTCACCCGGACCTACTTATGTACGTTGATATGGCACGTTGGGAAATACAGCAACGCTTCCGGCGAAAAGAAGTGAACGGATTAGGAGTTAATGATAAAGAAGTTGCCCCCTCCCTTCACTACAAACGAGGTTATTTTATAGATTGGATAGTATGCGATAACCTTAAAAAGAGGCTATTAAATAAAGTTGATTATTGGCTGGATACCCATATCAGTGATCTCCCTAAAATGATCGAAGGAGAGACCTGGAAAGCCGGTCTTAAAAAACAGCTTCTTCTCCTTTTCGTGTAGTCCCGTTTTTCGACCCGGCTCCATGGGGTGGCCAATGGATGAAAGAAGTCTGCGATTTAGACAAGACACAAGCCAATTTCGGTTGGTGCTTTGACTGTGTCCCCGAAGAAAACAGCTTATATTTGAATATTTCCGGAACACTCTTTGAAATGCCATCCAATAATCTCATTTTCTATCAACCTCGTGAAGTTTTGGGAGAACCGGTAGAAGCCCGTTTCGGAGAGAACTTTCCGATTCGTTTTGATTTTCTGGATACGATGGGAGGAGGCAATCTCAGCCTGCAGGTACATCCTATAACCCAATATATCCGGGATACATTCGGCATGGCCTATACACAGGATGAAAGCTATTATCTGCTGGATGCACAAGAGGGTGCAACTGTCTTTTTAGGAATAAAGACAGGCATAGATCCCGAAGAAATGATTGCAGCCCTGTACGAATCGCAAAAGACAGGGAAGAAGTTCGATACAGAAAAGTATGTAAACCAATGGCCGGCAAAAAAACATGATCATTTCCTGATTCCGGCCGGAACAATCCATTGTTCGGGAGCGGGTGCAATGGTGCTTGAGATTAGTGCAACGCCAAGTATCTTCACATTTAAGCTTTGGGATTGGGGACGCTTAGGGTTAGACGGTCGTCCTCGTCCCATAAACATCCGGCATGGTGCTAATGTGATTCAATGGGAACGACAGACTGATTATACACGCCGGAATCTGGTTAATCACGTAGAAAAAATTGCAGAAGGAGAAGGCTGGTATGAAGAACGTACCGGATTGCATGAAAATGAATTTATAGAAACACGCCGGCATTGGTTCACCGGTAAGGTTTTGCACCATACCGGGAATAGCGTTAATGTTTTAAATGTAATTGAAGGAGACGAATTAATAGTGGAAAGCCCCGACGGAGCATTCGAACCGTTTACTGTTCATTATGCAGAGACATTTATTATCCCGGCTTCAATCAACCAATATACCATATCTCCAGGTGCAGCATCAAAAGAGAAGCGATGTGGTACAATCAAAGCTTATGTTCGATTTAAACAATAATAAATTATGAATTATAAAGAAGAACAACGCATCATAATGACTTTGGATGCGGGTGGAACCAATTTTGTATTTTCGGCAATAGCCGGAGGAAAAGAGATTGTAGAACCTTTTGTTTTACCTTCTGTTCCAACTCATATCGACCATTGTCTGAAAAATATAGTGACCGGGTTCCACCATATACTAAAATTATTACCGGAAACTCCGGTAGCAATAAGTTTTGCATTTCCGGGGCCGGCCGATTATGAGGCAGGAATTATTGGCGATTTACCCAACTTTCCGGCCTTTCGAGGCGGAGTTGCTTTAGGCCCCTATTTACAAGATCAATTCGGATTACCTGTTTTTATTAACAACGATGGTAATCTGTTCGCATACGGAGAAGCAATGACCGGCATTTTGCCGGAAATAAACAACCGGTTAAAAGAAGCCGGTAGTACCAAACGTTACCAAAATATCATTGGTATAACGTTAGGTACAGGTTTTGGAGCCGGAGTAGTAACAAATGGTCAACTCTTGTTGGGAGACAATGCTGCCGGTGGTGATTTATGGTGTCTACGTAACAAAAATCATCCGCAATTTATTGTAGAAGAAAGTGTCAGCATCCGGGCTATAAAACGTATGTACGCAGAACGTTCCGGTTGCAAAGAAGATTTAACCCCTAAAGATATCTATGAGATTGCGGAAGGTAACCTTCAAGGAGAACAGGAGGCAGCCAGGGCCTCCTTTGCCGAACTGGGTGAAGTGGCTGCAGAAGCATTATCTTGCGCCTTAACATTAGTAGACGGATTAGTAGTTATAGGCGGCGGATTAGCAGGAGCTTCTAAATACATACTACCTGCAATGATAAAAGAGCTAAACGGTACTATACGTATGATGGATGGAAGTATCTTCAACCGCTTACAAATGAAAGTATTCAATCTGGAAGATGAGACAGAATTTGCATCATTTGCCGGTTATCAGCCCAAACAGATAAAGGTTCCCGATACCACTCGCTTTATATCTTACGATTTATATAAACGGACAGGAATAGCCGTTACCCATCAAGGCACCAGCCGTTCCATTTCATTAGGTGCCTATACTTATGCCCTTAATCAATTAGACAACCAATAATCGCACCATGAATACACAATTTAAAGCCAAAACATTCTATCCGATTCTATTCGGTTTCTTCGTAATGGGATTCGTAGATATCGTAGGCATTGCAACAAACTATGTGAAAAAAGATTTTGAACTCTCCGACACATACGCAAACCTGCTCCCAATGATGGTATTTGCCTGGTTTGCAATCTTTTCCATTCCTACCGGCATTCTAATGGGAAAAATAGGGAAAAAACTGACTGTCATAATGGCTTTAGCTACTACAACAGTAGCAATGATAGTCCCCTTTATTTCCTATACTTTCGCAAGTATGTTACTCGCTTTTACAATATTAGGTATCAGCAATACTATACTGCAAGTATCATTAAACCCGATGATTGCAAATGTTGTTTCTGCCAATAAAATAGCCAGTACGTTAACTCTCGGCCAATTCGTCAAAGCAATATCTTCATTTTTAGGACCTATTGTCGCAGGAGGTACTGCCATATTATGGGGAGACTGGAAAATAACATTTGGTCTATATGCGGTAATTTCATTGTTTTCCACTATTTGGATGTATCGCAGCATCCCCGATAACCAGCAAGAAGAGGATACACATTCTAATTTATTGTCTACGCTGTCACTACTTAAAGATAGAAAAATCTTCCTGATTTTCTTAGGAATATTATTCATTGTCGGAGTCGATGTCGGTTTAAATACAACCATTCCCAATTTCTTAACGGCACAAGCCAATATGCCGTTAAGTGTAAGCGGCTTGGGAAATAGCCTGTATTTCATATCTCGTATGGCGGGTACATTTTTAGGTACTTTATTATTAGCGCGTATAAAACCTCATATTTATTTGCAAAGCTGTATATTGATTGCCATTATAGCATTTATCTCTTTATTATTGGTTCGTGTACCTTGGGAAATGTTTGCATTAATCTGCATCGTAGGCTTAGGTTGCTCCTGCATTTTTTCGATTCTGTTCTCCTACGCTTTGCAACATAAACCGGACCAGAGTAACGAAGTTTCGGCATTAATGATAATAGGAGTATCGGGTGGCGCCTTAATTACTCCTCTTATCGGAATAACATCCGATTATTGGGGAGTAACTGCCGGATTGGCTTTATTATGTCCCTGTTTACTCTATTTAGGAATACTATCTATTATAATAAATAAGCCCTCCCGCTAAAAGTGCTTCCCGCACGGGGAGGTACGCCAGGCGATGGTTCATTAAAACGCAGATGAACGCAGATTTTCGCAAAAGAAAACAAATGTATGATAAAGAACTACAGTCTTTTAATCTGCGTCCTGCGTTTCATCAAAGATTTAAAACTCTGTGAAACTCCGTGCAACTCTGTGGTGAGTTTAATTCTTTTCGGGCCAATAATACGAACTCATTTAAACATTGGTACCGCAAACCACTTCTTAAACATCTTCGTTACAAGTACATACATCACAAATGCAGAGAAAAATCCTACAATGGCATCAATAAGATAATGAGCTTGAATGTAAACAGTGGCACAACAGAGTAAGATATAGAACGGCATCAAAACAGCAAACAGCCATTTGCTCCCACGCCATGCCATAATCATAAGAATTGTAGAAATACCTACATGCGAACTGGGAAAGGCTGCCGTAGGACGTTCTCCAACTTGCTGTGAACCCTCCACAAGATTATAAAAAAAGCCATGTTCATATCCCGGACCGGGCAGCAATTCCTGATGATGATTGAAATAATCACCGACAGCATAGAATGTACCATGTTCTGCATTCTCTAATCCGATGGCCGGGAAATAATATTGCGGACCGGCAACCGGGATAAATATATAGATCAGATAATAAATAAAAAAGGAAGTAACCAGTACAAAGGAGAGTTTCTCAAACAACTCAAATCTATAGATGAAATAGTACAAAGTCACCACCAGAATCATCGGATAATAGGCAAAATAGCCCATATTAAAAGCCTCACTTATCCATTGATGCGGCAGCAAATAGCAAAAATGCAATGCAGGCTGGCAACCAAACATCCACTGTTCGGCAGAAGCAAAGATATGATCCAGGTTGGGGAAAAAGCGGTTGAACTCATACGTATCCGGATACCAATAAGAAAGCAGACTCATTTGAATGGCAATCCGCACAAAAGCAGAAAACTTACAAGGTGCCAACCTGTAGAGATACATTAATAAGAATGTCATTCCGGCAATCATAGCCCTGTCCAGCAACATGTGCCAGGGATGATCCATCCGCTGAAAAAGGAACAGAATCAATATAGAAGTCAACAAGTTGTATATCAGTGTTACCTTCTCAACAGCGAACAGTCCCTTGCGGGTCTCTACACGTTTAAATAAATCTAGAGCCATCCTTCATTCTTATACCAGGCAATGGCCTCTTTCACTCCTTTTTCCAAGTCATATTCAGGAACATATCCCAGTTCTTTCATGGCCGGAGTAATATCACATTGCCAGTTTCTTTGTTTCATTATCTTATATTTATCTGAATTCAGCGTACTACTCTTTCCTGAGCGGGTAGCTATGAATTCAGCGAGCAAAGATACGACTTTAAGGAGAATTAACGGGCATTTCAATCGAATAACGAATGGATTTCCCAATTCTTTTTGTATCAGATCCGAAAAAGTACGACTTTTATAGACCTTCCCATCAGCCAGAAAATAGGCTCTCCGGGATACCTGCTTCTCAATTCCAAGGAAAACAGCCTGAACAATATCTTTTACATATACAAATGTAAGATCCTGACGTTTGAAACCAACAGAAAAGTCCATATGATTGAGTATCGACTTAGCCATAAGAAAATAGTCCATCTCACGAGGGCCATATACCCCTGTAGGACGATAAAACACATAAGGAAACCCAGGAATACTTTGTATATACAACTCCGCTTTAAGTTTACTCAGTCCATAAGCAGTGTTCGGAGCCGGCAGATCATTTTCGTGTATCGGATTGTAATCCTCTTCGTGTATCGGACCAAAAACACTCAGCGTACTGATATAAATAAACTGTTTGGGCACCATATTAAGTTGTATCAATGTATCAACAAAATATTTGGTTTGCAAATAATTGACACGGTCGAACTCCTTTTTATCTACACATTTAGTCAATCCGGCACAATGAACAATATAGTCAAACTTATTATATGTACCTTTATGACCGGATAACTGCGCTTTCAACTCATTGGGATGGGCAAAATCAAGTTCCAGAAAATGAATTTTCCGGTCAGATAAATACTTCCTGCTACTGGTAGAACGAATTCCTGCCCACACAGCAAATTTGCGTTTCAAAGCCTCCTCGACGATGAAACTGCCAATAAACCCACTCGCTCCTGTAACTAAAATACTTGCCATAATTAATAATTATTCAATGTACCAATAAATAATGTGCTAATGTGTTAATATGCCAATGTGCTGCGCTATAAAAACATGCCGAAAACCAATTGGTATATTAGTACATTCTTTTAATTGGCACATTGGCATATTAACATATTAACACATTAGCACATTATTTAATCGGTTCTACATGTATACCCACATGCGTTCCTTCTCCAAACATTTCCTTCAATTTTCGCTCAATTCCCGTAGCAGTACGATGAGCTTCTTCCAATGAGATTTTTCCATCCATACGTACATGCAACTCAATGGCGTACTGATTCCCTATTCTACGGGTTCTTAAATGATGTGGCTGACTTACTCCGGGAAATGAAAGCGCAGCCTGCTCTATTTCACGTTCTACCTCATCAGGCAATGACTTTTCCAAAAGCTCATCTACACAAGGTATCAACAACTGAATAGCTACTTTCATTATAAAAATACTGACTACTACAGCAGCTATCGGGTCAAGTACTCTCCATTTGTCACCAAGTAAAATGGCCCCGCCAATACCAACAGCCGTTCCGATAGAAGAAAGGGCATCACTCCGATGATGCCATGCATTAGCTATCACCGCCTGTGAATTCAGTTTTCGTCCTTTTATAACGGTATATTGATACAATATTTCCTTTAGTACAATCGAAACCAACGCCGCTATCAATGCCAGCATTCCCGGCTCCCCAAGCTGTTCTCCATGAAAAAAATCATAGATAGAGGAAGCACCGTTCCAAAGGATACCAAAGCCGACACACAAAAGTAATATCCCGATAATAGCTGTAGCCAGCGTTTCATATTTTCCATGTCCGTAGTCATGATCTTTATCTTCTGGCTTGTTAGAGATACGCACAAAGATAATCACAATAATATCAGTAACAAAATCGGATAAAGAATGAACCGCATCAGCCAGCATAGCAGCACTATGTCCTGCTATTCCGGCGAAGAACTTAAAGACAAGAAGTAAGAAGTTTACCACACTTCCCACAACAGTCACTTTATAAATTTCTTTTTCCCGGGAAGGAGTTTTGGATTCCATTTTGTTATAATATAAATCAACTATTGGGCAAATGTACATGAAATTCTTGAATTATTGATATTTAATCATTTACTTTGTAGTTAATAACAATAGAAATAAGTTACGTCTCATGAGTAACAGGCCTCACCTGCATTCGCTTCAAAATCCGTAACTTATTAGCTCGTAACTTATAATAATAAAAACATCATGGCGAAAAAGAAAGAAAAAAAAGCCGGTAAACGAATGAAGAAAAAAGAACTGGCAACCACATTAATGGATTTCTTCCACACCAGACAGGAAGAAGTTATCAGCCTTAAATATCTTTTCGCGGAACTACACCTCACCACACATCCCCTGAAAATGCTGTGCATGGATATTCTCGCGGATATGCTGACTGACGACTACATAACGGAAGTTGATAAGAATAAATACAAACTCAACAACCACGGCATCGAGATGACAGGAACCTTCCAGCGTAAAAGCAACGGAAAGAACTCATTTATCCCCGAAGGTGGAGGCGACCCGATATTCGTGGCCGAACGTAACTCTGCCCATGCAATGAACAATGACAAAGTAAAAATAGCATTCTTTGCCAAACGCAAGAACCATGACGCTGAAGGGGAAGTTATTGAAATACTGGAACGTGCCAACGACACATTTGTGGGTACGCTACAAGTAGAAAAATCTTATGCTTTCCTGGTAACAGAAAACCGGACGCTGGCAAATGATATCTTCATCCCAAGAGATAAACTGAAAGGTGGAAAAACCGGAGACAAGGCTGTTGTGAAAGTAATCGAATGGCCGGACAAAGCTAAAAATCCAATCGGACAGGTACTTGATATTCTGGGTAAAGCCGGAGACAATACCACTGAGATGCACGCTATTCTGGCAGAATTTGGTTTACCCTATGTCTATCCTCAGGCAGTAGAAAAGGCTGCTGATAAGATTCCGGCTGAAATCTCTGAAGAAGAGATAGCCAAACGGGAAGATTTCCGTAAGGTCACTACTTTCACCATCGACCCAAAGGATGCCAAAGACTTTGACGATGCACTCTCTATCCGTAAACTAAAAGACAATTTATGGGAAGTAGGAGTACATATAGCAGACGTAACGCACTATGTAAAAGAAGGAAGTATCATTGATAAAGAAGCCGAGAAACGTGCTACCTCTGTCTATCTGGTAGATCGTACTATCCCGATGCTGCCCGAGCGTCTGTGTAATTTCCTTTGTTCACTACGCCCTCACGAAGAAAAGCTCGCTTTCTCTGTTATTTTTGACATCACCGAGAAAGGAGAGGTAAAGAACTCACGTATCGTACATACAATCATCTATTCCGACCGCCGCTTCACTTACGAAGAAGCACAGCAAATTATCGAAACCCGGGAGGGAGATTTCAAAGAGGAGGTTTTGATGATGGATACAATTGCCAAAGCGTTACGCGAAAGACGTTTTGCTGCCGGAGCTATTAACTTTGACCGTTACGAAGTGAAATTCGAGATAGACGAGAAAGGAAAACCGGTCAGTGTTTATTTCAAAGAATCCAAAGATGCCAACAAACTCGTAGAAGAGTTTATGCTACTTGCCAACAGAACCGTAGCCGAGAAGATAGGACGCGTACCCAAAGGAAAGAAAGCCAAAGTATTGCCTTATCGTATCCATGATCTACCCGATCCGGAGAAGCTGGATAATCTTTCACAATTCATTGCCCGTTTCGGATATAAGTTGCGTACCAGTGGCACAAAGACAGACATATCAAAGTCCATCAACCACCTGTTGGACGATATTCAGGGAAAGAAAGAAGAAAATCTGATTGAAACAGTTTCTATCCGTGCCATGCAAAAAGCGCGTTATTCAACACACAACATCGGACATTATGGATTGGCGTTCGATTACTATACGCACTTCACATCCCCCATTCGTCGTTTCCCGGATATGATGGTACATCGCCTCGTGACCAAATATCTGGACGGAGGAAGAAGTGTTTCGGAAAGCAAATATGAAGATCTCTGCGATCATAGTTCTAACATGGAGCAGATTGCAGCAAATGCCGAACGTGCTTCTGTCAAGTACAAGCAAGTAGAATTTATGAGCGAACGGTTGGGACAAACATATGATGGAGTAATTTCCGGTGTCACAGAATGGGGACTTTATGTGGAGCTTAACGAAAATAAGTGTGAAGGTATGATACCTATGCGTGATTTGGACGATGACTACTATGAGTTCGACGAAAAGAACTACTGTCTGCGCGGACGACGTAAGAATAAGACATTCAGCTTGGGTGATGCAATCACCATTAAAGTAGCCCGTGCCAATCTGGAGAAAAAACAACTTGACTTTGCATTAATGTAATAAAGGAGGCGGTAAAGTGATAACTTTACCACCTTATAGCCCTATCACATTATAACTTTATACGTATGAAAACAGTCATCATAGAAGACCAACAGCGGGTAGAAGAAATTATCTCCCGCTGTGATATCTGCTTTGTCGGTATCACCGATCAGGAGGGAAATCCATATGTAATACCCATGAACTTTGGTTATCAGGAAGGGGTGATTTATCTGCATTCCGGACCAACAGGAAGCAGCATTGATATGCTGGAACGTAACAATAACGTATGCATCACTTTCAGCACAGACCATGAGCTGGTATTTCAGCATCCCAAAGTAGCCTGCAGTTACCGGATGAAAGCCAAAAGTGTGATCTGCCGTGGAAAAGTAGGCTTCATTGAAGATATGGACAGCAAACGCGAAGCACTGAATATCATCATGAAACATTATAGCAGCCGAGAATTTGTTTATTCAGACCCGGCTGTAAGAAATGTAAAAATATGGGAGATCCCTATCAGTAGTGTAACGGCAAAAGAATATGCGGCACCGCATAAGAGATAAGTTACATTCGTTTTTTCCATATCCGATCATTAATTATATCTAATATACACACACTATGGAAAACAATCAGAATCTATTAACCTTTGGCGAACTTTATCAAACTTACAAAGAACGCTTTTTAAGATTAGCAATTTCTTATGTGAAAGAGGAAAGTATCGCAGAAGATTTTGTAACTGATTCTTTTGTCTCATATTGGGAGAACCGGCACAAACTTCCAGAAGGAGCTAATATACCCGCTTATATTCTTGTTTCTCTTAAAAATGAATGCTTAACTTACCTGAACCGACTTCGCAAGGAGCAAGAAATTGTTGATCATCTAAGAAGTCAACAAGAATGGGAACTGGATTTCCAGATTAGCTCGAGGCCTGTAATCCACAAGAAATTTTCTCTGAAGAAGTACAGCAACTTGTGAATAAAGCGATCGAGTCTTTGCCGACAAAGACAAAAGAAGTTTTTCTGTTAAGCCGGATGGAATACCTGACAAACCGTGAGATCTCAGAACGTCTGGGAGTATCAATTAAAGCCGTCGAATTTCACATCACCAAAGCATTAAAAGTAATGCGTATTGCTCTAAAAGACTATTTACCTGCTTTTTTCTATCTTTTTCTAAATTAATTCAATTTTTTGTTAGGGTATCTTTACCCTTATTAGTTATATAGACGTAAAGGATAAAATTTATGGATAAAGAATCACTATATCGTTTTTTTAACGGCACTGCTTCCGAAGCGGAAAGAATTCAGATACGGAATTGGGCAGATGCTTCCCCGGAGAATATGAAAGAATTACTTAGGGAGAGAAAACTTTATACAGCTATCGTTTTAGTCGGAAAAAAGGAATCCTTCATAAATCAGAAAACAAGATACAAGAAAATAAAAATCACCCAGTTTTATCGTTATGCAGCCGTTTTTATCGGAGCCATACTGTTATCGTGGTTTATAGCAAACCTGAAAGACGAAACGCTACCTATACAACAAATCACCGTACCACTGGGACAATATATGAGTATGACATTAGCAGATGGCAGTAATGTGTACCTCAATTCAGGTACCACACTAAAGTATCCTACCAAATTTACCGATGATTATCGTACGGTAGAAATAGATGGAGAAGCATTCTTTCAGATAACTCATAAAAAAAATGATGCACCATTTATTGTCCGTACATTTAAAGGAAC
>OOAF01002328.1_pt1 | contig 11282 bp, 6 predicted proteins | sample 1671251 | NCBI WGS metagenome assembly OOAF01 (sample SAMN06348137, study PRJEB24527) | human gut metagenome | biome: human gut; feature: ankylosing spondylitis patient; material: feces | host: Homo sapiens | place: China | collected 2015-10 | reverse complement strand
CCGCCGAAGCGGTGCTTAAGCCGCTAGGCGGGAATTGTGCGGTGTTGCCTTTAATACAATATTATATTAAATTATAATTTAGGCAGCTGCCCAAGAGTTTTATGAGCAGCTGTCTTTTTATTGTTTACCGTTCTTTTTATTCTGCTCCGTAGGGAACGGTCTTGACCGTTCCGAAACCTATATACAATATCCCACAGACCCCAAATATGGCAAGTATCCGGAACATTTTATAACGGGATGTTTTCTTTAAAACGTTCTCGTGCCTATACCTTAACCGCCCTCTTTTCCCCGCCAACACCAAAAGCCCCACCAAACAGCCACATCAATGGCCGCCCGGCGGGGCTTTCAAGTTTAATATTTACTCTGTCAACGTCAATGCAATGGACAGGTCCTTCAGCTGCTGCGGGTCAACAATATCCGGTGCGCCGGACATCGGCTCGCCTGCGTTCTGCACCTTCGGGAATGCGATGACATCGCGGATGGAATCCTTCTTCAGCATCAGCATTACCATGCGGTCCAGGCCGTAAGCCATGCCGCCGTGCGGGGGTGCGCCGAACTTGTAGGCATCCATCAGGAAGCCAAAGCTCTCGCGAGCCTTTTCCTCGGTAAAGCCCAGGGCCTTGAACATGCGGTCCTGCAAAGCGGGGTCATTGATACGCATAGAACCGCCGCCCATCTCTACGCCGTTCAGCACAATATCGTATGCCACGGCATGGCAGGCACCGGGGTCGGTTTCCACCTTGTCAATATCCTCTGCCTTGGGCAGGGTGAACGGATGATGCATGGCCATCCAGCGGCCCTCCTGCTCGCTGTACTCAAACAGCGGGAAGTCCACCACCCACAGGAAGTTGAACTTGTCGGGGTCGATCAGGCCGTACTTGCGGCCGATTTCCAAACGAACCTGGCCCAGCGCGGTGCAGGCCTTGACCCAGTCAGCATCGCTGACGATCAGCAGCACGTCGCCGGTTTCCAGCTCCATCGCCTTGTACAGGGCTGCCTTTTCCTCTTCGGTCAGGAACTTTTCAAAGCTGGAAGAAGTGCCTTCCTCGGTCAGGCGGCTGAATGCCAGGCCCTTAGCGCCATAAGTCTTGGCAACCTCGCCCAGTTTGTCAATGTGCTTGCGGGTCAGCTTGCCAGCCAGGCCCTTGGCATTGATGGCGCGGATGCTGCCGCCCTGCTCCAACACTGCGGCAAAGGGCTTAAACTCGGTGCCATCAAAAATGTCGGTCACATCCACAATTTCCAGGCCAAAGCGGGTATCCGGTTTATCGGAGCCAAAACGGCCCATAGCCTCGTCCCACGGCATACGCACGAACGGGGTCTGCACATCCACGCCCAGCATTTCTTTCCACAGGCGCTTGATCAGACCTTCGTTGATGGTCATGATATCGTCCTCATTGACAAAGGACATTTCCTCGTCCACCTGGGTGAACTCCGGCTGGCGGTCAGCGCGCAGGTCCTCATCGCGGTAGCAGCGGGCGATCTGGAAGTAGCGGTCAAAGCCGGACAGCATCAAAATCTGCTTGTACAGCTGCGGGCTCTGCGGCAGGGCGTAGAAATGGCCGGGCTGCACACGGCTGGGCACCAGATAGTCACGGGCACCTTCCGGCGTGGACTTGATCAGTGTCGGGGTTTCAATCTCGGTAAAGTGGTTATCGCAGAAATAGCTGCGGATGATCTGCATGATCTTGCTGCGCAGCACAATGGGCTCGTGCATCGAAGGACGGCGCAGATCCAGGTAGCGGTAACGCAGGCGCAGGTCATCGTTGACGTTGATATCATCGCGGATTTCGAACGGCGGGGTCTGGGCTTCACTCAGAATGCGCAGTTCGCTGACATACAGCTCCACATCGCCAGTGGCGATCTTGGTGGTCTTGGCGGCGCGCTCACGCAGCAGGCCGCGGCAGATCACAACATACTCGCTTTTCAGGCTTTCTGCTTTAGCAAAAACGTCTTTCGGCGTATCCTCATCAAAAACAAGCTGCAAAATACCGGTTGTATCGCGCAGGTCGGCAAAAATAATACCGCCTTTGTCGCGTGCACGGGCGATGGAACCGCAAACGGTCATCTCCTGGCCAACGTTTGACATACTCACTTCGCCGCAATAGTTGGTACGGCGCAGGCTGCCCATCGTTTCCATAGGTAACTCCCCTTTTCTGTTAAGTGACAATTTATTATACAGCGGTTTGCACTGTTTTGCAAGGAACCCCCGCATTTTTCCCCGAAAATACGCATTTTGCCTTGTTCTGCGCCTTTCCTGCCCCGCTGCAGCTTCTAACTCCTAACTCTGTTCTCCCAGTTCCAGCCGTTTGAACCCTTCGCCTTCCACCTCGTTCGCCTGCAGCATCACGATAAAACTGCCGGGGTCAATGCGCTTGGTTTCGCGGTTGATGATATACAGCTGCTTGGAGCTGCAGGCACACAGCACCACATCGCGCCCATCCTGGGAATAGCCGCCGTAACCTTTCAATATCGTGGAACCGCGGTCCACTTTTTCGCCGATCATCCTGCACACGGCGGGGCCGTCGCTCGTCACAATCAAAGCCATCATACAGGCGTTGAAACCGAACATCATCCGGTTGATGATGTAAGAGCTCAAAAAATTGAAGATCAGGCCGTAAATGATGGAATCCACATCATGGAACACCAGCCCGTTTGCAAGGATGACCGCCAGCGCTGCCGCAAAGGTCAGGTTGCCGAACGGCATGTGCGGGTGGCGGGATTTGATGGCCATGGTGATAAAATCCAGGCCGCCGGTGCTGGAGTTCTGCATATAAATCAGCGCATCCCCCACGCCGCCGATCACACCGCCGCAGATGGTGGCCAGCATGCGGTCCCCCTGGTACACCGGCAGCGCAGCCAGCACATAGTCCGTAAAAATGGCAAACAGCACCATGCACCGCACGCTGCGGAAAAAGAAATCCTTGCCCAGGTACTTGAAGCAGATCAGCACAATGGGGATGTTCATAATAATGTTGGTCACACCAATGGGCAGACCAAACAGGCGGAACAAAATGGCACCGATACCGGCCACACCGGTTACCGGCACCCCGGCCGCCACAGCAAAGCTGTACAGGCCAAGGGCCGAAACAAAACAGCCGATGACCTCCAGCGCCAGGTTTTTCCAGCGGGAATCCGTCATATCCTATCTCCTGCTTCCGCAGCTTGTGCGGGTATATTTGTGGGGGCAGCGGGCATTATTTGCCGCCCTTCTTGCGGTGGTAAGCAGACTTTTCGTCCTTCTGCTTCTGGGTCTGTGCCTGGGTGTTCTGCAGCTGGCGGCTGATCAGCACGGCTGCCACAATGCCGGCGCACACCACGGCAATGCCCACCGCCACATACAGCGGCAGTTTGCTGCTGGTTTGGGCGGCCTGTTCCTGGCGCTGCACCTGCTCCGGGTCCGGGGTCGGCTTTTCGGTCGGCTCCGGCGTGGCGGTGGGTTCCAGGGTGGGCATGGGGGTTGCTTCCGCCTGGGCGGCGGTGGGGTCTTTCAGGGTAGCCTTCGTGGTCGGGTGCGGCATGGCTGCAGCCGGGCGCTGAGTTGCCGTTGCCGCCGCGGGGGCCGATGTGGCGGCAGCAGCGTGGGGCTCGTCACTGGTATTGTTTTCTTCCTCCTGCTGCGGGGCCGCGGTAATGGCCGGGGTGGCTGTAGGCATCACCACAATATCCGGCGCGGGGTACACCTGCGGGGTACCGGTGGGCGGCAGCGTTGCCGCACTTTCCGGTGTGGAGGAACCGCCTGGCGTGGGGGCCGGGGTCGGGGTTGCCGTTTCCGGGGTGGCCGTGGGGGCAGTTTCCGGCGTAGCGCTTTCGCCTGTTGCGGTTTCACCCGTTGCGGTTTCCGCCGTTGCCGCCTGGCTCAAAGGTTCCTCCCCGCTGAAAAACCGCAGAATATCCCCCAGCACCGGGATGTCCAGCAGCGTTTCCACAAAGCTGGTCCGTGGGGTCTGACGGGTGCTTTCCGCATAGGCGGGCGCTGCTGTTGCCACACACAGGCAAAGCGCCGCACACAATGCCAGCATACGCATGTTTGTTTGCTTCATGTAAGTGTTCCCCTTTTTTTTACATCTTTGGCTGTTCTGTAAAATCAAAAAAGCCGGGGTGTGCCGGTTTTGAACCCGCACTGCTCCGGCTTTGGTGCCCGATGATTACTTTACGGTCTTTTTGATTTTGGATGCGCTGTAGGTCTTCATCACGCTGGCGGAAAGGTTATTTTCCATCTCGGCGCCCTCTGCATAGAACTCATCCTGCAAAGCATCGCTCTTCATAGCGTCCAGCAGATTATAGCGGCTCACAAAATCATTCACCGTGCCCTGCTCCATGGGGTCCAGGCTGCGCACGATCATGTAGCTCATGCCAAGGTCGGCCACCGTCCAGTTGCCGGTACCGACTGCTTTTACCGCATCGGTAATGCTGTTGCCGCCGTCATTGGTGTTGTAGCTGGACAGGTCCGAAGGCGTAAACAGACCGCTGCCGGTGTAATACAGTGCCTGGGTTGCTTCCACGCTGCTGCCCAGTGCGGTAAAAGCCTGCGGCACATAGGTCATTGCAGCACTGTACAGGGCAGATTCGTTGGTAGCCGCGGCCAAGTCATCACGGCACTGGTTGGCCAGGGCTTCAATCTCGGCTTTCTGGTCGTCGCTGGCAAAGGTATAAGTGCTCTGGTCAAATAGCGGCAGCTGGACCAGCTCCAGGTAGTAGCAATCGTTGTTGATGTAATCGGCATATTCCTGCTCGGTGACCGGGCTGCTGCCGTTTTCGCCGTAGATCAGCTCCAGGCAGGCATCTGCCTTTTTGCTGTTCAGCTGGTACTTTTCCAAGGTTGCCTTGGAAATGCCGTTTGCTGCGTACAGATCGCTGTTATTCTCCCACTGGGTATCGGCGGTCTTGGCGGCTTCGGCGGTAGCGGCTTCGTCCAGTGTGCCGCCCAGCTCGTCAAACTTCTTTTCCACAGCTGCGTAATACTGCAGGCTGCGCAGGGTCAGGCGGGCAACGTAATCTGCGCCGTCGGTGGTAACTTCCTCGCCGTTAATGGTGCCGGTGCACTCAGCTTTCAGCACGGCTTTCACGTTGCTGGCGGTTTCGCCGGTGGCAAGCTTTGCTGCGCCGGAAGCGGTGTTGTAGGCGTTATACTGGGCCAGCAGGTAGATGCCGGCCGGGATATCAACGCCGCCAATGCTGCCCACGCTGGCCGGGGTGGACATGGCACAGCCCGTTACGCCCAGCAGCAGCATGACTGCCAGAGCCAGACTGATGAATTTTTGTTTCATGTTGTGGGGTCTCCTTACTATACTTTCAATTTGCCGCGCGGGCACCACCCGCAAATGGCAATGTAAAAATATTATACCGCGTTTGACCGCCCATTGCAAGCACGGTGTGGGGGCAAAATCGCCCGCCAGGCAACAAAAAAACAGGGCAGCCGTCCCTAAATGGCCAACCGCCCTGTTCTGTTTTTCCTTATTCCTGCCTCCGGGGCTGAAAGCCAGCCCGCCGGGCAGCTGAATTTACTGGCGCAGTGCCTGGATCACACAGTCCAGGTCATGTTCGTCCTCACAGACGATCTTGACCGGATGGCTGTAGTCCAGACTCATCATACCGAGAATGCTCTTTGCATCAGCAATGCTGCCCTTCATGTCATGCACGCCGACCTCATTGTAGCACTTGGCAGCGGCAGACACGATTCCCTGTACTTCTGCGAAGTTGGAAACCTTGACTTGTCTTACCATAATAATGACCTCCATAAATAAAACCCGGCACAGGCCATCATGCCTGCGCGGTAAGGGCAGAACCCACATTTCCTTTCCCTTACAGCTGCATTATAGCATAATTCTATCCGGCGTACCTATGTTAGATTCATTGTTGCCATTTTTTCATCGGGATGCACAAAAGACAAATTTGTTCATGTTCCGCTTTGTACAGGCTGCCAAAATTTTGTCGCTTTATTCACGAATTTTCTTTATTTTTTGACTTTTCTGATTTCAGTTTTTGTCTTTTCAGCTCTGTATTTTAACGGTTTTTGTTCCTGTTTTGGCAGGTTGCACATTCAAACTGTCCATTTGGCTTTTCCTTCCGGCAACATAATTCCATGCTCTGCCGAAAAGTGCTGATTTTTGCGGTTTTCGGCCAGGTTTTCAGCTCTGGGGCACGCCTTTCATGGTCAGGGCAATGCGCTTTTTGGCTGTATCCACGCTCAGTACCTTGACCCGCACCACATCGCCCACTTTCAGCGCATCTCTCGGGTTCTTGATAAACTTATCACTGATCTGGGAAACATGCACCAGTCCGTCCTGATGCACGCCGATATCTACAAATGCGCCAAAGTCAATCACATTGCGCACGGTACCTTTCAGCTCCATGCCGGGCTTCAGGTCCTCCAGCCCCATCACATCGCTGCGCAGCAGGGGTTTGGGCAGGCTGTCGCGCACATCGCGCCCCGGCTTGCACAGCTCGGACACAATATCCATCAGGGTGGGTTCGCCCACGCCAAGTGCTTCGCACAGGGCTTTGGTGCCGCGGCTCTTCACCCGTACTGGCAGGCTCTGCATCGCGTCCGTGCCGATCTCTTTGGCGTCACAGCCGCAGGCCTCCAGCAGGCCCTTGGCGGCGGGGTAGCTTTCGGGGTGGACGGCGGTTGCATCCAGCGGGTTCTTGGCACCCGGCAGGCGCAAAAAGCCTGCGCACTGTTCAAATGCCTTGGGGCCAAGGCCCTTGACCTTTTTCAGCTGCGCACGGGAGGTAAACGCGCCCTCCTCCTCACGCCAAGCCACAATATTTTTAGCGGTAGCGTTGGTAATGCCGGCCACACGGGCCAGCAGCGGGGCGGACGCCGTGTTCAGATCCACGCCAACGCTGTTCACGCAGTCTTCCACCACACCGTCCAGCGTTTCGTTCAGGCGCTTCTGGGGCATATCATGCTGGTACTGGCCCACGCCCACGGCCTTGGGGTCAATTTTAACCAGTTCGGCCAGCGGGTCCTGCAAGCGGCGCGCAATGGAAACCGCGCTGCGCAGGTTGACATCATACTGCGGGAACTCCTCCGCCGCCAGCTTGGACGCCGAATACACCGAAGCACCGGCTTCACTGACGACCATATATTGCAGGTGCAGCCCCTTTTCCTCGGCCAGTTCACGGATTACGGCGGCGGCAAACTCCTCGGTTTCATGCCCGGCGGTGCCGTTGCCGATGGCCATGACCTCCACCTCGTTTTTCAGCACCATGCTCTTGATAGTTTTCTTGGCCTGATCCACCCGCTTGAATTCCGGCACCGGGTATACCACGTTGGTATCCAGCACCTTGCCGGTGGGGTCCACCACAGCAACCTTGCAGCCCATGCGGTAGCCGGGGTCCAGGCCCATCACGGTTTTGCCGCGGATGGGCGGCTGCAGCAGCAGCTGGCGCAGATTCTCGCCAAACACAGTGATGGCACCCTCGGCGGCCTTGGCGGTCAGTTCGGCGCGCAGTTCGTTTTCCAGGCTGGGGTGGATCAGGCGGCTGTAGGCATCCAGTGCCGCGGCTTCCACAATGGCAGCGCTGGCGCCGCCGGTCTTTTTGCGGGCGAACATCCAGGCCACAATGCCCCCGGCGCGCTCGGCTTCCACGGCAATGCTCACCTTCAAAAAGCCTTCCCGCTCGCCGCGGTCCAGGGCCAGAATACGGTGGCCAGGGATTTTGGCGACAGGCTCGGTATAATCATAATACTGGGTGTATACGCTGTCTTCGTCCTTAGCTTTTACGCTTTTGACCATGCCGAACGCATGGTAGTAGCGGCGCAGCTCGGCGCGGCAGTGAGCGTCATCGCTGATGGTTTCGGCAATGATATCTTGTGCCCCGGCCAGAGCGGCTGCTGCATCGGGGACTTCCTCGTTCAGGTAGTCGTTGGCGGCTGTCTGCGGGTCAAAGTTAGCATCCTGCTTCAAGGTAGCATCGGCCAGCGGCTGCAGGCCGCGAGCGCGGGCGATGCTGGCGCGGGTCTTGCGCTTGGGCTTATACGGACGATAGATATCCTCCACCTCGGCCAGTGTTTTGGCACCAGCCAAAGCGGCCTGCAGTTCCGGCGTCATGGCGTTCTGCGCTTCAATGGAGCCGGTCACTTCTTCTTTACGCTTATCCAATCCGCGCAGGTATTCCAGGCGGTCGCCCAAGTTGCGCAGCACCTGGTCATCCATAGAGCCGGTAGCTTCTTTGCGGTAGCGGGCAATAAATGGGATGGTGTTCCCGGCATCGATCAGGTCAATGGCACCCTGTACGTTTTTCAGGCTCAGGTTCAGTTCCTGCGCCAGCTGTTCGGCATGGTTCGGCATCTTTGTTCTCACTTTCTGTTTTACGAGGGATTTTCCACGCGGGATTTTCCAGCCTTTTTTGAAAAAAAGGCTTCGGCGAAAAAACTTTAATATATAAATTATAGTAGATAGTTAAAAATCAGCTGTAGGGCGGGATGCCCTCATCCCGCCGGGGAGAAACCTTGCCATTTGTTGCAAACGTTGCAAGCAATCCGTAGGGACCGATGCTCACCATCGGCCCGCAAAGGGGAACGCAATCACAAGTCAGGTGTTGGCACCGGCGGGGCGTTGTGCCATGATTCCACATATCGGGCTGTATCCGGGGATATCACCCCATCATATGCCACACACCCGCGTGCGCACAATGTGCGCCCCTACGGTCTCTATCGGGATAAAACGCAATTTTCCGCCCCCGACTACATCCTAAGGCAATACCGCATAATTCTAAGTGCCGATACGGCGAGCGAGGTACGGCAGATGCTAAGCCAAAAGCGCAGATAATACTGGATGCTGCAAAGGTGAGCGCCGCCAGTGGCGGAAACAGCGAACCGAAGCAGGGGCAGCGGTCGCAGAGTGCGAGGGGCTTTTGCCCCCGAAGCACGATGCGGGTACCGCAACCCGACATTATCGAGCATTTTGGCAACGCAGATGCCGTGCCGCAGCCGCCGGAGCGGTGCTTAAGCCGTAAGGCGGGAATTGTGCGGTGTTGCCCTAATTTTGACCGTGCATACTCCCAACGGTTTGGCGGGGCATCATTTACCCCACACTGCTCTCTTCCCGGCGCTTTTTCCGGTGCAATACTGCCACCCACACGGCATACACCACAATAGCGCCGGCGCTGACGGCAACGCTCTGCCGCAGACCGGCCGTGTGGTAGGTGAACACGATCTCGCTGTGGCCCGCCGGGGCGGCAACCGCCATCAGGCCGTTGTCCACTTTCTCCACCTCCGCCGGCACACCGTTCACGGTTGCGGTAAAACCATCGTCATAGGGCACGCTGAACAGTACCAGATTTTCGGCTTCCAGATCCGCCTGCGCGGTAAAGCCGGTGCGCGTTGCGGTAAAGCTTGTCACAGCGCTTTCCCGCCGGGCCGTACAGTCCTGCACATAATCCTCATAGCTGATGTTATTTTTCTCATCATCCGTCAGGTTCTGCATCATCTGGCCGTACCGTTCCACCTGTTCATCGGTCAGCAGCAGGGCTTTCATCAGTACATTGCCCGCGTGGGTATCGCTCACCGTTTCAAAGTCCTCTTCTGTAATATAGGAATCATAGGTAAAGCCCATCGGCACCCAGTTCTCGTTCTCGTAAATCAGGTAGCTTGTGGTGCTTGAAACAAGGTTCCAGCCTTCCAGCTTTTCTTTTTCCCAATCCTCAACTTTTTCTTTCGGCACAAGGGTATACCGCACGCTCAGCAGACCGCGCAGGGCATACAGGCTGGCTTCCGGCTTGGAGTTCACATCCCGCTTAACGCCCACCGTAGGGTAAAATTCCAGAATGCTGGGTGCTACCGTGGAGTTAAAGAACTGGATGCAGCTTTTGTCCAGCCACAGACCAAGGTTGTTATAACTGTCGTAAGCGTCCAGCCGGTAAAAGACATCGTCCGGCAGAACGGCGTTCAGCTCCGGGGCTTCGCGCCAGGTCTGCTGCACATAGTCCGCATCGTGGTACCACTGGCCGTATTTGGTGATGGAAAGGTGTACCTGCCCATACACAAAGCTGAACCCCAGCACCACGGCCAGCACCGCCGCCGGGAACCGTGCCGCCAGCTGCCTGCGGTAATGCAGCAGCAGCCAGAACAGCCCCACGCCCAACATGCTGACCAGCAAAATGCCCCAGTAGCGCAGCGGTTCCTCCACCACGCCAATGGTGGTGGTGCCGTCTTTTTCATTGGGCACCAGCGCAAAGGCAATGCTGCTCAAGGTACACAGCGCCACAAGGCCCAGCGCGCGGCGGTACTCGGTTTCGCACAGGTTGGCTTTTTGCAGCGTCATAGCCGTGGCGGCGCAGAGCACCAAAACCGGCATATAATACCAGCGCGCATAATAGCTGGAATTGAGGGCATAGAACATGCTGTTCAGCACCGGCACAAAGGCGCAGATAAGGCACACTTTCATGATGCGCGCAAAGGGGTGGCGCCGCCGCACGCGGCAGAACACCAGCCCGCCCGCAATGCCCACCACCGGCAGGTAGACGGTCATGCTGGTGTGCTTTAAGATGCCCTCCTGGAACAGATCTTTCAGGTAGGGGGCATCCGGCATCAAAAAAGCGCTGTAAAAAATGGCAAGGTACTGCTGGGCGCTGCCGTATACAAGGTAGCCGTACCCATTGAATGGATCGATTGTGCGCGGGTTCTGCACCAGCGAAAGTGCCGCCGGAACCAGCAGCGCACAGCCCATGCAGCAGCCCAGCACCGTCTGGAACGCCAGCGCCTCAAACAGGCGCAGGTTCAGCTTGTACCGGCCGCCCGCCACCATGCAGACAAAATAAATCATCAAAAACACGGCCTGCCCGGCAAAAAAGAAATAGTTGTTGAGCAGGTTGACCGCAACCCAAAACGGGAATGCACCGTGCCTGCGGTCCAGCACGGCGTCATCCAGCGCTTTGAGCATGTAGGGGAACAGCGCCACAACGTCCAAAAAGTGGTTAAAGAACACGTTGTACACCGTAAAGCCGGAGAACGCATACAGACACGCGCCCACCATGCTCCAGCGCTCGTCTTTTACCCAGCGGCGCATCCACAGGTAAGCCCCGCCGCCCGCCACAGCAAATTTAAGGCAGAGCATTGGCACCATGGCCCAGGGCGTCCACCGATAGGGCAGCAGCAGGGTGAGCCAGAAAAACGGGCTGCCGCACAGATAAAAGCTGTAGGAGTTCACAAACCCGCTGCCCAGGTCCGTTGCCCAGCTGAAACTGCCCCCCTGCTTAACAAAATTGTTGGCATAGGAATAAAAGGAAATCTGCTGGTCGTTAAAGTCCCCGGCGTAGTGGAAAAAGTCGCC
>OOAF01002325.1_pt1 | contig 11309 bp, 8 predicted proteins | sample 1671251 | NCBI WGS metagenome assembly OOAF01 (sample SAMN06348137, study PRJEB24527) | human gut metagenome | biome: human gut; feature: ankylosing spondylitis patient; material: feces | host: Homo sapiens | place: China | collected 2015-10 | reverse complement strand
TCCGTGCGGAACGGAGAACCGATCGCCCAAAAAACGGGGAACACGCCACAGGATTGCGGAGAAAAAACAAAATACAGCACGCCAGCCTCTCCCCCGCATGATTGCTCCCGTGCCCGCTCTCCCCGCCCGCTTCTCCCCGGCATTCGCCGCTGTGGCATCCCCAGCGGGGAAGGGGCCTTCCCCGCAATTTTATAGCCATTCCATATGATTATGTGCAGATATCTTGCCCGCACCGGTCCTTTGTTCCGAAAACCGCGGCATCCGGAGGCGTTCCCCTCAGGCCCGGGGCCGCTTTCACGTCCATCCCCCACTTCGCCATAAAGCGGGGCAATTTATCATAATAAAGCGTTATTCCTCCCCAAACACTGATTGCAACGGGCCGAAATATCCTTTAGAAAAGGACAGGCCGCACCTCAGGAAAAGCGGCCAACCCCATCCGGCTGTCCGGTCCCGACGCCGCGTATCGAGCGGTTTCGGGAACTGACGCTACCCGCCGCCAGTTCCGCCGCACGGCTTTATCCCGGCTCCTCCGGGGTTCCCACCGCTCCGTCGTTTTCCCGATTTGGTTGTTGGGGAACTTCCCGACGTTAAGGCCTGAGGAACGCTTTTTCCTCCTTGAAAACGAGAGCATCACATTGAAGCGTCCCGCGAGCCCCGCCGAAAACGGCGCAGGGGCTGCGGGTTGCCCCCCGAGAGAGTTTCCCTTGAGAATCACGATACCGTCTTTTTCTTCACTCCGGCCCGTTCTTCTGGCTGGGTTCCTCCTCGCGCTGCTGTTCGCGGGGTTCCCGCCCCGCAGCGGAGCCGAGGAAATCCTCCGCATCGGCGTGGAAGACGATTATGCGCCCTTCTCCTTTCCCGCCGAGGGCACGCAGGCCGGATTCGACCCGGAGATCGCTGAGGCGTTGTGCAAGGCCATGCGCCGTTCCTGCACGGTCGAGCCCCTTGCTTTCGGCACGCTGCTCGAAAAAATGCGCCGGGGCGAGCTGGACATGATCGTTGCCGGGCTTGCCAAAAACGAACAACGGCTGGCGTATATGGATTTCACCAACAGCTACTACCACTCCCGTTCCATCTATCTGGGGCTTCCGGGCAGCGTGGCCGTCAGCGCCGAAGGCCTGAAAGGGAAACGCGTTGGCGTCCAAGATCATACGCAGCAGGAGATCTTCCTCCGGAGTCACTGGGTCAACGTGGCTGAAATCATCCGTTTTCCTACCTATGGGCAACTGATCGACGCCTTCTGCGCCGGACAGCTGGACGCCATCCTCGTGGACGGGCTGTCCGGGTACGAATTCCTCCAGAGCGAGCGCGGGCAGCCTTTCGCCATACTGGATGATCCCCTCCCGCCCGACGAAGACCTCGCCTATGCCCACATCGGCGTCCGGAAAAACAATTCCGAACTGATCGAGGCGATCAACGAAGCCATCGTCCATATCAAACTGAACGGCGAGTACGACCGCATCGTACGCAAATATTTCCCCTTCAGCATTTATTGAGCGCGTTCATGTACTGCAAGCCTTCCCGAAACGCGGAGCCGAAGCGGAAACGACAACTCGGCATCAACCTTTTCCCCGTGCTCGTCTCAGTGCCCCTGCTGGCGCTGCTGGCCTTCGTCTCTTTTATCTTCACCAATGACCTTCAACGGATCAAAAATCTGGCGCTCTCCACCAGCAACAGCCATCTGCCGCAGATCCTTGCCAAGCAGCAGATGCTCCTCAACGTCGAAAACATGCGCCGCAACATCGCGCTGGTGTACAGCGCGTCCGACCCCACCATCAGCCGGAACGCGGGCATCACCGCCCAGGCGCTGATCGCGGAATCGGTCTTTGATGAGACGTCGGTGGACTTCTCCAGCAAAATGGATGAGATCAGGCCGCAACTCCTCCGTCTCATTGAGCTGAGGCAGCAGAGCTATCTGGCCGAGGATCGGCTCCATCATGCGGAAATCTTTTTTTCGAACGTGCTCGGGCGGCTGCTTATGCGGGCGGGGATGGAATACAGCTATCCCCTCAGGCACAGTGCGCGGCACCTGGACAAGGATTTCTCCAGAAACACGGCCAACAAGCAGGGCCTGCAGGAAAGCCTGCGCCCGCTGATGGACATGTGCGCCAAGGCGGAACAGGCCGCCCCCCCTGAACGGACGCTGCTCAAGGACTGCGGGGAATTCCGGACGAACTGGGACGGCATCGTGTCCAATTGGACGCAGCTCGCGAGAGGCCACGTGGAAGCCAAACAGCTCTGGAACACCCTCGACGGCAAACTGCGCGAGCTCAGCGACGCCGTTTCGACCCACGAGGCCGAATGGATTTACCGGAGCATGTCCCACATCAACGAGGAAGTTTCACGCATCAAGGAACTGTTCCCGATCATGGGGACCGCGTTGCTCGCGGGGCTGCTGGCCACGCTGCTGCTCATCCACCTTCAGATCCTCCGCCCCCTGTCCCTGCTCTCTCAGGCGCTGCGGACCATCCGTTCCGGGCACTCCATCTCGGAACTTCCCCGGGTACGCATCCGGGAATTGCAGGACGTACTCGACGTTTTGCCCGACATCAGCCGCCATATGGACGAACTGAACACCCGTTCCGGCCAGCTCGCGCAGGAACGGGACCAGTATGCTGACCTCAGCTTCCGGGATGCGCTGACCGGCGTATACAACCGCCGGGCGCTTGAGGAAACGATGGAGCGCATCCCGGCGCGCACGCCGCTCGCCCTGCTGATGCTCGACCTCGACTTCTTCAAGAACTACAATGACCGGTTCGGGCATCAGGCCGGGGACGCCGCCCTGAAAGCCGTGGCGCAGGCCACGCAAAAAGCGCTCCTGCGGGATTCGGACAGGATATTCCGGTACGGCGGCGAAGAATTCACCATCATTCTGGCCGGGGCCGGACAGTATTCGGCCATGACCGTGGCACAGCGCATCCTGGAAGAAGTGGCCGCACTGGACCTTGTCCATCCCGATTCCCGGACGGGCAAGCTGACGGTCAGCATCGGCATTGCGCACCGCTCGTTCGGGGAAGATGCGGACATCTGCGAAGTGCTGACCCATGCGGATCAGGCGCTGTATGAAGTGAAGGCACAGCTTAAAAACGGCTACAAACTGTATGAAGAATAAAATGTAAAGAGAACGTCAGGAAATGTGCAGAATTGAAAAGAGTTGGAGTTGTTTCGAAATCGGCCCCGCCCGTGCGCACGGTTTCGGAAGGCTCCATCGCTTCCTTGAGGTCTTTGGACACCTTGAGCTTGATCGTCTTGCGCGGGGGAATGGGCACCGGCTGCCCCGTGTGGGGATTGCGCCCCAGACGGGCCGCGGTTTCCGTCACGGCCAGCGTCCCGATGCCCGGCAGGATCACCGACGTATCTTCAAGCAATTGCCGCCGGACGTACCGCATAACCACGAGCATAACCCGTTCGGCTTCCACAGGGCTCACTTCCAGAGCCTTCGCTATGTGTTGGACAAGATCTTTTTTGGTCGATTTGGAAGCCATTCGCAGCAGCACCTTCTGTCTTGAATCGTTGGGGAGAGAAAGAGTTTTTCTTTCTCTCTTTCTATAGGCGAAAGGAATGTCCGATCAGATTATCCGATCAAAATGGACGATCAAGTTGTCCCTTTACGAGAGTCTACACTGTTTTTACAGCCTTTTTTTCCTGTCAGAGTGTCCGGGACATCGCCAATAAGACTGTCCGGCGTGTGCGGCCATTCTGTCCTGCCTCACAGGCCGCTCACAACATCCTCGGACGGATTGGGCGTCCAGCATGTCCGGACATCCTGCCCTGACACGCTGTCCGGGCCTTCCGGACGGGCTGCCTGTCCATGCGCAACCGCACGCATCCCGGACGGGCACATTATCCGCCCAAAATGTCCATGCTGCGTATCCTTACAGAATGGACACACAGAATAGCCCTACTGCCCCGCTCCGACGGCGTCCTGGAGCATATAGCTGATCTGCATCCGGCAGGCCTTCTGCACCAGCGGGTTTTCCAACCCCCCGCGCGAACGCAGGACGGCGGGAACCTTCTCCAGGATCTGTGCGGCAAACGGGCCGTCGGGTTCATCGAGCATCTGACGGAACATCGCTTCGACCTCTTTTTCAAGGGCAAGGGCGGCCTCTTCTTCGAGCAGCCTCCGCTCGGCCTCCAATGCCTCGCGTTCCCGGCGCACGGCCTCTTCGCGTTCCCGGCGGCGTAATTCCGCCGGAGAAACATACCCCGTGGGGATACGGTAGGTCCCGTCCTTGGACAGGCAGCGAAAGACCCAATCCACCGGACGCGAAACGGGCTGGCCCTTGCTGTCCACCATCTGGCCGTGTTCCAGCTCGTACTCCGCATACCGGAGGGCGTCCGTGAGGGAACCGGGGTCAATGTTCTGCACGGCGAGGAGCTCTTTGATCCGGCGCAGGTGCTTGGCGGTGAAACCGACCTCCATCAGCCTCGGGCACAGCTCGGGCAGCGCCCTCTCCAGCTCATCCGCCGGAGAAGCCGACACGGAAGGGGAAGCGGCACGCGGCGCGCCGAGTGCCTCCTTTTCATCCATAAGAAGCCTGATACGCATCCCCCGCCGATGGACCGTTTTCTCGCACACGCCCGTTTCCGCCCATGTAGCGATGATCCGACGGCAGGTCCGCGCATCGATACCGATGGTCTCCTCAATGATGGGGAGGGTCAGGTCGATGGTTTCTTTCTTGCCGATCCCGTAAAGCCACTTGAAGAGCTTCGTCGGATTGGCCCCATGCACTGGAGCCAGAGGCCTGAGGAGGCTGATCTGCCCTTCTCCGACCCTCTTGGGTTTGCACCGGGCCCCTGCCTGCACGTCAACTTTGGCTGTCCGGCGTGAGCGGCCATTCAGAGCGTCTGATGTGGGCGAACGCAATGTCATCGCAGCGGCCTGGACAGGTACGGCTTCTTCCTGATCATGCTTACGAGAGGCAGACGTCCCCTGCTCCGTGGAAGCCCCCGCCTCTTGTCTGTTCTCCACCGGTAGCTCTGGATTCCGCTCAGGCAGCTCTTCATGGTGAGAGGATCTTTTGTCAGGATATTCTGAGTGTCCATTCTGGACATCCACTTGATAAGGACGTTTCCGTCCATCGGGACGGGAAACAGCCGGAGATGCCTTTGAATGTCCATGTAGAGTGTCCACTATCGGCGTCCACGTAGAGGGCGCGCTCAGGGACTCAAGGCTTGAAGTTTCAGAATATTTTCCCGTTGTTTCTCGTTGCGAAGGGGAGTGCTGAGACGCCTGAGCGTCCACTTTGACAGCAAGATCAGGCTGTCCATTTTGCATGTCCTCAGCTTCTGTCTTCACAGAGACGCCAGATCGTACCTCCGTGGCGAGTCCACTTGCAAGTCCGTTCTGATCGTCCACTTTGGCAGAACACTCAGGAGAATCAATTTGCGCGTCCACAGAGGAGGAGGAGGAGGAGGAGGAGGAGGAGGAGGAGGAGGAGGACACTTCAGGCTGTCCATTCTGCACGTCCACACCATCCGCCTTATGCGAGATTTTCGCGGCGTCAGCCTGCATCTCCTCAAGGACTCTGGCCGCCGCGATGTGATCTGGGCGCTCTGCCAGCTTGGCCGCGACGGATTCCATCAGTTCGTTGAGGCCGCGTCTGCGGGGATGCGTCTGTCCGGGGGTCATCAGAGGCTCCTGTTTACATGCCGAGGGCGGCGAGGATTTCACGGGCGACGGAGCGGAATTTCGCCGCCACTTTACTGCGGGGTGAAGATTGGAACACCGTTTCGGAAAGCATCTCGGAGGATCGGAGCATGGTCGCCTCACTGATATACTCGGTGAGGACCTGTCCGGGATAGCGGTTATTCAGGATGGTCAGCGAGTGCTTGTCCGCAAGCCGCCGCAAGTCAGCCATATTGTACAGGAACTTAAGCAGGACAAGCCCTTCGTTCAGCTTCGTGCGGCGGATCTGGTTGATAGCATTGATGGTTTTCGTGATACCGTCGAGCGAGAAACGCGATCCCGCACGGATGGGCACAATGATAAAGTCGGAGGCGATCATCGCCATATACACGAAAGCCCCCATTGAAGGCGGGCAGTCGATGAGGGTGATGTCAAACTCTTTGGTCGCATACTCTCTCAGCCGTTCACGGAGGGCGACGATGTATGACTCGTTCTTATAGAATTCGGCTTCGATGAAGGCCATCTCCTCAACGTTCGGGAGGATGCTGCAACCGATCTCTGTGGGATAGATGCAAGATTCAGGTTTGATTTCGGGGGCTTCTTCGTCATAAACCGAGGCAAGCAGCTCGTAAAGTGAAGCACAGCCGGGAGCGAGGTTGAAGAAGGAAGTGGAGTTGCACTGGCTGTCCACATCGACGATCAACACCTTTTTCCCTTGCATGGCCAGGGCATGTGCGAGATTGACGGTGATCGTCGTCTTCCCCACACCACCCTTGTTGTTGACGACCGAAATGATCTTGCCCATCGGAATCTCCTTTTAGTGAACGACTTGGTTTTCAGATAGAATAAAAAACGTTGAAGCACAACATTTTTAGTCTATTTTTTTTCTATATTTCTTTCGATGAATGTTCGCCCTTACGCAGCGGATGGGCTCGCGCATCAAGAGCGGTTCCCTTGATGGATTTTTTGTTTGAGATAAAATCATTTTATTTCAGCATATTACAAATCCATACCTGTTATTTTTCAGACAAGCGGACATACAAAAAAAGAATGCTTGAAGGACGGATGGTTACCCGAAAAAATTCGTATATCAAATATGTTTTTGCGAGTATCCACCCACTCAGGGATACGCCACACGGAAATCATCGGCTGTTATCATATTCCTTTTCCATTGCCTTCAGGGGGGCCATCCTCCCAGCCCTTAGACCGCCCACTCAAAAATCTTTCAGCCCCGGAGCCCGTTGGAGGATAGCGCTTACTCCACGAGCCATGCCTTTATTCACCATAGGGCGAAACACGATTTCAAAAAGATTGAACGATGTCAGCATGGGCCCATCCCTGGACAAAACGAACGTTTCAACGGCGCAGGAAAACAAACTCTACGGCGGAACATCTACCCTCCCCTATTGCACCAGTACCATTGCTGATGCCGACATGCTCCAATGCGTATTCATTTTAGCCCCAAGTTCGTGAGGCCATGACGAACCTGATTATTCCCCACATGTAACCACGTACCCGAGCTTATGGTATTCTTCTCTACGTAGCGTTGTTGCATCCCTCCTTTCTGCGCGGACTTTCTGAGAGGCCATTTTGAGAGTACATGTTGATTCATTTTTTTGAGTGTCCATTTTGTATGTCCATATTCTTATATTTCAAAAAACACGCAGAGATATTCTGATAGCATGTTTATAAGATGAATGTTTTTCTCATTCTTTAAACATGAAAAAGCTGAATTTTTACAGCAAAATATCCACTCAAAACGGACTGTCATAATGGACGCTCAAATGGACGCGCTCATATCATATTGCATTCTTCCAACATACAGGGAGGAACTGCAAATCTTTTGAGTATCCGCCCGTCGCCCTGAAAACATCCAATATGGACGCCCTTAGTGGACACCCACTTTATCCATAAGCCGCCCCATCATCAGGAACGTCCCCCCGCCTCTCCGGTTGGCCACCGTCCTTACAACAATCGGCTATCCTCCACCGGCCACCAAAAGAAGAGGCCTGAGGGACCGTTTTCCCCATATGCTCCTTTCCCCAACCATCGTTCCTCCCTCAGAAACGGAAGGTATCACTGCAGGTCCAGAGCTGTTGCTCCCCACCGGAGCATTCCCAATCGCTCTGACGGAGACAGGCAACCATATATGGTTTGCATGGACATTGTGAGTGTCCATTTTGAGTGGAATATATGAGAGTCCTTTTCGAGCGTCTAGTATGGCAGGATATTTTGACCGGAAAAACGGCTATGCATATTTTGATCGGCCATTGTGCTCAAACAAACTGTTCGGACAAAACGTATGTCCTTTTTGTGAGGATATTCAGATCGGACACACAGAAAGGACATGCAGATCGCCGGGAAGTAGGGACATTTTGGAAGTCCAATGAGCGGGGATAGCATGTCAGGACACGCTGTCCTTGCATTCTGGACGCCCAGCGTGTCCCGGGACAGTATGCCTGTCCAACATGCAAGGACAGAATGGCCGCTCTTCGCGGACAATCATATTTATGACGAAAAGAAATGTCCGTATTCAAAAATAGATAATAAAAACAGTATATACATCCAAGAGAGGACGAAATGGACGGATATTCTGCGCGTCCATATTGAACGGCCTTTTTTCCGTTTTACCCTACATGATAGAAAGAAAGAAAAAGTCAGATCTTTCTGTTCTTGATTTCAAAACAAGAAAAAACGCTTCAAGCCGTTCCCTATTTCAAGTAAACACATCCCCCAAAAGGGGTTCCCAAAGCACGTTGTTTCTATGCGACGCTGTGTGAAGGAAACATTCCTTCAAGCCCTTCCCGATCTTTTACGGGGTCCTCACTATCAATAGAGGGGACGCGCTATCGAGCCTTCTTCCTGCCTATGGCTCATACGGATTGCGGTAGGGTAGGGCGTTCAATAAAAAATCGGGGGCCCGAATTTAAGCGAAACTATGGCCTGTCTCCACGATGTCATGGACGTGCGTTACCCGCCTGAAAGCCCAAAAGAAGAACCCCGGAATTTAAAGTTTCCGGGGCATCGTTTTACCGGGAGGGGTAGGCGTCAGTTCCCCGTTTCGAAACGTTTGGGGCAGGTGCGGCAGGGGATATCCGGAAGCGGGCTTTGCAGCGCATCGCGGAACATGCGGAAAGGGCCGCTTTGCCAGATGCCGAGGGGATCTTCCTCTACGGCGGACCCGAACACGCGGCGGTTCACGGCCTCGGGCGAAGAGGCGGGCGCATCCACCGGAAGGTTCAGGTAGATGCAGGGGGACATGCGCCCTTCCGCGTCCACGTAGAGCGTCCGGGCGGCGTTTTCCCGGCAGGGGAACAGGCCGCAGCCGTCATCGGGCCGAGGGGAGGGCAGGCTGTAGTAGAGGCCGCGCCCGCGTTTGGCGGTTTCTTCGGCGACGCGTTCGAGTATGTCCCGGGCGGCGTCCAGTTTCCCGGCCTCGTGCGGGGAAAAGGCTTCCGCCTCCAGCCCCGGCGCCGCGATGTAGTCCAGCGTGCTGATCACCGCCGCGTGTACGTCCAGTTCGTCCATAAGATCGGGCAGGCCTTCCACGGCTTCCATCTGCGATGCGAGCATGAGGTAGGCGAAATGCAGCTCAAGATGCACGCCCATTTTGGCTTTGCGGACGCGCTGGAGCGTGCGCACGGCCTCACGGACGCGGCTGAACGGCACGCCCGCGCGCGGGGCATTGCTGGCCTCGTCGGTGCCCACGAGGGAAAAGGCCACAATGTCGATGCCGCTCTCCACGATTTGCCCGGCAAGCGTTTCGTCCATGCGCAGCCCGCAGGTGGTTGTGGAGACCCGGCAGCCCGCCTTGCGCGCCAGCGCCGCGAAATCCATGAACCGCGGGTGCAGGAACGGTTCGCCCCAGCCTTGCAGGTGCACGCGCCCGCTCTCCTGCATGAGCGGCCACAGGCGGGCGAAAGTCGCGGCTTCCATGTGCCGCGAGCGCCAGTATCCGGCCTGCGTGGTATGCGGGCAATAGACGCAGCGCCCCGGGCAAACGGAGGTGACTTCCACCTGTATGCAGTCAAGCAGGCGGGGTTTGCCGAACAGGCTTTCCCGGAACAGCTGCCAAACCGAAGGTTCCTGAAAACGGGGGTTGCGCAGCGGATCGGCCGCGCCGCCGTCTTTTGCCATGGGGTTCTCCTACATGCCGAACAGTTTTTTCAGGGACCCGAGCAGACCGGCTTCCTGAGGCCGTTGCACCGCCCATGACGTTTCCACGTGGGGCCGGAGGATCGTCGCGTTCCACTTGCGTTTGAAGAACACGATGCCCGGATTGATGCCGAGGCCAAGGTTCAGGAGCGTATGCCCGCGCCGGATGCCTTCTGCGGCGAGGGCGTCCAAAAGGGCGTCCGCCGTACCGGGCGGGCTTTCCGGGGCGCGGAAGGCGAACAGGTAAAAAACGGTTCCGAGCGCCGTGTAATCGCCCACGGCGAAGCCCTGCAACGCGCCTTCACAGTCCCGCGCCGCGAACAGCAGGGCGTCGGGCACGGCCTCCACATACGGGCCGATGTTCCGGAAAAGATGCCGCGTCCCCGGCGCGAAGGGCCGAGAACGGATATACTGTTCCACCAGTTCGGCATGATCCGGTTTCCAGCCTTCCCGCGCAATGAGAATGTCCCGGCGGGCGCGCCGGAGCTGGTTGCGGAGCTTTTGGCCATAGGCCATGTCCGCCGCATCCGTGGGGAGGGGGATGCCCCAATAGGCGTCGGGTCTGGTGGAAACGGCCCATTCCGGGGCGGCATCGGGCCGGAAGGGTGCGAGGACGGTCAGGGACTCGATGCCGCGCAGGGAGGAGGCTTCACCCACCGCCGCGTCGAGGCGGGCCGCTTCCGGGCGGCTGCGCTCCTGTTCCGCCCCGCCTTGCTTCAACCCGGCGTCATGCCCGACAAGCACCAGCTGCTCGGGCACGGCTGCCTCGGCGGCAAACGCCGCCCAACGTGATGGTGGCATGGCATTCTCCGGGAACCCGCGCGCCGCGCGCTCAGGGAAAAGGTTGATGGGGAAACGGGCAGGGCCCGCCGGCGTTATCGCACTCCGCTGGGACGAAAAACTTTTTATGACTATCCCCCCTGCGGAGGGAACCGATTTCATTCACGACCCCGATCTTCTTCAAAGACTGTGGCCTGCGGGAGCCCTTTTTCAGCCCCTTTATCCATTCCAAGGGCTCGATTTCACCAAATGGCGGAAAATGGCGTTCCCCCATAGGGGGTCCGGGGGGGAATTTCTCCGGCGGGGCCCGTGGCCGAACCCCGGATTTTCCCGGCTAACCGCCATTCCTGCCCCTGATCGCGGCGCGGAGCCTGTGCCGCCACGTGGGGTACGACTGCCGGACCGTGAAGCCGTCTTCGGCGAGCATATCCTGCAGTTGCAGCATGTGGGCCGACCCCACGAAAACCGCCGCGCGGCCTTCTTCGAGGAACGGGCGCATACGCTCGCGGAAACGCTGGTTCCTGCCGTCGATGATCTGTTCCGTGCGCGAGGGGAATTCGGTGCTCGTGCCGAGCATCCCCTCAAGATCCCCGTCGAGGTACGAATGGATGTTGCGCCGGGCGTAGCCCTTCCATGAGCGGCAGCCTCTGAAGAAGGCGGTCACCCGTCCGAGGGGAACGGACTCCAGGGACGCCACCTGTTCTTCAAGGCTTTCCATGCCGATGACGGATTTGCCCATTTCGAG
>OOAF01002316.1_pt1 | contig 11347 bp, 10 predicted proteins | sample 1671251 | NCBI WGS metagenome assembly OOAF01 (sample SAMN06348137, study PRJEB24527) | human gut metagenome | biome: human gut; feature: ankylosing spondylitis patient; material: feces | host: Homo sapiens | place: China | collected 2015-10 | reverse complement strand
TACGGTAACTACACATTCCTGACACTTCTCTGCTAATTTAGCTTTTGTTCCTTCTGCTCTTTCAAAGAATTTATCTTTGATATTGAAGATATGCAGCTCTGCAATGCCGTCCAGTGCACCGCGTACTGCAATGGCGGTTGCTGCGCCGCCGGTACCGATGAGAACCATCTTCATTCCCTTGAAATCAATACCTTCTTCCTTGATTCCCTGCCAGTAGCCCATACCGTCGGTGTTGTAACCCTTCAGGTATCCGGTTACATTGCCGTCTTTGTCACGGGTGTTGACTACAGTGTTGATCGCGCCGCATAGCTTTGCAGCCTCGTCTACCTCATCCAGATATTTGTGAACGACAGTCTTGTTCGGCATGGAGATGTTGGAGCCCAGCATCTTCAGCGCACGGATACTCTCAACCGCTGCTTCCAGGGTATCGTTGTCTACCTCGAACGCAAGCTGGATAACATCGTCTCCATTTTTGTCATAGGCAAGGTTGTGGGTGGTCGGAGACTGTGTATGACGGATCGGGTAAGCCATTAATCCTACTAATTCGGTATGTCCTGTAATGTTTGGCATGATAATTTCCTCTTTTCTTCTCTATTTTTATAATCAAATAAAACGATATCATTCGTTCAGCGAACAGTCAGAATCTTTCAAATGCAATATTCAATTTCTTACTCCAACGGTGCCAGCTCTAAAAATCCTCTCGCTTCCAGCACGTTCAGAATCGCACGTCCTTCCATCGTTCCCTCCATGATACGGCGGGCGCGGACGGAATCTCCGATCGGGTAAATGAATGTATCTGTGTTGTCAAATGCCTCTTCGAGCTGTGCCAGAATCGGATTGTTGGCGCGCATTCCCAGGCAGTTGAAACCGAGGTCAAAGTTCAGATCCTCGATCGTGCCATCCGGCAGCTTCACGGTAAATGCGTTCTCTTTGACTTCCTGCAGCGCAGTATTCACATACTCTTTCACACCGTATTTATCGTGTGTCTCACGCATGGAACATTTCGTGATCGGATCTGCCAGCATACCAATCTGCGGGAGCATATCCACGATGGTACACTCCGCGCCGCGCGGTGCGAAATACTCCACAACATCCAGACCAACGGAGCCGCCGCCGACTACAACCACTTTTTTGCCTTTGCAGAAATCTTCCGGGTATTCTCCGGCTTTTACTTTCTGAATCATCTCGAAAATGGTATCGACATGACCGGCTGCGATGTTTTCCTTGAGTCCCTTGATCGGCGGAACGACTGGAACGGAACCGGTTGCGTTGACAATGATATCCGGCTTGAACTGTTTGATCTTGTCCACGGTTGCCTCGCATTTCAGGAAAACATACAGGTTTTTCAGTCTCTTCGCACGTGCTTCCAGATATTTCGGGAAGTCTTTCATACGGTTCTTGCTTGGCAGGTCGGAGATGAAGGTGGAAAGTCCGCCTAATTTACCACTCTTTTCTAATAAGAATACGTTGCATCCAACCTCGGCTGCCGTGCAGGCTGCTTCCAGGCCGGCTGTACCGCCGCCGACTACAACTACGTTGCAGTTTTTATTGACTTTCAGCTTCTTGTAGATATCGCCCTCCGGAACAGCCGGGTTGACGGTACAGCGGATCGGGCGGTTGACGCCGATTCGGTTGCCCGCACAGCCGACGTTACAGGAGATGCATTTACGAAGAATCTCTTCCTCACCGTTCTGCACTTTGCTGACCCAGTTTGGCTCTGCAATGAGTCCGCGTCCCATGCCGACAATATCGACATCGCCGCTCTCCAATACTTTCTCAACGACCTCCGGATCACGGTAGTTGCCCGCATTGATAACCGGTTTACCAAATTTATCCTTCACGGCTCTTGCCATGTAGGAACGCCAGCCATCCGGCAAGAAGTTCGAGTCAATCTGATACTGTAAGGACGGGTTCAGACCGCAGGATACATCGTACATATCTACGTACTCATCCAGATATTCGAGGTATTCCAGTGTGTCTTCCAGCGTGTTGCCGCCCGGCACGCGCTCTTCCGCAGAGATACGGACGATGATCGGGAACCACGGACCTACATTTTTCCGCACCTCTTCCAGAACCATCTTCGGGAAACGGAGACGATTCTCGACGGAGCCGCCGAATTCATCGGTTCTTTTGTTGTAATACGGGGAAATAAACTGACTCATCAGATAAGAATGACCGCAGTGGATCTCAATCGCATCAAATCCGATCGCCTGTACACGTTTCGCCGCCTCGCCGTATTTTTTTACGGTCGTCAGGATCTCTTCCTTTGTCATCGGACGCGGAATCTCGCCGCCTGCCTTGGTCGGGATATTGGAGGAAGACACCGTCTCCATACCGGTTCTGGCAGAGGATGCAGAAGCACCCGCATGGTTGACCTGAATCGCTACCATCGCGCCATTCTTGTGAAGATTCTCGACTAACTGATAATAACGCGGCATAAAGCTGTCGTGATCGATGCGGATCTGGCTTGTGCCATTGGAACCAACCGGATATTCAATATTGGCATTCTCCAGAATAATCAGACCAGTTCCTCCCTTGGCACGCAGGGAATAATAATTCATATGGCGGTTGCTCATCTCACCGCTCGTCTCGCCATAGTTAGTACCCATCGGCGTCATGGCAACACGGTTTTTGATTGTCATGCGCTTAATGGTAATCGGTTCAAAAATTTTCGGGTATTTGCTCTTCATGATGAAATTCTCCTTCTCCATTGCATGAGAGGCATCCCTGTGTTTGTGACACTTTTATCATAACCGTTTTGCTTAAAAATTAACAATATCTTTCAAGTAAATTTTCAATACGTTTTTGCTATCGGTTTCCCGTTCCGCCTGCAGACCGTCCTGACGCGCCTGCTGTTTCATATATTCAATAAAGCGTTCCACCGCCGGAAGCCGGTAGCGTTCTTTCATCCAGAACATAAAAATCTGGTGATAAATGTCCAGATTTTCAATCGGATGAATGCAGACTCCCGGAGCAAGCTCCAGAATGTCCGTGCGCGGCATCAGTGCGATGCCAAAACTCTCCCGCACCAGCGCGACGATCGAATATTCGTCCGGACACTCCACAATGATGTCCGGCTGGATGTTGTATTTCACATAGAGTGCGCGGGTGCGCGTCCCCATCCAGGAGTCCTTATCATATCCAATTACCGGATACCGGTTCAGCTCCGCAAATGGAATTCTCTCCCGTTCCGCCAGCGGATGATCCTTCGGTGTGATGATAACAAGCTTCTGGTTCGCCACCGGGAAAAATTCCATGTCATCCTTTTCCAGACAGCCGCCAAAGCCTACATCTAATTCACCCGTTTTTACCTTTTTTGCAATCGCCGGTGTGTGATTCTGCCAGAAATTAAACACAACCTTTTGATTTTCCGGCTGTTCTAAAAAGAGCTTGACCCGGTGCGGGATATAGTGACCGGCCAGCGGAAACACGTAACCGATGTCGATCTTTCCCCCATTCATCGAAATTTCCCGCATTTTCCCGACCGCTATGTGGCAGTCTGTGAGAATCCGGTCCGCGTACTCCAAAAACATCTTCCCCGCCTTCGTCAGGGTCACCCCGCGTCCTTCTTTTTCAAAGAGCGTCACGCCCAGCTCATTTTCCAGTGACGCCATCGACCGGCTCAGGGATGGCTGTGATATATATAATTCTTCCGCCGCCTGATGATAATTTTCCAGATTCGCTATCTTCTGAAAATATAAAATCTGATTCAATGTCATTCCTAACGTCCCCCGTCTTTATGTATCTTCGTATTAACTCTTCGCAATATCAGCCGTAAATGCATCACACCAAACTTCCATAATCGTTACTGTTCACGCATACGTGCCCAGTAACGGAATTTGCCGTGGCTTCGCATTTAAATACGGCAAATTCCTGCTGCCACCACGTTTTCTTACGGCACTTTCGGTTCCAAAAGTGCCTACCCGTGAACAGTAACCCATAATCATATTTATAACACATTAATGCTTAAAATGCATTGGTTTTTTGCTATAAAAGTATTAGACTTCGGCTATAATAATTATTAGAATAAAGGCATCAAACGTGTTATTTTTCTAACACTAAAACAGAACTTTTTATATCGGCATCTCCTTTGTGTTTGTGACAGAACATCAGCCATCATCCGCCCGGTTTCCGAAACGGCAGCCCGACAGGCGGATCTTGAATTAAGGAGAAAATCATGAACAAGAAATATCTGCCAAGTGCACTTATCATGTACTTAAACTACTTTATCCATGGCGTCGGCTGTTCGATTCTCGGACAGGCAGTCATCAAGGAAGCGCTTGCCGCAGCCTGGGGCGTTGAGGCAATGGCGATCACCGCGATTTCCGCTGCTTTAGGACTCGGGCGTCTGATTGCACTTCCATTTGCCGGACCACTTTCCGACAAACTGGGACGCCGCATCTCAACCGCGATCGGCAGCGCCTCCTATGCGGTTTACCTGATTGGACTTGCTTTCGCTTTCAGCGCCGGACAAAACGGCGGCTATCAAATTGCTTATGTATGTGCAATCATCGGAGGTATCTCCAACTCGTTCCTTGATACCGGTATCTATCCGGCGGTTGCCGAGATTATCAGCAGCGCTCCGGGTGTCGCTACCATGGGAATCAAATTTTTCATTGCGATCGCGCAGATGCTTCTGCCGTTCGTACTCGGTGTTGCTGTGACAACCACCGCCACCGGCATGGTATCTTACAATCCGTTATTTATCGGATGCGGTATTATTTACGCTGTTTTATTTGTACTTATTTTCCTGTTCCCGCTGCCAGATTCTGAGCAGAAGGCAGAGGGCAAATCCGAGGGACTCATCGCCAGCTTAAAACACACAAATTTTTCGTTTGAGTCCATCGCCATGATCGTGATTGGTTTCACCTGCACCGGTACCTTCCAGTTATGGTTAAACTGCGCGCAGAACTTCGCAAAAGAAAATGCAGGCTGGGCGAACCCGTCCATCATGCAGACCTACTATTCCGCAGGTACCCTGATGGCGCTCGTTGTCACCTCCCTACTGACCCGTAAAATCAAGGATGTACGTTTCATCCTCGTTTACCCGGTTATCTGCCTCGTTACTTTGGTTGCCGTACTCATCGGTCACAGCCAGACCCTTATGATTGCAGGCGCTTTCATCATCGGCTGGGCAGGCGCGGGCGGTCTGTTACAGATTGTAACCTCCGTCTGCAACATGCTGTTCCCGAAGATCAAGGGGACCGTAACCGCACTGGTTATGATTGCTTCTTCCTTATGTAATTACACAATTTTGACTGCCGCTTCCAAAATGGCACCATCCCATGTTATGATAATGAATATCGTACTGACCGCCATCGGCGTTCTCTTAGGACTCTTTGTCAATGCCCGCTACGCGAAAATGGTGTCTCTGGCAGAAAGCGACAAATAAATATTTATTGATAAAATGAAAGGATTCTCTGATTATGAATACTATCAAAGTTAGAAATATCGAAATTGGCTCCGGCACACCGAAGATCATCGTTCCGATCGTAGGCGTTACCAAAAACGATATCATCGAAGAAGCAAAAACTTTCCATTCGATTCCGGTTGACGTTGTAGAATGGCGTGCAGACTGGTTCGAGGGTGTCTTTGATTTTGAGAAGGTAGAAGACGTCTTAAAGGAACTGCGTGCCGTTCTCGGCGAGACTCCGATTCTGATGACTTTCCGTCCCTCCAAAGAGGGCGGCGAGAAATCCATCGAGCCGGAAGATTACGCAAAGCTGAACATCAAGGCAGCTCAGACCGGCTATGTCGATTTCATTGACGTAGAGATCTTTACCGGCGACGCGATTGTAACCAAGATCATAGACGGTGCACATGCTGCTGGCGTGAAAGTCATCGCTTCCAACCATGACTTCCACAAGACGCCGGAGAAATCCGACATCATCTACCGCCTGCGTAAGATGCAGGATATGAATGCAGATATCCCGAAGATCGCAGTTATGCCGCAGAACAAGAAAGATGTTTTAACGCTTCTCTCTGCCACCGAGGAAATGACTTCCCTCTATGCGGACCGTCCAATCATTACCATGTCGATGGCTGGCACCGGCGTTATCAGCCGTCTCTGCGGCGAGGTATTTGGTTCTTCCATGACCTTCGGCGCTGCCAAGAAGGCATCCGCACCGGGTCAGATGGGCGTAAAGGATCTGGAGACTGTACTGGGACTGCTTCACAGTGCGATGTAATATCTGGCTTATCCAGTTATTCGGTTACTGTTCACGCTAACGTGCCCAGTAACTGAATTTGCCGTGGCTTCGCATTTAAATACGGCAAATTCCAGCTGCCACCACGCTATCTTACGGCACTTTCGGTTCCAAAAGTGCCTATATTATACTTTTAGCCACCTATTTTTTTACTCCCGGAAATCCCTGTGCCTGCGGGTACGTGGGAATTCTCCGCGAGGCACTCAAGACCTGCTACCTCCATCGCAGGTCTATTATTGTTATCAAGCGGCACATCCGTTTTCAAACGTGCCTGCATAAACAGCAACCTATTATCCGTATTTACAAGGGGATTATTCATGAAAAAAACACTTCACTGGCTGGATGAAAACCTGGAAGAATTTCTGCTGGTTGTCATGCTGGCTGCGATGACACTCATTATGGGAATCCAGATATTTTCCCGCTACGCGCTTGGGCAGTCTCTGTCCTGGTCCGAGGAGGTTACCCGTTTTCTCTTTATCTGGAGCGGTTTTTTAAGCGTCAGCTATTGCAGCAAAAAGTGCCTGTCTATCAAGATCGAACAGTTCGTCGCTGCCTTTCCACGCAGAGGTAAGGCTCTTTTTAAGGTTGTCAACCACACCTTTGAGCTGATTTTTTTCCTTTATATGATCCCATTTGCATACTCTTACATGATGTCCGCCATTCACAGCGGACAGTTATCCCCCGCCTGCGGGATTCCGATGTACTATATTCAGGCAGCGCCGTTTGTTTCCTTTCTTCTGGTAACATTCCGCATTCTGCAGCGCTGGATCATCGAATTTAAGGTTGCCCGCGGCGAAGATGTCTACGATCCGGCCCACCCGGAGCGCAATACACCGGAATCCTTTATCCATGCAAATGCAGATATGCCGGAAAAGGAATCCAATGAAATCGAATCTCTCATCGAGGCAAATACACCATCTGGAAAGGAGGAACACTGATGCCTGCTGCTCTCTTATTTGTTATCTTTGTCGTGCTGCTTGTCATCGCAATCCCGGTATCGATCACGCTCGGTATCGCCTCGGTTCTCCCTTCCGTTTTTGACCCGTCCTTCACGGTCGGCGCTAAGTATCTGATCCGCGCCATGTTCGGCGGACTGGATTCTTTTCCCCTGCTCGCCGTGCCGATGTTCGTCTTATCCGGCATCATCATGGCAAAAGGCGGTATTTCCAAGAAGCTGTTTGACGTATTCGCCTTCTTTCTTGGCAATTTTACCGCCGGTATGCCATGCGCGGTCATCGTGACCTGCCTCTTCTACGGCGCTATCTCCGGCTCTGCCCCGGCAACCGTTGCAGCCGTCGGAAGCATGACGATCCCGATTTTAAGCGCCCTCGGCTATGACCGGACTTTCTCTACCGCGATCGTGGCAGTCGCAGGCGGTCTGGGCGTTATCATTCCGCCGAGTATCCCGTTTATCATGTACGGCATGGCGTCCGGTGCCTCTGTCAGCAGTCTGTTCTTAGCCGGCGTCATTCCGGGTCTGATGATTGGTCTGCTCCTGATGCTGTATGCCATCTATCACTGCCGGCGTTACGGCGAAGATAGAGAAAAAATCCACGCTGAAATCCATCTGCTGCGCGAAAAAGGGCTGTTCCGGGTGCTGCGCGAAAGCTTTTTCGCTCTCTTAAGCCCGGTCATCATCCTTGGCTGTATCTACAGCGGCATCGCCTCCCCCACGGAAGCAGCAGTTATCTCCGTTTTCTATGCCCTGTTTGTCAGCCTGTTCCTCTACCGGACCATGAAATTCCGGGATATCCCGCCGATTTTTGTGGAAGCGATCCGCACATTCACACCGATCCTCTTTATTCTGGCAGCTTCCACGGCATTTTCCAGAGTCCTGACCCTGATGCAGGTGCCGCAGGCGGTCAGCAACTTTATCCTGGAACATTTCAACAGCCCGGTCATGATCCTGCTTGTCATCAATCTGTTCCTGCTTATCGTGGGAATGGTCATGGATACAACCCCGGCGATCCTGATTCTGACCCCGATCCTGCTCCCGATCGTGACAGCGATCAACATGGATCCGGTCCAGTTCGGTGTGATCATGGTTGTCAATCTGGCAATCGGCTTCGTAACCCCGCCGATCGGCGTCAACCTCTTTGTCGCCAGCTCCCTGACCGACGTCCCGATCATGGCGATCGCCAAAAAAGCGATGCCGATGATTGGCTTGTTTCTGGTGGCGCTGCTGCTGATTACGTTTATACCGGCTTTGTCGCTGGGATTGTTATAATGCTGAATGGACGCTTGGAAATGTTGAAGCTCTGAAAGATTTCATATAACGACCTGCTTCACGCTTTCAGGCTGTGAATGGAATATTTCACATATGAAATGGATATTTTTAAATTTGAAAGGATCTCCCATTATGATTTATATTTCAAACCTAGTGTCCCGCCGATGCCGAACTTCTTTCGTTACTGTTCACGCATACGTGCCCAGTAACGGAATTTGCCGTGGCTTCGCATTTAAATACGGCAAATTCCTGCTGCCACCACGTTTTCTTACGGCACTTTCGGTTCCAAAAGTGCCTACCCGTGAACAGTTACCTTCTTTCCGCTACGCTGCGGCGCTCATCTCCTCCTCACTTCTTTTATTCGGCGCTTCATTCGCACTGGGTGGATGCGCTTCGAATCAGGAGGAACAGCGCTATTCCTGGCCACTGGCAACGGCCAGCCCGGAGGACACGGTAACGCAGCTGTTTGCCGAAAAATTTGCGGAGGAAGTACATGACTTAAGCAACGGCGCAATGCGGATTCAGGTTTACGCCAACTCCACACTCGGCGGTGACCGCGACCTGCTCGAAACGTGCGCGGACGGCGATATCCCATTTGTCGTGCAGAACACCGCCCCTCAGGTTTCTTTCATGAAGGATCTCGCCGTTTTTGACCTTCCATGCGTCTTTGATTCGCTGGATGACTGCCGCAAAAAGCTGGATGATCCGGATTTTTACAATCTCATCAGCCAGGTGTACACCGACGGCGGTTACCACCTGCTCGGCATGGCAGATCAAGGATTCCGCATCATGAGCACAAATAAACCGGTTTACTCTCTGGCGGATTTCAAAGGGCAGAAAATCCGTACCATGGAAAACAGCTATCATCTCGCATTCTGGAAAGCAATCGGCGCCAATCCGACGCCAATGACCTTCAGCGAGGTGTATATCGGTCTCCAGCAGCACACGATCGACGCGCAGGAGAACCCGTATGAGGTCATCGTCTCCAACCGTCTTTACGAACAGCAGGATTATGTGAGACGAACCACCTGCCACATCTGATCTCCCTGATTGTCAATGACGATTTCTTCCAGAACCTGACTCCGGAAGAACAGGAAATCATGACGCAGGCAGCCAAAACCGCGACCGAGTATGCCAGAGAACAGTCCGACGCGCGCATCTTTGACCGTATCGCTACGATCGAAGCGAGCGGCACCGCGATTTTAACTCTCTCGGATGAAACGCGCGATGCCATCCGGGAGGCGGCTGGAAGCGTATATGAGAGTATCCGTGAGAATATTGATCCGGAAATTTATGACGCATATATGGAGCCATAACCTCATCTTCTTTTACCATCTGCAAAAAAAGTTCATACAAAATTCAAAAGCGGATATACCGGCCATCTGGTCAGTACATCCGCCTTTTCTCATGTTTCAATCATTCCACGAAACTTTTTATCTGCCTTGCGGACAGCATCCCGTTTCACTTCATCCTGGCACTGCGCTTCAATTATTTAGCTTCTTCTGCGTCAGCCTCTTCATCGGTCTCCGGTACATTGTTGTGAACCGCTGTGACGGTAGCAACTACTGCCTCCAGATCGGTCAGAATATCAACGTCTTTATCTTTTGCGATCGAAAGGTCTTTGACACGAATTGTATCACCAATCTCCATCTCACCAACATCAACTTTGACTTTCTCAACCAGTGCAGCCGGTAATGCGCGGTACGATACTTCTTTCAGTACCTCCTGCAGAACGCCAGTTTCTACCTTGTCGTGGTTCTCGAAGATAATCTCAGCAACGGAATGAACCTTCTCATTGCTTACCAGCGCCTGGAAATCTATTTCTACAACCTGATTTGCCATTGCATCATAGTCAACTTCCTTGATCAGGACATCGTAGACTTCGCCTTCTACATCCAGCATAATCTGTCCGCCCTTGGTCTCGTTCTTCAGCAGACGATCCACGTCTTTCTTTTCCATCTTAACAGGAATGGAGCCCTGAATCTTCTTGCCAAATACGTTGCCTGTTACATAGCCTTCTCTTCTGAGTCTCTTTGCCTTAACATCCATGCTTCTTTTTTCAGCTTTTAAAGTAGTCATTTGTCTTTTCCTCCAAAAATCTGATCTGCGCCTTCCGCACGCCCTGTGTGGAAAACACATTGTGCTTAGCAGCCCTCAGCCATGGGGTTTTGTTAAGTATCTATCTCCTTGTTACGGCTCATATTATAGCAGGGTTCTCTGAAAACGATTCACTAAAAATAAAAATATTTCGGCTTTATTTTCAGCATTTTTAAGGTTGAAATTTAGAATTTGTATATTTTTCTTTCTGTCTTTTTTATACAAGAAGTATCTCCCTAAATCCGCCACCCGGTTTCAGGGCACACACACTTTTAAATCCACACGCCACCGCCAGCTCCTGCGCCTGCTTAAACCCATATCCGATCGTGTCGGCACTGTGGCTGTCGGAGTTGATGAGGATACGTCCGCCGCAGGCACACAGCTCATTTAACAGAGCTGCGGACGGGTACGGCGCACTCCGGTAGCCGCGGGACATGGCGCCTGTGTTGATCTCAAACGGAATCCCCAGAGCCGCCAGTTTGTGCATCGCCGTGATCGCCGGTTCCAGATAGGCGTCTTTCGTCTCGTCGAAATGTTTATATCCCTCGTTAAATTTTGTCAACAGGTCAAAATGTCCGATAAAATCGCATTTTGTCCGGTCATAAATCTGCGCCTCTGTCTCGAAATACTCCCGTGCAAATGCGTACCAGTCACCATGCCACAGCGTTTCAACCGCTTTTACCAGTTTCTCTTCCGTATCATCCACACAAACATACTCGCCATCCTTGATGAGCGCATGGGTCGAGCCGATCGCGTATTCTGCTTTCTGCACCGGTCCCAGTCCATCCAGCTCGATCCCGATATAGAGATTCATCTT
>OOAF01002310.1_pt1 | contig 11374 bp, 10 predicted proteins | sample 1671251 | NCBI WGS metagenome assembly OOAF01 (sample SAMN06348137, study PRJEB24527) | human gut metagenome | biome: human gut; feature: ankylosing spondylitis patient; material: feces | host: Homo sapiens | place: China | collected 2015-10 | reverse complement strand
CATTTTCTTTCATTGGGAAATGCTTTCACGCATCCCCATTATCAGTCTTTATTGACAGATTTATAAGCACGTCTTATAATCATGATAGTTATTTTTATTAACATTCTTCATTCAAATGATATGCGGCCAGCCCGCAGAAAGAGGACTTCATGGATATCAATTACGAATTATATAAAGTGTTTTATTATGTGGCAACATCCTTAAGTTTTTCCGAGGCAAGCAAGCAGCTTTTTATTTCCCAGTCCGCGGTCAGCCAGTCGATCAAAACGCTTGAGAAAAAGTTAGACCAGCCGCTTTTCATCCGCAGCACGAAAAAAGTACAGCTCACTCCTGCCGGAAAAGTATTATTAAAACACATCGAACCGGCAATGAACCTGATTCAGCGCGGTGAAAGCCAGCTTTTAGACTCCGGCAGTCTCGGACTCGGTCAGCTTCACATCGGTGCAAGCGACACCATCTGCCGTTACTTTTTAGTACCTTATTTAAAACAGTTCCACAAAAAGTTCCCGAACGTGCCGATCAAGGTGACGAACGCGACATCCCTTAGCTGCGTGGATCTCCTCGATCAGGGAAAAGTCGATCTGATCGTGACCAACTTTCCGAACTCGAACCTGAATCACTCCTACATTCAGAAGACCGTCTGCAATTTTACCGACGTATTCATTGCAAACCCGGCATATTTTAACCTGAAACAGCAGGAGATCCCGTTTGAGGAACTGAAACAGTACCCAATCCTCATGCTCGACCGCAAAAGTACGACGAGCCAGTTCCTGCACAACCTGTTTTTACAGCATCAGCTTGAGCTGATCCCGCAGATCGAACTTAGCAGTAACGACCTTCTGATCGACCTTGCGCGCATCGGTCTTGGTATCGCATTTATACCGGATTACTGTTTAAGCCGGGAATCCAAAGATCTGTTTATCGTAAAAACAAAGGAAAAACTGCCATCGAGACAGATGGTCGCAGCCATCAACCCGACGCTCCCGGTTTCACAGTCCACCGAGGAATTCTTAAAACTGCTGCCTACGATCTGACACAGACTTAAGAACGGTTCCAGAATTCTTCTAAATACTTTTCCACCGTATCTATCCTGCATACCGTCTGCCTTTCCCATTCTCTTGGGAACAGCGCACGGTATTCACTCTGCAGGAAACGCTCATCTAAAAGTTCTATGACTCCGACATCCTCCACCGTCCGTATCACTCTTCCTGCCGCCTGTAACACCTTGTTCATTCCCGGATACCGGTAGGCATAATCAAATCCGGCACCAAGCCGTTTTTCAAAATATCCCATCAGGATCTCCCGCTCATTGCTGATCTGCGGCAGTCCCGTGCCGACGACAATCGCACCGATCAGCTGTTCATTTTTCAGGTCGATCCCTTCCCCGAAAATACCGCCCATCACACAAAATGCAGCCAGCGATCCTTTCCGCTCTCCCGATAATTCTTCCGAAAATGCCTGTAAAAAAGACTCTCTTTCTTCTTCTTTCATCCCAGGCTGCTGAATCAACGTTTCCGTTTCACAGGATGGATCTGACTGGCATTTTTCCAGAAAGACATCGCAGACCTGCTCCATCATTTTGTAGGATGGAAAAAACACCATATAATTTCCTTTTTTTGCATCTGTCGTCTTTTTTACATAGGAAGCGATCCGCTCAAACTCCCCTGCACTTCGTCTGGTATACTTGCTGCTCACATCATTTCCGAGCAGCAGCAATTTCTGTTCTTCCCGGAATGCCGTCTTTGCGTAAACTGCATAATTATCCGTTTCAGTCGAGAGCAGGCTCTTATAATAGCCCACCGGAAGCAGCGTCGCGGAAAAGAAAATAGTTGCATTCCCTTTGTTGATACGCTCCTGCAGGTTTTTCGACGGATCCACACAGTATAATTTGAGTTTAAAGCGTCCATCCTGCTCGTGTTCCGCATAAACGACATAGTGGTCATCCAGCAGTTCATAAATATTCAAAAAATTGCGCAGATTCAGATAAAACTCACTTAAATCTTTCCGTTCCGGGAACTCCGGTGCTTTCTGTAAAAATTCATCGAGATCCGACGCCACGTTCATTAAATCAAACGCAAAATTTCCAATTGATTCATAGATCACATATTTCTCACACTCACGCTTATAGGAGAGCAGTACGCGGTTACATTTTTCCAGTTCCCGCATCAGTTTTGCCTGACCATATTTCTTTAAAATCTTCTTTGCCAAAAGAAAATCTTCCTTATATATAATGGCACTGTACATCTCCCGGCTCCGCTCGACCAGATTGTGCGCCTCATCCACCAGAAAAATGTAATCTCCTGTGGTACCATCCGCAAAAAAACGTTTCAGATAGACATTCGGGTCAAATACATAATTGTAATCACAGATGATATCATCCACCCATGTCGCCGTATCCAGACACATTTCAAACGGACAGACATTGTATTCCTTCGCCTGTTCTAAGATCACCTCTCTCGTGATCATATCTTCCTTTTGCAGCAACGAAAAAACTGCATCGTTGACCCTGTCGTAATGCCCTTTTGCGTATGGACAGTTGACAGGATTGCACTCCATCTCCTCACACAGGCACAGCTTTTCTTTTGCCGTGATTGTAAGCACTTTTGCCTGATATCCGTTTTTACGCAGAAGTTCAAATGCTTCCCGCGCCACCGTCCCTGTGATCGTCTTTGCCGTCAGATAAAAGATCTTGTCCGCTAAATCCTCCCCAACCGCCTTGACCGCCGGAAACACGGTCGATATTGTCTTTCCTGCTCCGGTCGGCGCCTGGATAAAAAGATTCTTCTTTCTGCTGATCGTGCGGTACACACCGGCTGCTAATTCCTTCTGCCCTTCCCGGTAGGAAAATGGAAACTGCAGCGGTTTGATGGATGCCTGACGCAGTTTTTTCCATGCGAACTGAAAATCAGCCCATTTTTTGTACTCGGTGATCAGCTTCTCAAACCAGACCGCAAGTTCCTCAAACGTGTAATCATAATGAAAATACCGGATATCTTCGGTATCTAAATTACAGTACGTCATCTGCACTGAAATAGTGGCAAGATCATGCTGCAGGGCATAGATATAGGCATAACACATCGCCTGTGCACGGTGTACACCGACCGCATCGTCTAACAGATCAAGTTTCATGTACATGCCCTTAATCTCGTCGATCGTGACTTTGCAGTCTTCTGGCATCGTCATGTGATTAAAATTATCCGCAAATGTGATCTCTTCCTCCGCGCTCTCGATCAGAATCCCGTCCGCACGTCCCTCGATCACAAGCTGGTACTCGTCTTCCTCGATTGCAATTTTCAGTGGAACCTCCGCATGGTAATTGCTGCCCATCCGCTTCTGGATCTTTCTGTGGATCCTTCCCCCGGCAAGCATCGCCTCCGCAGAAGCACCGCGTCCATGGCGGTTGTCGATATCGCCCTCCCGCAGGATAAATTCGACCAGATCACGGACCGATATTTTTATGACACCTTTTTCGTTCTTTTCAATCTTTTTGCTCATATATGGATTATAGCACAAAAAAGACTGATTCCACATACCTTTCCAGATATATAAATCAGTCTTTTCATCTATCCCTTTATCTTCTGTTATACATCGTCCCATAAATCATGATCTATGGGCAGCATCTCTGCTTCAGGCTATTGCATATTTTCCAACAACCTGTTCAAAACGTGCATCCTTTTCGCCATACTTGATCGTAAGTTCCTTGCAAACACCTAAATAAAGCATTCCAAGCAAAGATTTTGCATCAATGACTGCTCTGCTGTAACATACATCAATTTCAAAATCACATTTTCCGGCAGCATTCACAAAATCCTTTACTTCCTCTGTGTCAGATAATTTGATTTTTCTTTCAATCATTCGACTCATTCCTTCCTACATCGAAAACAAAAAACATTATTTTTTCTTATCAGTTTGCTGATTATTGCACATTTTTTTTCATTTGTCAATTTATGAAAAATCCCTGATATTCCTTGATTTATCAGCAAAATGACAATATTGGATTTTATTTCGACACGGTATGACAAATTTTTAACATGTATTTTTCTCTCTTGTAAAAAATGCATATTTATACTTGTGCAAAAATACATGATTTACCCTTTTTTTTACCTTTATTTTTAAATTCTTCACAATTTTTTTCAATCGGTTGCGCATCCATATTTTTCTATAGATCATTAGAAAATCCTTCTTATCGCCAGAATTTCGCGGTAGGTGACAGGCGACGTGTACTTGATGCCGGTACTTGGAGAACTTGCATGAAGCAGCGTATTATTTCCTGCATAAATTCCCACATGTCCGCTGTAACATACGATATCTCCAGGCTGTATCGCGTCTAAGCTGACACCATATCCAACACTGCGCAGTGCACTTGAAGAATGGGGCAGACTGATTCCAAACGCCTGATATACGCTCATCACAAATCCGGAACAGTCCGCTCCGTTTGTCAGGCTGCTGCCACCATAAACATAGGGATTTCCCACAAACTGAGCTGCATAGTTCACGACTGCCTGTCCATTGGAAACTGTTTGCGGTTTCGCTGTTGTATTACTGCCGAATGAACTGCTGCTTTGCCCCTGACTGCTTCCCTGTACTTTGTCATTTTTTTGTTGCGCATTTTGTGTCTGCTGCCGTGCCATTGCTTTTGCCGCTTCTTCCTGTGTCTTTCTCGCTGCTTCCGCTGCCTTTCTCTCTTCCTCTTCGCGTGCTTTTCTTGCCGCTTCCGCCGCGGCTGCTGCCGCCTGGCGCTCCGCCTCCTCTCGCTCTAATCTCTCTTTCTCTTCCTCCTTCGACTCTGCCACGCGAAACTCCGTCCGGACCGTCACATAATCTCCCGAAACATATCCTAAGCCTTCCTCCGTCGACACACGGTACCACCCGTACTCATCCAGCGCATCATAGACGACCACATCCTCGCCCTCCGGCAGCATGGTAAGCACGGATGCCTCAGTTCCCGGTTCGGTACGCACAAACAACGTCGTAGTCGTTACCGTCGCATATCGTGTGCTGACACCCCGCGCCAGATCCTCATCCCCGACCTTTACATATTCCGCTTTCACATAAGCGTTTTCCACCGAACCTGAACTGACCAGATACCATTCCTCTCCTGCCTCATCCAAAACTGTTTCCAACACCGTTGCCGCACTGTTATTGTACAGCTTTCCGAGTGCCTCACTTTCCACGGAAGGTTCCGCGCGTAAATTCACATAATTTAACACGGATGCGATACCGATATCAGCATATTCAGATGTACTCTGCGGTGATTCACGTTCTTCGATGTCTGCTTGGTCATTCCCAGCAGCATCATTGTCTGTATTTTTTTCCTGTACTTCCAGTTTCATGCGTTCTTCATTCAGCGCACACAGATCCCATGCCACATCTTCATACACCACACTTCCATACCCTGCCGCATACACCACGCTGCCATGTCCTGCTGCAATCACTCCTGCCAGTAAAAATGCTACGATCTTGTTTCTTTTTTTCATTATGTAGAAATCCTCCATTTACAGATATTTACTTTTTGTTAAGTAAATATTACATATTTATTTCATTTTGACGTATCTGCATTGTAACAGAGGATGATGTGCGATTCTACAAGTAGATATTTCCAGTTTCTATGGCAGGGGTTATGTGGAAGGGTTCGGGTGTTAAAAAATAAAAACCACCTTTTGACACCCGAACCCTTTCACACAAAAACCCGCGCATCCAAAACGGTATGTTACGTTTTAGATGCGCGGGTTTCAGGTAATATATTAATTTATGTACATTTTATGCAAATGGATTCTCTGTCGGATATGGCAGGGATGCAGGCTGATTGTAGTTAATATCTTCCATCGGAACGCCAAGATATTTGAATACTTCAAACAGTGCTTTTCCGTAATGTCCGAATGCAACTGCTCCGTGATGCGGATAGTTTTTCTCAATCAGTACATGGCGGTAGAATCTTCCCATCTCAGGAATTGCAAATACACCGATGGAACCGAAGGAACGTGTTGCTACCGGAAGTACTTCGCCCTGTGCCACGTATGCGCGGATCTTATTGTCGGATGTAGACTGCAGACGGTAGAATGTGATATCGCCTGGTGCAATGTCTCCCTCTAAAGTACCGTTTGTCACTTCGACCGGAAGGCTTCTTGCCATGATCATCTGGTACTTCATCTCACAGCTTGCAAGTTTCTTAGAGCAGGTATTTCCACAGTGGAATCCCATGAATGTATCAGTATGTTTGTAATCAAATTTTCCTTTGATGGACTCTTCATACATATCTTTCGGTACAGAGTTGTTGATGTCAAGTAAAGTTACTGCATCCTGGCTCACGCAGGTTCCGATGAACTCACTCAGTGTTCCGTAGATATCAACCTCACAGGAAACCGGGATTCCGCGTCCGGTCAGACGGCTGTTTACATAGCATGGTACAAATCCAAACTGTGTCTGGAATGCTGGCCAGCATTTTCCGGCGATGGCTACATATTTGCGGTAACCTCTGTGCTCCTCTACCCAGTCGGTCAGTGTCAGCTCATACTGTGCAAGTTTTGCAAGAATCTCCGGTTTTTTATTTCCGGTGCCAAGCTCTTTTTCCATATCTGCAACAACTTCCGGGATACGCGCATCTCCTGCATGTTTGTTAAATGCCTCAAATAAATCTAACTCAGAGTTCTCCTCAATTTCAACACCAAGGTTGTATAACTGCTGGATCGGAGCATTACATGCAAGGAAGTTTAACGGTCTTGGTCCGAAAGAAATGATCTTTAACTCGGATAATCCAATAACAGTTCTTGCAATCGGCAGGAAATCATGGATCATATCTGCACAGTCTGCTGCGTCACCTACCGGATATTCCGGAATATATGCATGTACATTTCTTAATTTTAAGTTGTAGCTTGCATTTAACATACCACAGTATGCATCACCACGTCCCTGGATCAGGTTGTCCTGTGTCTCCTCCGCTGCTGCGACAAACATCTTCGGTCCCTCGAAATGTTTTGCAAGCAGTGTCTCGGAGATCTCCGGTCCAAAGTTGCCAAGATATACGCAGAGTGCGTTACATCCTGCTTTCTTGATGTCCTCTAATGCCTGTACCATGTGGATCTCGCTCTCCACGATACAGATCGGGCACTCATAGATATCTGCTGCACCGTATTTATCTGTGTAGGCCTTTACCAATGCCTCTCTTCTGTTTACAGATAATGACTCCGGGAAGCAGTCACGGCTGACTGCCACGATACCAACTTTTACTTCTGGAATGTTATTCATTTTGTTTTCCTCCGCTTTCTTTTTTTCTGTACATACTTCATTTTTTCTATAAAAATTTATTCTCTGACATTTAAATTTTTGCCGATGAGTCCGATATGACTTCCCTCCGGCAGCCCGCCCTCGGCATGACCGATCAGCCATTTATTCTTTGCTGTAAGAAGTGCATCCTCCCCGCCGGCGTGTGCCTCATCCAACGGATAATTGGTGCCCTTCGGCAGAATGACTGCCACCTGGAATCCTGCATCGTCCACATGACATGGTGCATAATGCAGTGTGGTCGCATACACCTCCACGGCTGTTCCTGCCGGGATGCGGAATGCTTCCATTTTCGATGTCTCATAGGTAAAATCATCGGTCACATCTGCCTCTGAACCTAATATTAAGACCGCATCGGTTGCCGCAAGATTGATCTCTGAGCTGCGGTGATATTCCACTGCATTTAAAAGCACATTGTGTCCATTACAGTATCCGATCTGAATCGGCAGTTCTCCGTAAAAGACTTTCTCAATCTCCTTTGCCACCGGCAATGCCTCTAATTCTGCGATCGACGGCTCATAAACTACATCGGATGGAACCGGTGTCTTTTTCATCGCCTCTGTCAATGCTGAAAAATCAATATTCCGGATTACTTTTCCATATTTGCGAAAACGTGCATCCGTAACTTCGTAAATCTGCATGTCCTTTTTCCTCTTTTCCTATCTTCTATTTCATTTGCCCTGCAGGTTTTCTTTCCTGCATAAGCAAATTTTTTCTGGTATCCGGCTGTTACTATTCAAAACAGTCAGGAACAATACCCTTTCCTGTCCGTCAGATGATCTTGTCAAACAGATCTTTGCATGCCGGATAAATATTTTTAAACTGCTGGTAGCGTGCCTCATATTTTGCAGCAAGTTCAGGATCCGGCTCCACCGTATCGACCACTTTTACGATTGCGGCTGCTGCAGATTCCACATCTTTGTACTCACCACATGCAACGGCTGCAAGCATTGCGCCTCCTAAAGATGGTCCCTCTTCCGTCTCAAGTACATCTACTTTGATATTTAATACATTTGCAATGATCTTTTTCCAGAGAGGACTCTTTGCCCCACCTCCGCAGATCTTAGTGCGCTCGATCGGAATACCAAGTGTTTTTGCAACTTCAAAGGAATCACGCAGTGCAAATGCAACACCTTCTAACACTGCCTGGGTCATATCCGCTCTTGTCGTATCCATCGTCATGCCAATAAAAGTGGCCCTCGCATTCGGGTTATTGTACGGGGAACGCTCCCCCATCAGATACGGCAGATAGTATACATGGTTTTCGCCAAGTTTTGTGATCGCTTCCTGCTCTTTTTTGTAATCTTTGGTTCCGATGATCTCATCCATCCACCATTTGTTACAGGACGCTGCGGATAACATACATCCCATCAGATGATAAGCTCCATTTGCATCACAGAATGCATGTAGTGCATTGTGCTTATCCACACCAAATTTTGCAGAAGAAATAAAGATCGTTCCACTTGTTCCAAGTGAAATGTTGCATTTTCCATCTCCGACAGTTCCGGTTGCAACTGCAGCTGCTGCATTATCTCCCGCACCGGCTGCCACCTTCACATTCTCAGATAAGCCCAGTTCTTTTGCAATCTCCGGTAAGACCGTACCGACACATTCATAGCTCTCATATAACTTCGGCAGCATGTCGGTCGTAATGCCGCAGATTTCACACATTTCTTTCGACCAGCATCGGTTCTTCACATCCAAAAGCAGCATACCGGACGCATCCGAAACATCCGTACAGTGCTCTCCGGTCAGCTTATATGCAAGATAATCTTTTGGCAGCATGATCTTTTTGATCCTTGCAAAATTCTCCGGCTCTTTGTTTTTTACCCAGAGAATCTTTGGTGCGGTAAAACCGGTAAATGAAATATTTGCCGTATATTCTGACAATGTTTCTTTGCCGATCTCATTATTTAAGTAATCGCACTCCTCTGTTGTCCTGCCATCATTCCACAGTATCGCCGGTCTTATCACCTCATCCTTGTCATCAAGAATTACCAGTCCATGCATCTGACCGCCAAAACTGATTCCGGCAACTTCTTCTTTCGGAAAACCTTCCAAAAGTTCTTTTAACCCCTGCATCGTCTCTTTGTACCAGTCTTCCGGTTTCTGTTCCGACCAGCCCGGATTCGGGAAATAAAGAGGATACTCTCTTGATACAATATTTTTTACATTTCCGGCTGCATCCATTAAAAGCAGCTTCACGGAAGATGTTCCAAGATCAATTCCTATGTACAACATATCGCTCTCCTTTTTACAAATCACGTCATTGTGTGCTCGTGCACGTTTTATTTATCATACATCCGGGATGACCATTTTGCAATATACTTTTTGTACATTTTTTCATATTTATTTTTGTTTACATTTACTTATACGTTCATTTTTCACATTATTTCAGGCATCTGCACTTCCATCCGATTCGTAGAACACTTCTTTTTCCTGTTCCCATCTATGTGCACATGCACACAAGTTGACAATGTATTGTTTTTTATGTTATCTTTATTTGTATGAATGATGTTGGCATCAAAGTGAATCAATTGAAATAAAAAGGGGTTTTTCTATGGCTACCATGAAGGAAATTGCAGAGCTTTCCGGTGTTTCACGCGGCACTGTGGACCGTGTGTTAAATCACCGCGGCATTGTCAACGCCGAGACAGAACGGAAAGTTTTAGAAATTGCAAAGCTTTTAGACTATCAGCCAAACAAGGCTGGTATTGCGCTTGCAGCGCAAAAGAAAAAATTAAAAATCGGTGTCCTGCTTTTCGGCGCAGAAAATCCGTTTTTTGATGAGGTCATGGACGGTCTTCGCCAAAAACTTGAAGAACTGTCCATTTACGGATGTACCGTGATTGAACGCCGTATTTCTTTTGATTTACAAAGTCAGCTTCAGACGATCGATGAACTGCTAAAAGAAGAGATCCATGGACTGATCCTCTCTCCCTACAATGATCCTGCCATACAGGAAAAGATAGATTTGCTCTGGGAAAACGGCATCCCCTGCATTACGATAAACACCGACATGCCTGATTCGAAACGGATTGCCTATGTCGGCAGCGACTACCACAAATGCGGGCAGACCGCCGCAGGGTTATTGCATCTGTTTTCCGGAGATTATGCAAGTGTCGGTATCGTGACCGGCTCTCACAATGTTCTCTGCCACGAAGAACGTATCAGCGGTTTTACCTCCCATCTTCATACAAAGCATCCAAATATCCGCATTGTGGATGTCGTGGAAAATGGCGATGATGATTATAAGAGTTACGAAGTAGTTTCTGACCTCTTAGACCGCCACCCGGATCTGTCTGCACTTTATTTTACAGCAGCCGGCGTCTATGGTGGATGCCGTGCAGTTTTAAACGCATCCCTGCAGCGTCCTCTTAAGATCATTACATTTGATGCTGTTCTATCGACCTGTGAAATGATACGAAACGGCGTAATCTCTGCCACAATCTGCCAACAGCCGGATGAGCAGGGTGCACGCTCCCTCTCCCTTTTGGTAGATTATCTGCTGACCGGAAAACTGCCGGAAAACCGCTGCATTTACATGGATCTAAGCATTAAAATAGCGGAGAATCTTTAAGAGATGTGCTTCTTTCCTTTTTTTGCACTCCGGTAGAGCAGAATCGCACTGATCACATCCGCCACAAAAAAGAAATGCAACATAAAATAGATCACGGAAGCTGTCTTAGATATCTCCCTTGTTTTTCCCAGCCGCAGGGCAGCACTGATTCCGTACATGGAAGACGTGATCATCAGGAAAAAATCTCCTATCGCCAGCATCAGGATCAAAAACGGTGTGAGCATTACAAATATCGGCACTACCATCACGGCAGCCAGCAGCATTCCCAATACAAATACCAGTATGTAAAATGGAATATGTATCAGCTTGATCAGCATGTCATAAAATGCCAGTTTCTCCCCTTCCTGCTTATCAAATCCCCGAAATGCATTGACAATGTTGAGTCCGTAAACGGCGATCGTTCCTATCATTGACAATCCCGTAAACCAGGATAACCCATTATCTCCCATATCACATGCGACCAAGATTGTCCTGAATCGAAAAAGGAAAAGAAAGCGTCGGACAAGCGCATTG
>OOAF01002309.1_pt1 | contig 11374 bp, 12 predicted proteins | sample 1671251 | NCBI WGS metagenome assembly OOAF01 (sample SAMN06348137, study PRJEB24527) | human gut metagenome | biome: human gut; feature: ankylosing spondylitis patient; material: feces | host: Homo sapiens | place: China | collected 2015-10 | reverse complement strand
CAGGGGCAGGGGCTTGCGGGCATTAACGAAGCCACGAGCATGATGACCTCGTATTTTGATCCGGCAACGAAATTGTGTTATGCTATCGGGGCCGTTCTGGGACTGGTGGGCGGAATCAAGACTTACAGCAAGTTCAGTAGCGGAGACCCCGACACCAGCAAGACGGCTGCCAGCTGGTTTTTCGCGTGTATCTTTCTGATTGTTGCTGCCACGATCCTACGTTCCTTCTTCCTTTAAAGTATGGAATACCCGATTAACAAAGGTGCCGGCAATCCGATAGAGTTCAAGGGTGCGCCCGTAGAGGTTCTTTGGCAAATACGTCAATAGCAAGACGTTAGGCGAGTGTTCGATAGCCTATCATCAATCGGCTTATCTGAAAGGGAAACCGGACAGGGAGTGTAGCATGCCGATAAACTGATAAGTCATATAACTACCAATATGCGACTGAATCAGGAGATGAAACGATAGATATGAGGATAAAGTCTGGATTGATTGAACGATAGTCCAAGCGGTATAACTCGGAACTGTGGCGGAAGGTAGTTATTAACGCCATACTGTAACACTTTTAGTTCCTCCTTTGAGAATTGGAAGCAGAACAGGTTACAGCGCGACTGCAATAAGCAGTAAAGGACGAAAGTCGTATCCGACAATCTATCAAAGCTATGTTGCCATAGAGCTAAACGGGGATTACCTAAACCGGAATGCCGAAAGGCTATGAAGTTTAGCTTCTGAATATCCGGCACGGTAACGGAGCTTCCGTAGTAGTCCGAGCGAGGGAAAGCCTCGTACATGGCGAAGGGAAGCAGTTAACATCTTTAATACAATTAACGGAAAATGTGAGAGACATGAGAAGTCCAGAAAAAGTATTAAACAGTCTTTCAGAGCATAGCAAATGTTCGGATTATAGATTTGAACGGCTCTACAGGGTTCTTTACAATGCAGACATGTTTCTGCTGGCTTACAATAATATACAGAGTAAGCCCGGAAATATGACGGCAGGTTCCGACGGTAATACAATCGACGGAATGAGCCTTAAACGTATTGAAAAATTGATTGGTGCGCTTAAAAACGAATCGTACCAACCAAATCCGGCGAGAAGAACGTATATCCCAAAGAAGAACGGGAAACTACGTCCTCTCGGAATACCATCTTTCGATGATAAATTAGTGCAAGAGGTAATTAGAATGATGTTAGAAGCAATGTACGAAGAATATTTTGAAAATACGTCTCACGGCTTTAGACCCAGACGAAGTTGCCATACTGCGTTAATACAAGTACAGAAGAACTTCACTGCAACCAAATGGTTTGTCGAAGGCGATATTGAGGGATTTTTCGATAACATCAACCATGATGTACTTATTGGAATCCTCAAAGAACGTATCGCTGATGAACGTTTTATTCGGTTGATTAGAAAGTTCTTAAAAGCTGGATATATCGAAGATTGGGTCTTTCATAAAACGTACAGCGGAACACCACAAGGAGGTATTATTAGTCCGATTCTGGCTAATATATACTTGGATAAACTGGATAAGTATATGAAAGAATATGCCGAAAAGTTTGATAAAGGCATAAAACGGAAAATGAACCCAGAGTACAAAAGATATTCCGGAAAAATTTGGTGGCTTGGCACAAAGCTAAAGAAAACCGAGAATGAAGTTACTCGGAAAGAACTGATTACAGCGATAAGATGTATTCAGAAAAAAAGATTGATACCCTCTGTCGATGAGATGGACGAGAATTACAAAAGGATTAAGTATGTGAGATATGCGGATGATTTTATTATCGGTGTCATTGGGAGTAAAGCAGACAGCGAAACAATCAAAGAGGATATTAAAAACTTCCTCTATGATAAGCTGAAACTTACCCTTTCAGAGGAAAAAACTTTGATAACACATGGTAATAAACATGCTAAATTCCTCGGATATGAAATCTATGTTCGGAAGTTCTCTGATATGACCAAAAGAGGTGAGAAATCTGGAAATCTGATTAAAGTGTATGGTAAAAAGGTAGTATTAGAAATGCCAATGGAAGCTATGAAGAAAAAACTTCTCTATTACGAAGTGATGAGAATTCATCAATTTGAAAATAAAGAGAAATGGAAACCGATTAGCAGGTCAAAGGTGCTTCATAATGACGACCTTGAGATATTGGATGCTTACAATGCAGAAATAGGAGGTTTTACAAACTACTATTCTATTGCTAATAACAGTTCACATCTTAACTCTTTCAAATATATCATGCAATACAGTATGTATAAGACTTTTGCAAAAAAGTACCGTATATCTGTTCGCAGAATCATAGCCAAATACCGCTATAACAAGGATTTTGCAGTATTCTATGAAAATAAGAAAGGGGAAAGGAAAATGAGAGTTTTCTTCAACGGTAGCTTTAAGCGTAAAACCACCGCAACAGTATCAAATTGTGATAATCTGGCAAACACAATTTACAATACAGCTTATACCAGTCTTGCGGAACGGTTGAAAGCGAGTAAATGTGAATTATGCGGTTCAGAAGGGAATATTGAAATCCATCATGTCAAAAAACTCAAAGACCTGAAAGGCAAAAAGCCTTGGGAAATCCAAATGATTGGACGTCGGAGGAAGACATTGGCTGTCTGTATCCCTTGCCATAAAAAGATACATCATGGTGGATAGACTGAATATGTTAATGGAGAGCCGTATACATGGAGACGTGTACGTACGGTTCGGAGGCGAGTTCTTGGAAACCTACCGTAGTAATACGACAAGGCGCCGGGTACTTAGCCTACGTTTGAAATCACAGTACCTGTTTATTTTCGCGGGCGGACTTGTCGCGGTGCTGCTTGTGGTGGTCATCCTTTATATAGCCGGTGTGAACCAGTGGATATGCGTTCCTTTCGGACTCCTGTCCGGTTCGCTGCTGGTCTGGCTGACCTTCCGCCTGAATGCCCGGTATGGTGAACACGGCCTTATGAAGCTGCTGTCGGGGAAACGCCATCCTCGTTATCTGATCCACCGCAGGAGATTATTCCGATTACTGACCAAAAGAAGAAAGAAATGAGAAATGTATTGAAAGCTGAAACGCTTGAACGTAAGTTCCCCCTGCTGTCTGTGGAGAACGGCTGCATTGTCAGCAAGGATGCCGACCTGACCGTGGCCTTTGAGGTGGAACTTCCCGAACTGTTTACTATGACTGCGGCTGAATACGAGGCTGTCCACTCTTCCTGGGTAAAAGCTGTCAAAGTGCTGCCGGATTTTTCGGTTGTCTGCAAGCAGGACTGGTTCACGAAGGAGACCTATCGTCCTGATTTCCGGGACGGTGAACAGAGCTTCCTGTCGAAAAGCTATGAGCGCCATTTCAACGAGCGCCCGTACCTGAACCACAAATGCTACCTGTATCTGACGAAGACCACGCGTGAGCGCAGCCGGCAGAGGAGTGACTTTAACAGCCTCTGCCGCGGTTCCCTTCTGCCCAAGGAGATGGTTGACAAGGACACGGCGGCCCGGTTTCTGGAAGCTGTGGAACAGTTCGAGCGTATCATGAACGATTCCGGCCATGTCAGCCTGCGCAGGCTGGAGGCGGACGAGATTACCGGCACTGAGGGACGTCCCGGACTGGTGGAGAAATATTTCTCCCTGTCGCTGGAGGATGAAACCGCCGTGCTTCAGGACATCTGTCTTAATCCCGGCGGCATGCGTGTGGGTGACAAGCGGCTGTGTGTGCATACCCTTTCTGATACGGAGGACCTTCCCGGCAGGGTGTCCACCGATATGCGTTATGAACGTATGTCCACCGACCGCAGTGACTGCCGCCTCTCGTTCGCCGCTCCTGTCGGCCTGTTGCTTCCCTGTAACCATATCTATTCGCAGTATGTGTTTATAGACGATGCGCAGGAGATTCTCCGGGAGATGGAAAAAACTTCCCGCAACATGCTCTCCCTCTCGAAGTACAGCCGGAGCAATGCGGTAAACCGGGAGTGGACGGAGATGTATCTGGATGAAGCCCATACGAAGGGCGTATTGCCCGTCCGCTGCCACTGCAACGTGACGGCGTGGGCAGAAGACAGGGAGGAACTCAGACGTGTGAAGAACGATACCGGCAGCCAGCTTGCCATGATGGAATGCACGCCGAGGCACAATACGGTGGATGCCCCGGTGCTCTACTGGGCTGGCATTCCCGGCAATGCGGGCGATTTTCCGGCAGAGGAGTCGTTCTATACTTTTTTGGAACAGGCCGTCTGTCTCTTTACGGCTGAAACCAATTACCGGAGTTCTCCCAGCCCGTTCGGCATCCGTATGGCTGACCGCCGGAACGGCATCCCCCTGCATGTTGACATCAGCGACCTGCCGATGAAACGCGGTATCATCACGAACCGCAACAAGTTTGTTCTCGGCCCCAGCGGTAGCGGCAAATCCTTTTTTACCAACCACCTGGTCAGACAATATTATGAACAGGGTACGCATATCCTGCTGGTGGACACGGGCAACAGTTACCAGGGACTGTGCCGTATGATCCATGACCGTACACACGGTGAGGACGGCATCTATATAACGTATGAGGAGGATAATCCGATAGCTTTTAATCCTTTTTATACGGATTCCGGACAGTTTGACGTTGAAAAACGTGAGAGTATCAAGACGCTGATCCTGACTTTGTGGAAACGGGAGGACGAAGCCCCGAAACGTTCGGAAGAGGTGGCCCTGTCGGGTGCGGTGAATGCCTATATCCGCCGGATTACGGATGACAGGGCGTCCAGGCCGGATTTTAACGGCTTCTATGAGTTTGTCCGTGATGACTACCGCCGTATGATCGAGCAAAAGAAGGTGCGTGAAAAGGACTTCGATATTGACGGCTTTCTGAATGTGCTGGAACCGTTTTACAGGGGCGGGGACTATGACTTCCTGCTGAACTCCGACAAGGAACTGGACCTGACGAACAAACGGTTCATAGTCTTTGAACTGGACAACATCTCCTCCAACAAGGTCCTGCTTCCGGTGGTTACGCTTATTATCATGGAAACCTTTATTTCCAAGATGAGAAGGCTCAGGGGAATCCGCAAGATGATATTGCTGGAAGAAGCCTGGAAGGCATTGATGTCCCCCAATATGGCTACCTATATCCAGTACTTGTTCAAAACCGTCAGAAAGTATTTTGGTGAGGCCGTGGTAGTGACGCAGGAGGTGGACGACATCATCTCTTCGGATATTGTCAAGGAGGCGATCATCAACAACTCGGACTGCAAGATACTGCTTGACCAGCGTAAATATATGAACAAGTTCGAACATATCCAGAAACTTCTGGGACTGACGGAGAAGGAGAGGGGTCAGATCCTTTCCATCAACCGTGCGAACCGTCCCGGACCTTTCTACCGTGAAGTCTGGATCGGGCTGGGCGGAACACACTCCGCCGTTTATGCGACGGAGGTCAGCGCGGAGGAGTATACGGTGTACACGACCGAGGAATCCGAGAAGCTGGAACTCCATGAACTGACGCGGGAACTGGGCGGCAATCTGGAGCTTGCCGTCCGGCGGCTGGCTGAGAGGAAAAGAGAGGAACAAAAACAAGTATCAACCCCTAAATGAACGAAGTTATGAGAAACAGACAATTGGTGAGGCTGGCGGTATGCCTGGTCGGCATGGCCGCCATGGTATTGCAAAGTTGTATGGAAGCAAACGGAACGGACTGTGACAGACTCTGCGGTTCGTGGAGCAGCGTGGAGGGTAAGCCTGACGTGCTGGTCTACAAGGAAGGCGGAGCCTATAAGGTGACGGTCTTTTCCCGCAGCGGAAAGACACGTGTCCTGAAACCGCGGACCTACCTGCTGGTCGAGGAGAACGGCAACCTTTTCATCAACACCGGATACCGCATTGACGTGTCCTATAATGAAGCGACCGACGTGCTGACTTTTTCCCCCCACGGTGATTATGTACGTAATGAAAACAGACGATGAGAACGGGAGGCATATGGAAAAAGGCAAGCCTTGTTTGTACGGTGTTTCTGCTGGCAACCGTACAGTCAAGCGCTCAGTGGGTGGTTACCGATCCCGGAAACCTGGCCCAGGGTATCATTAACATGTCGGACAATATTGCGCATACCTCCAAGACGGCCACGAACACCGCGCAGAGCTTTTCCGAAACGGTCAAGATCTATGAGCAGTCAAAAAAATACTATGACGCCCTTAAATCCGTGAACAACCTGGTGAGGGACGCCCGCAAGGTGCGTGAAATCATCCTGATGGTGGGTGACGTGTCGGATATCTATGTCACCGGCTTCGGCAGGATGATGAAGGATGAGAATTTCTCGGTAAGGGAACTGGACGCCATCGCTTCCGGTTATACGAAACTTCTGGAGGAGAGCAACGGCGTATTGCAGGATCTGAAGCAGGTAATCGATGTCAGCACCCTCTCCATGACGGACAAGGACCGCATGGACGTGGTGGATGAGTGTTACCGTGACATGCGCCGTTACCGGAACCTTGTCAGTTATTATACGAACAGGAATATCGCCGTGAGCTACCTGCGTGCCAGGAAGAGGAACGACATGGACCGCGTAATGAGGCTCTATGGTGATGAAACCTCCAGATACTGGTAGCCATGGTACTGTTGTCGATAGATTTTGCCAGCCTCCATACGATACTGGAGAGTCTGTACAATGAGATGATGCCTCTTTGCGAGGACATGCTGGGCGTGGCGAAGGGCGTTGCGGGACTGGGTGCCCTGTTTTATGTCGCCCTCCGCGTCTGGCAGTCGATGGCCCGTGCCGAGCCGGTGGACGTCTATCCGCTGCTTCGCCCTTTTGCGCTGGGTATCTGTATCCTGCTGTTTCCGACACTGGTGCTGGGAACGATGAACAGTATTTTAAGTCCCATTGTGCAGGGGACCCACAGGATGCTGGAAGGGCAGACACTGGACATGCAGCAGTACAGGGCGCAGAAAGACCGGCTGGAGAGGGAGGCCATGATGCGCAATCCCGAAACCGCCTATCTGGTCAGCGACGAGGAGTTTGACCGCCAGCTGGACGAGCTCGGCTGGTCTCCGGGAGACGCCGCCACCCGTCTGGGGATGTATATGGAAGTGGGCATGTATAATCTGGAGAAGAGTATCCGTGACGCTTTCCGCAGCCTGCTGGAACTGCTCTTTGCAGCCGCTTCGTTGCTGATAGATACGGTAAGGACCTTTTTTCTGGTGGTACTTTCCGTGCTGGGTCCGATAGCCTTCTCCATTTCGGTGTGGGACGGCTTGCAGTCCACGCTCGGGCAGTGGTTCACAAGATATATATCGGTCTACCTGTGGCTTCCTGTCAGCGACCTGTTCAGTTGCATGCTTGCCAAGATACAGGTGCTCATGCTTCAGAACGATATTGCCGAACTGCAGGGAAATCCCGATTATTCACTGGACAATTCGAACTGCGTGTACATCATTTTCATGTTGATCGGGATTGTCGGTTATTTTACCGTTCCGACCGTTTCCGGCTGGATTGTCCAGGCGGGAGGTGGCGGCAACTATTCCCGCAATCTGAACCGTACGGCGACTAAAGCCGGTGGTTTCACTGCCGGTGCCGGCGGTGCGGCACTGGGTAATATCGGAGGGCGTATACGTGGAAAATAAACAATCAAAAACGATTCACAGATGGAATTCAAGTCATTGACCAATATTGAAAGCAGCTTCAGGCGGATACGCCTGATGCTGGCAACCTTTGTATGCTGCTGCACGCTCATTACCGGTTATTCGTTGTGGAGCTCCTACAGCTTTGCCGAGAAGCAGCGTGAAAAGATCTATGTGCTGGACGGCGGCAAGTCGCTGATGCTTGCGCTCTCGCAGGACCTTTCGCAGAACCGTCCGGCGGAAGCCAGGGAGCACGTGAGGCGGTTCCATGAACTCTTCTTCAGCCTTTCGCCGCAGAAGGACGCCATCGAGCACAATATCCACCGGGCTCTGCTGCTGGCCGACAAGAGCGCCTACCATTATTATGTGGACCTTGCCGAGAAAGGGTATTACAACCGCCTGATTTCGGGTAACATCAACCAGGTTGTCCAGGTGGACAGCGTGGCCTGCGACTTCAACAGTTATCCCTATAAGGCGAGGACGTATGCCCGGCAGATGATCATCCGTGAGAGCAATGTGACGGAACGCAGCCTGGTGACGGAGTGCCGGCTTCAGAATGCTGTCAGGTCGGATGACAATCCGAACGGGTTCATTATCGAGCATTTTACCATTATGGAAAACAAGGATTTAAGAAGTGCCGACCGATGAGAAGAAGAAAATACCCGTGGAAACAGGCGGACATCCTGATATACCGATACTGCCGCAGACTGACGACAGGGCAGCGGTTGGCTGTCATCGCCGTTGCATTTGCCCTGTTTATGGCAGGTTGCCTGTATATGATCCTCTCTTCCCTTTCCGGTTTCGGAGAACCGGGCGGGGGATTGCAAATTGAGCATATCCGCCCTTTGGATATAAAGCCGGAGAAAGATACAACCATTCACTTTAAAGACTATTATGATTATGGACATTCAGAAAATCAGGACACTGTTAGGCTTGTCTGCTGACAGACCTTTGAGTCCGGAGGAAAAACGCAGGCGTACCAGGTATATTGTCTATCCCGCCATGTGCCTGCTCTTTGCAGGTTCGTTATGGCTGATTTATTCGCCGTCTGAGAAGGAAAGGGCGGCGGAGGAGAAAGAGAAGGGATTCAATACGGATATTCCCTCCCCCGGACAGCAAAGGATGGACGGCAACAAGGTGGACGCTTATGAGCGTGAAGAATTGGAGAAAAAGGATAAGTACCGTAAAAATGCATTTCAGGAGATGGCCTCGCTGTTCGGCAGTTCCGGTAAGGATACGGTGCACCTGCCTGAAGGCATGGCGGAATTACCGGTGGAAGAGGCGGATAACCCCTCTACAGGTTCCCATAATACTGTCCGTTCTTCTGCCGGTGCCTACCGTAACATGAACCGTACGCTGGATAATTTTTATACCCGTGCGGAGAACTCCGAAAGGAATGAACTGCTTCGGCGTATCGAAGAGCTGGAGCATGAACGGCAGAATGAAAAGCCGTCGCAGGAGACTACGATGGAAGAGAAAATGGCGCTGATGGAGAAATCCTATGAACTGGCTGCCCGCTACAACGGGAAACAGGCGGCGACGACTTCTCCGGCAATGGATAAAAGGCAACTGACGGCTGTCAAACCGGTAAAACAGGTCCGGCACCAGGTGGTGTCTTCCCTGTCACAACCCGCGAGTAACGGGGAATCAGGGAACGGATTTGCGGGGGAAAGGAATGTAGGGTTCAATACTCCTGTGGGGAAAGTGCTGACTTCTGACAGGAATACCATTCCTGCCTGCGTACACGGTACACAGACTGTTTCGGACGGTCAGGCGCTGCGTATCCGCCTGCTGGAACCGATGGTGGTCGATGACCGGTTTATTCCCAAGGGGACGATCCTGACCGGCGGAGTCCGTATGGAAGGTGAACGGCTTGATATCCTTGTTCAGGCGGTTGAATATAAAGGTACGGTTATTCCTGTAGAACTGGAGGTTTACGATGCGGACGGCCAGCGGGGAATACCGGTTCCCAACTCGATGGAGTATGATGCGGCACGTGAGATAGCGGCGAATATGGGAACCTCCATGAACGGCAGTATCAATATCTCTACGGATGCCGGGGCGCAGATCGCTTCGGACCTGGGAAAAGGAGTGATACAGGGCGTGTCGGGATATGTCGCTAAAAAGATGCGGACGGTGAAGGTCACTCTGAAAGCAGGGCACAGGCTGTTGCTTCATTCTCCCGAACAGTGAGACACAAAAGCAGTAAAAGAAAATCAATCATTAACCAACCAATCAAGATGCAATCGGATATGAAAAAGATTCTGATGATGTTTTTTGCCCTGATGACGGGTGTGACGGCTGCCAGTGCGCAGTTGAGTAGCGGGGATTTTTTTGAGGGGCTGAGCCGCAAGATCGGCTTTAGCCGGATGATAGCCCCGCACGGGCTGGAAATCACTTATGATAAAACGGTACATGTCATATTTCCTTCCCCGATCAAGTATGTGGACTTGGGGTCCACCAATCTGATAGCCGGAAAGGCGGATGCGGCGGAGAACGTGATCCGTGTGAAAGCTGCTAAAAAGCATTTCCGGGATGAGACGAACATGAGCGTGATCACTGAAGATGGAAATTTTTACACGTTCAATGTCAGGTATGCGGATGAACCGCTCCTGCTGAACGTGGAGATGTGCGATTTCATCCATGACGGTGAAACGGTGAACCGTCCGAACAATGCCATGGAAATCTATTTGCAGGAACTGGGCAATGAGTCCCCGCGTCTGGTACGCCTGATTATGAAGTCCGTGCACAGGCAGGACAAAAGACGGGTCAGACATATCGGCTGTAAACGTTTCGGGGTCCAGTTCCTGCTTAGGGGGCTTTATACCCATAATGACCTGCTGTACTTTCATACACAGCTAAGGAATGAGACGAATGTCCCGTTTGATGTGGATTTCGTGACCTTCAAGATTGTCGACAAAAAGATCGTGAAACGTACCGCCATGCAGGAACAGGTGATCTATCCCTTGCGTGCCTGCAACTATGTGACCCGTGTGGATGGAAAGGCCTCGGAACGTACGGTGTTCGCGTTACCCAAATTTACGATACCGGAGGACAAGAAACTGGTGGTGGAGATGTATGAGAAACAGGGAGGACGCCACCAGATGTTTGAGGTGGATAATGAGGACCTTGTGCGTGCTGAACCCGTCAACGAATTGAAGGTACGATGAGAATGACTGGAAAATTTGTGTTGTTGTTTGCGGCTATGCTTGCCCTGTTTCTGGGGCAGGCGCAGGCCCAACGCTGCCTGCCGGGTATGAAAGGTGTGCAGCTAATGGCGGATATGGTTGACGGTTTTTATTGCGGGAAGGAACGTAATGATACGGGATTCGCCTTCGGACTTGCCGTTTCTACCTATGCCAAGGGAGGAAACAAATGGGTATCGGGTATTGAAATCATGCGGCGGTATTATCCCTACCGTAATACACGTATCCCTTTGGAGCAGTATACTGCGGAAGGCGGCTACTATTACAATTTCTTTTCCGACCCGGGGAAAAATGTATTTCTGAATATTGGTGCTTCGGGATTGATGGGGTATGAAACTGTAAACGGTGGAAAGGGACTGCTCTTTGACGGTGCCGTCCTGAAAAAACACGAATCGTTCATTTATGGCGGTGCAGTGACACTGGAAGCGGAAACTTATCTTTCAGACAAGGTCGTCCTGTTACTGCGTCTTCGTGAACGTGTTCTTTGGAGGAGTGCCGCAAAGCACTTCCATACCCAATATGGCTTGGGCATCAAATATATTTTATAATGACTAAATCCATACGAAAAATGAAAAAGATACTTGA
>OOAF01002293.1_pt1 | contig 11484 bp, 8 predicted proteins | sample 1671251 | NCBI WGS metagenome assembly OOAF01 (sample SAMN06348137, study PRJEB24527) | human gut metagenome | biome: human gut; feature: ankylosing spondylitis patient; material: feces | host: Homo sapiens | place: China | collected 2015-10 | reverse complement strand
TTCGATGTACAGTGGGAAAATATGAGCTGGGGACATGCCGTGAGCAAAGATTTGCTGCACTGGGAACAGAAGGATGACGTGCTTTTCCCGGATGAGACCGGAACGATGTTTTCCGGAAGCGGCATTGTAAACGATCGTAAGATGCTTGGACTGCCGGAAAATGCACTGGTATTTTTCTATACGGCAGCCGGAAATAATAATAAATGGAGCACAGGAAAGCAGTTTACCCAGCGTGTTGCATACAGCACCGATGGCGGAGAATCACTCCATAAACTTGACAAAGGCGTGTTGCAGACTGTCTGTAAAGAAAACCGTGATCCGAAGGTGTTCTGGCATGAAAAGAGCAACGCCTATATCATGACACTGTGGTTGGAGGAAAGCGACTTTGGCATTTTCCGTTCCACGGATCTGTTAAACTGGGAGCAGACCGACCGACTGACATTCAAAGAAGCGTGGGAATGTCCGGATCTGGTATGTCTGAAAGATGAAAAAGGAAATGAAACCTGGATGTTCTGGAGTGCAGATGGTTACTACTTCTGGGGTGACTTTGATGGATTTAAGTTTCAGACCGACGGCGTGCGTCATGCGGCATACATCAACAAGATGGCTTATGCGGCGCAGACTTACAGCAATACAGGGGATCGTGTGATTTCGGTTCTGTGGTTAAGGCTGCCAAACCGGGGAAGAAATTATACCGGGGCGATGGGATTGCCGAGAGAATTTTCTGTTGCATATAAGAATGGTGAAAAGGTGCTGAGACAGGAACCGGTCAGGGAGTATGAAAACAGTAAAAAACTGGTGTATGACAGTACGGAAAATACGTTTCAGTGGAAATTTGGGCAGGACACGGCAACAGAAATTCAGATTACCCGTGCACAGTCAGAGGACATTTTAAGTGCCCGAATCAACCAGAAATTTAATGTTGTATACAATGCAAAAACTGGTGAGTTAAAAGCCGGTGAGGAAACAGTTTCGATAGGTGCCGGAATCCGTGATTTTTCTTTGCTTTTTGATGACGTGATTCTTGAAGTGACTGCGGATTGTGGTACAATCATAGGTATATTCGAACTGCCTGAAGTTGCAGAGAAATTTTGTGTGGAAAAGGGCAGCATAGAGAAGATACAGGTTTTCGGGGAGGAAGTATGGCAACCTTAAAGGATGTGGCGAAGGAGACAGGACTGACGGTAAGCACTGTTTCCCGCGTACTGAATAATCGTGGATATATCAGCGAAGAAACAAGAAAAAAAGTATATGAGGCGATGAAGAAACTTAATTACCGTCCGAATGAGGTGGCGCGTTCTCTCTCAAAGCAGACGACCAATACCATCGGTGTGATCGTGCCGCATATCAGACACCCATATTTTGCGGAACTGATCAGCAATTTAGAGAGTCAGGCATATCATCACGGACACAAGATTTTGCTGTTTAACTCCCAGGAGAAAAATGAAAAAGAATGGGAGTACATGGAAATGTGTACCAGTAACCGTGTGGCGGGAGTCATTCTCTGCAGCGGAACGGTTGGCGTTGAGAAATTTACCGGACTAAATGTCCCGTTGATCACGATTGAGCGTTATCTTGAAAATGGAACAGCAGAGGTGGAGTGTGACAATGAGCAGGGGGGACGCCTTGCTGCACAGCATCTGATCGACTGCGGCTGTAAACATCTGATCCATATCAGCGGTGTTCATGAGACTGCCATGCCGGCAGATGAGCGTGCGGTTGGTTTTCGTGCGGTGTGTGAAAAACAGAATATTTCTTATAAGATCGCAGATACCACGGCGTTTGAGTATAATCGTCTCGAATACCATCAGATTCTGGAAAAACTGTTAAAGGAGAATCCGGACACAGACGGAATTTTTGCCAGCAGTGATCTGATTGCAGCGCAGCTTCTTCAGGTGTGCCATAATTTGAACATTGATGTGCCGTCGCAGATGAAGATCGTGGGTTTCGATGATGTCAATATTGCATCATTAACAACGCCGCCGATCACGACGATTCATCAGCCGATCAAAGAGATGGCAAAAATGGCGGTGGAACTGCTCGTCCGTTCCGGCAATGGGGAACTTGTGCCGAACCGCACTACTCTGCCGGTATCACTTGTAGTAAGGGAGACGACTTAATTCAATATGTATATGAGCCAGATATATAGCAGGAAGGTAAATAGTGTATGCGCAAAACCGGCGCAGGAATGGAGGATTCCTATGGAAGAAAAAAAATGGTGGAAAGAAGCGGTAGTCTACCAGATCTATCCGCGCAGCTTTATGGACAGCAATGGTGATGGTGTCGGCGATCTTCGCGGCATTAAGAGCCGGCTGTCTTATTTAAAATTATTGGGAATTGACGTGATCTGGTTATCTCCGGTCTATCAGTCCCCGAACGATGACAACGGTTACGATATCAGTGATTACAGGGATATCATGACGGAGTTTGGTACACTCGAAGATTTCGATGAAATGCTTGCCGAGGCACACAAACTTGGCATTAAGATCGTCATGGATCTGGTCGTCAACCACAGTTCCGATGAGCATCAGTGGTTTGTGGAGAGCAGAAAAAGTAAAGATAACCCGTACCGTGATTATTATATCTGGCGCGAGGCAAAGGACGGAAAAGAACCGAATAACTGGGGTTCCTGTTTTGGTGGATCCGCATGGGAGTACGATCAGACAACAGATATGTATTATCTTCACATGTTTTCCAAAAAACAGCCGGATCTCAACTGGGAAAATCCAAAACTCAGACAGGAAGTCTATGACATGATGACCTGGTGGGGTGAGCGCGGCATTGACGGATTCCGTATGGATGTCATTACGATGATATCAAAAGACCAGCGTTTCCCGGACGGTGTAGTGCGTGGCAATGAAAAATTCGGTGATTCTTCTCCTTATGTCAACAATGGCCCGCGTGTGCATGAGTATTTAAAAGAAATGAATGAAAAGGTAATCTCCAGATTTGACTGGATGACAGTTGGCGAAGGTGCCGGAGCAGGCGTTGAAGATGCAAAACGCTATGCCGGAACAAACGAAAATGAGCTGGATATGATCTTTACATTTGAGCATGTCAATCTCGGACAGACACAGTATGGCAAATGGAGTGACGGCAGTTTTGATCTGGTGGAGCTCAAAAAGGTATTTCAGAAGTGGGAGGACGGACTTGAAGGTGTGGCTTGGAACAGTCTTTACTGGGATAACCACGATCAGCCAAGAGCCGTGTCAAGATTTGGAAATGACAGTGAGGAGTACCGCGAGATCTCTGCAAAAATGCTTGCAACCTGTCTGCATTTTATGAAGGGAACACCTTATATTTATCAGGGCGAGGAACTTGGAATGACAAACCGGAAATGCAGGGATTTTTCGGAGTTCCGCGATATTGAGATCAAAAATGCATACCGTGATTTTGTCGGGGGCGGTATTTTGGATGAGGAGACCATGTTAAAATTTGTCAATGCCATCGGCCGTGACAATGCAAGATTCCCGATGCACTGGGATGACAGTGACAATGCGGGATTTACGACGGGTACACCTTGGATTTCTGTCAATGAGAATTATAAAAACATCAATGCGGCAGCGCAGATAAACGATCCGGATTCCGTATTTTCCTATTATAAGAAGCTTATTGAATTGCGTCATCAGATGGAAATCATTGTGTATGGTGTATACGAGAGCAAAGCGTTAGAACACCCGGATGTGTTTGCGTACACCAGAACACTTGGAAATGAAAAACTGTTTGTAATCTGCAATTTCAGGGAGCAGGAGATGGATTTTGCCTTGGAGGACGGTTTTACCGGGGAAGAAGAGGTTCTGATCAGCAATTATAAAGATGTTATTCGAAATGAAAATGGAATTCATTTAAGACCATACGAGGCAAAAGTATTTTATCGTAAATAAGATCTGTATGGAAAGGGGACGGATTATGGCAATCAGGATAGATCAGGATCAGAAACTGATCACGCTACATACAAAAAATACGACTTATCAGATGGCTGTCGGTGCTTATGGACAACTGCTCCATCTTTATTATGGACCACGTTTGGGTGGTGATATGCGGTATCTTCTGACTTATTATGACAGGGGATTTTCCGGCAATCCGTATGAAGCAGATTGTGATAAGACATATTCCATGGATGCATTGCCGCAGGAATATCCCTGCTTTGGCAATGGAGATTTCCGCAGTCCGGCATTTATCCTGAAAAATGCGGATGGAAGTTACTGTGCCGATCTGCGGTTTGTATCCTGCGAAATTTGTGAGGGAAAATATCGGATACCGGGTCTTCCGGCAGCTTATGACGAGACGGGGACGGAGAGTGAGACTTTAAAGGTATATCTGGAGGACAAGCCAAGTGGCGTGCAGGTGACACTGCTTTATGGTATATTTGCAGAGCTCGATATTATTACAAGGGCTGTGCAGATTACAAACCGGGGGCAGGAGGCTGTTCATATTGAAAAAGCAGCAAGCGCTGTACTTGATTTTATGACCGGAGAATTTGATGTGATTCATTTTCATGGCAGACACGGGATGGAGCGGATCTTAGAGCGTACGCCGGTGGAGCATGGCAATCAGGTATTTGGAAGCAGGCGCGGGTCATCCAGCCATCAGCAGAATCCGTTTGTGATGCTGGCGGGAAAACAGACCGGGGAAGATGCCGGTGAATGTTACGGCTGTATGCTTTTGTACAGCGGCAATTTTAAGGCGGAGGCAGAAAAAGACCAGTATGAGCAGACGAGGCTTGTTATGGGCTTGTCCGACGAAATGTTCTCCTGGAAATTAGAGCCGGGAGAGACGTTTGATACACCGGAGACGGCATTTAGTTATTCGGCAAATGGTTTTTCAACACTTTCGTGGAATCTGCATCGTCTGATCCGCAGCCACATCTGCCGCAGTGCATACCGCGATACCAAAAGACCGGTTCTGATCAATAACTGGGAGGCAACTTATTTTGATTTTACCGGAGAAAAAATCATAGAGATCGCAAAACAGGCGGCGGAGCTTGGCGTGGAGATGCTGGTGCTCGATGATGGGTGGTTTGGAAAACGTGATGATGATCTGGCAGGACTGGGCGACTGGACGGTCAATGAGAAAAAACTTGGGATGCCGCTTGGGAAAGTTGCAGAAAAAATTCGTGGGCTTGGCATGAAATTTGGGATCTGGATCGAGCCGGAAATGGTCTGTGAGGACAGTGACCTCTATCGGGAACACCCGGACTGGGCATTTACCATTCCTGGACGAAAACCGGTGCGTGCACGCTATCAGCTTGTGCTCGACTATTCCAGAAAAGAAGTGGTGGACGGTATTTTTGCACAGATTGCGAAAGTGCTCGATGACACGAAGGCTGATTATGTCAAGATGGATATGAACCGTCATCTCACGGATATCTGGTCGAAAACGGCGGCAGAGCAGAATCAGGGTGCGATCCTGCACCGCTATGTGCTCGGTGTTTATGATTTTTTGGAACGGCTGCATGAACGTTACCCGGATCTTCTGATTGAGGGATGCAGCGGTGGCGGCGGCAGGTTTGATGCGGGAATGTTGTATTATACACCACAGATCTGGTGCAGTGACAATACGGATGCGGTTGAGCGTATTAAAATACAGTATGGAACATCCTTTGCCTATCCGTCCTGCACGGTCGGTTCCCATGTGTCGGCAGTTCCGAACCATCAGACCGGAAGGACGACAGAGCTTGCGACGCGGGCAGCAGTTGCCATGGCGGGCAGTTTTGGTTATGAGCTGGATTTAAATCTGCTGACGGAAGAAGAAAAGGAACAGGTCAGAGAGCAGATCAAAAATTACCACCGTTTTGAGATGCTGATCCGGCAGGGCAGGTATTACAGGCTGACGGATGTCTGGCAGAAAAAAGAATATGCTGCGTGGGAGTATTGCAGGCCGGATGGAAGCGAGGCGCTGGTTACTGTGGTAACGCTGAATACGCAGTGTAATCCGGCGACGGAGTATGTGAAGCTGCGGGGACTTGGGGAAGATAAAAAGTACCGGGTGGAAGTTGTCGGAATGCAGACCGGTGGCGAAAATGGGCAGCGGATCAACGGGACACCGAATGCGGTGGAACCGGAGTACTATACAGGGGCACAGCTTGTATATGCTGGAGTGCCGGTTCCGCGGCTTGGGAACGAGTATAAGTCGTGGCAGGTGTACGTTAAGGAAGTGTAAGGAAAATATATGGAAAGGTGGATGCCGGAGGTGCTGTGAAGGCAAATTGAGCGAAGCCGGGGCGTGTTTTGTTCCGATGTCCGAAAATAAGAAAAGCTAAGTATGCCTGCGGGGGTGTGTGGCGGAGTGACGTGTGCGTCCTAAATGTGCCATCCGGGCACATTAGGACTTGGGCTGCCGTCCGTGGCAGCACAACACTGTGTGTTAACAGGCATACTAAGTTTTTCTAATTTTCTACCAAAGTCACAAAAGCAGCCCCGGCTTCGCTCAATTTGCCAGCCATTACCTTGCGGCACGCCTTTTGCGGAGATATTCGTCAGTCACTACCGAGAAGCCAGGGCGAAATCTGCCACAGACTGCAGGCAGTTGAGAGAACGGCACGGATTTATAAGAAGGTGCTGGGGAGCCGCCGGTACTTAGTGAGCGTATTTTGCTCACTTAGTATCCGCTGCGAGCGACAGGCAGCGAGAGCGTGCCTTCGTTAAATCTGTGCCGTTCTCTCAACGTTCCAACAAACCAAACCAGAACTTTGCATTAGCTTAACATAGCAGAAAGGAGCACATAAATGAACAAACAATATGATGTAGCCGCTTTCGGCGAGCTATTAATCGATTTTACAGAAAACGGCACCAGCGGTCAGGGCAACCCGGTCTATGAGGCAAATCCGGGAGGAGCACCGTGTAATGTACTTTCAATGTTAAATAAGTTAGGTCATCGCACCGCATTTTTAGGAAAAGTCGGAAATGATATTTTTGGCAGACAGCTTCGTGCTGCCGTGGAATCAGCCGGAATTGATGTGAGCGGACTTCTGACAGATGAGGATGTGCGCACCACGCTTGCGTTTGTTGAGACAAAGCCGGACGGCGACCGCGATTTTTCCTTTTACCGGAATCCGGGTGCAGATATGATGCTCCGGGAGGATGAGGTCAGGGATGACATTATTGCAGATGCAAAAATCTTTCATTTTGGCACACTATCCATGACCAATGAACCGGTCAGAAGTGCGACAAGACATGCAATTAAAGTCGCAAAAGAAAACGGCGCGATTCTTTCCTTTGATCCGAATATCAGGGAGCCGCTCTGGAAAGACATGGAAGATGCAAGAGCGCAGATGGCATACGGCTTATCCGTCTGCGATATCTTAAAAATTTCGGACAATGAGATCCAGTGGTTTTCCGGGAAAGAAGACTATACCGAAGGGATTCACATGCTGCAGCAGACCTATCAGATCCCGCTCATCCTTTTATCCATGGGAAGAGACGGAAGCAGAGCCTATTATAAGGATATGCTGGTTGAAGTTCCTGCATTTTTACAGAAAAACACGATCGAAACCACCGGTGCCGGAGACACCTTTGGGGCATGCTGCCTGCACCATATATTAAAGTATGGCTTAGATAACCTTACAAAACAGCAGTTAAAAGAAATGCTCACATTTGCCAATGCAGCAGCATCCATCATTACGACAAGAAAAGGTGCCCTGCGTGTCATGCCGTCGTTGGAGGAGATTCAGAGATTGTTGTAGGGTTTGGACGTAAGAGTAAAATGTCTAAAGGATTTCTTAAACTTCGCAAGAATGTCTTGGAATTGTGCATGGAATCATATAATATATATGATAAACCAAAACGGTAAGCAGTACGGACAGGTGGAGGACACATGAAAAAGACATTATGTATGGTATTTTTCCTGACAGTGCTGGCAGGTACGGCAGGCTGCGGACAAAAAAATACTGCAAATACAATGGAACAGACAGATACCCAGACGGAGAAAACATTAGAAGAACATTTCTTTTCGGCAGAGCAGGACGAACAAAACTACAATGTGATGGAAGAATATTCTGAGGATGAGGAATATCCGGATCTTGCAGCATTTCTGACGGAGTATTATCAGATTCCGGAAGAAGAATGCAAAGAGACACGGTATTACTATAATTACACGGATCTTAACGAGGACGGAACGGATGAGATCGTAGCGGTCACGATCGGAGATACAACATCTGATAATCGCGGGGATGCGGCACTTATTTTAAGACCGGGAGAAAATGGTCAGTTCGAGGTGCTTGGAGCATTTTCGCAGATCCATACTCCGGTAATGATCAGTGAAGACATGGAAAATGACTGGCATACGATCATTTTTCCAATTTATGGCGGTGGACAGGAATCCGGATTTATCAGCGCTGTTTACAGGGAAGAAACGGGGTATGAACTCGACGAGGAGAGTTTCGTGCGGGAAGAACCGAAAGTTTCCGGTGACAGGATTTTATCGGATAATCTGATCAATGATATGGATACCGATAATTACCTCACGATTGCTCCGCGGGATACGGAGAGCCAGAACTGAATACAGCAGGATCAGACTGCAAATGGAAAGAAAAGGGAATCGGGCAGATGAGGTGACTGCGTCGGTTCCTTTTTTAAAAAGTACTTTATCTTAAGGGGGCAAAATGCTATAATTGTTAGCAAAGACTATTCTAGGACGGGTGGAAGAATCAGCGGTGACATATGCGTTTTTGGTCACGGGTTTCTTTTTATTTAGGAGATTAGTATTATGAAAAGTAATAAAGTAAAGCTCAGAGGCAGACTTCGAAAATCTCTTTACTGGCCCATGTTCATGACGATTCTTCTGATATGTATGAATGTCGTGATCTATATGGATGACATACTTTCAGGTGTGATGTTTTCAATATTTACCGCAATTTATTTTGTGGTGTCCCTGATCGTGTATGTGAGAAATAAGCCGGTTTTAGTCAATGAGCTGATCAATTTTGCAACGCAGTACGGAACGGTACAGAGGCAGCTTTTAAACGAATTTGAGATACCATATGCGCTGTTAGACTACAATGCGAAGATTTTGTGGGTGAATGAACAGTTTACAGAACTGACCGGGAAAGATAAAAAATATCACAAGTCGATCACGACGATTTTTCCTTCATTGACAAAGGAATTTCTACAGAAAAATGAAGGGTCAGAATCAGTGAGCCTGAAATTGAAAGATCAGGATTTCCGTGTTTCTTTAAAAAGAATCTACTTTGAAGAGTTAAACAGTGTGGACAGTCTTGTTACGCTCGATGAAAGCAACGAATATCTGACAGCGGTGTATCTTTTCGATGAGACGGAAAAGAACCGTTACATGCGGGAAAATCAGGAACAGAAAATGGTTGCGGGGCTTGTGTATATCGACAACTATGATGAGGCGCTTGACAGCATTGAAGATGTAAAGAGATCGCTTCTGGTGGCGCTGATCGACCGGAAAGTCAATAAATATTTTACGGAACTGGATGCGTTAGTCCGCAAGATTGAAAAAGATAAGTATTTTGTTGTATTGAAATATCAGTATCTTGCAAAACTCCGCGAAGACCGCTTCAGCCTGATCGAGGATGTAAAAACAGTTAAGGTCGGCAATGAGATGGCGGTGACACTCAGTATTGGTATCGGTGCAAATGGCGAAAGCTATACACAGAATTATGAGTATGCGCGTATGTCCATTGACCTTGCATTAGGACGTGGCGGTGACCAGGTCGTTGTGCGTGATGGCGAGGATATTACTTATTATGGTGGAAAGACGCAGCAGGTAGAGCGCAACACCAGAGTTAAGGCGAGGGTAAAAGCACATGCGCTCCGTGAGATCATCGAGAGCAGGGAGCATGTGATCATTATGGGACACAGCATCAGCGATGTGGATTCCCTCGGTGCAGCGATCGGTATTTACTGTGCGGCAAAGGTACTTGGCAAAAAGGCACAGATCGTGTTAAATGAGATTACTTCGTCCCTGCGCCCGTTGGTAGAGTGTTTTACCGAGGAAAAGGGATATCCGGCAGACCTTTTTATCAAAAATGAAGAGGCACTTATGCTTACCAATGAAAATACACTGGTGGTCGTTGTGGATGTAAACCGTCCGAGCTACACCGAATGTCCGGAACTGTTAAAGTGCACGCAGACCGTCTGTGTATTCGATCATCACAGACAGACAAATGAGGTGATCGAGAATCCGGTTCTTTCTTATGTGGAGCCGTATGCTTCAAGTGCATGTGAGATGATTGCCGAGGTGCTGCAGTATTTTTCCGAAAATATCCGTCTCGCTCCGTGTGAGGCAGACTGTATTTATGCGGGTATCCTGATCGATACCAACAACTTTATGACAAAAACCGGTGTACGAACCTTTGAGGCGGCAGCCTATTTAAGACGTGCGGGTGCGGAGGTGACGAGAGTGCGCAAGATGCTCCGCAACGATATGGCAGCTTACAAAGCGCGCGCGGAAGCAGTGCGTCATGCAGAAGTTTACCGGGGAGCATTTGCAATTTCCATCTGTCCGGCAGATGAGGTGGAGAGCCCGACCATCGTCTGTGCACAGGCAGCAAATGAGCTTTTAAATATTGTGGGGATCAAGGCATCCTTTGTTCTCACGGAATATCAGGGAAAAATTTATGTAAGTTCCCGTTCCATTGATGAGATCAATGTACAGCTTATTATGGAGTATCTCGGTGGCGGCGGACATAGTACCGTTGCTGGTGCACAAGTAAAAGACAAAAATGTAGATATGGTAATTGAGGACGTTGAAAAGGCTGTCTTTGATTACGTTGCAAATAATGAAAGTTAATTGGAGGAAGGACAATGCAAGTTATATTGACAAGAGATGTAAAAGGACAAGGTAAAAAAGGTCAGATGGTAAATGTATCTGACGGTTATGCAAGAAACTATCTTTTGCCGAGAGGTCTTGCCGAACCGGCTACAAAGTCGAATATAAACGTAATGAAGGGAAAGCAGGAATCTCTTGAATACAAGAAAAAAGTTGAGCTTGAAGAGGCAAAGAAATCAAGGTTGTGCTAAAGGCTAAAGCAGGCGAAAACGGTAAACTTTTCGGATCTGTAACATCAAAAGACGTAGCAGAGGCGCTTACTTCACAACACCACATCAAACTTGACAAAAAGAAATTTGTTATGCCTGACGGCATAAAGACATTGGGAACAACGACTGTTGACGTAAAAATTTATACAGGCGTTGTCGGTAAGTTAAACGTAGTTGTAGAACAGATATAACTTTGGGGAGGTAATGGATTTATGGCAGAAATGTCGAATCCTGTTGACGTAATGGGCAGAGAACTGCCATATAGTCAAGAGGCGGAATTGGCTGTAATAGGCAGTGCGCTTACTAATTCGCACAGAGTTGCGGAGTCGGTTGAAATACTTAGACCGTCTGATTTTTACTTCCCACAGAATAAGGAAATATTCAGTGTAATTCTTGATTTATTTAACGAAAATGCGGCTATAGATTTTATTACCGTTTCAAATAAGTTGAGCCAAAGCGACAAACTTGAGGCTGTCGGAGG
>OOAF01002257.1_pt1 | contig 11722 bp, 9 predicted proteins | sample 1671251 | NCBI WGS metagenome assembly OOAF01 (sample SAMN06348137, study PRJEB24527) | human gut metagenome | biome: human gut; feature: ankylosing spondylitis patient; material: feces | host: Homo sapiens | place: China | collected 2015-10 | reverse complement strand
TAACTTCCCGGATATCAAAAATTTCCTCGGCCAATTTACGACTGAACTTTCCCATAGCATCCCGATCCGTATTGCTCAAGCTCAGAAATTTCCTCACTGCCTCAATCAACGATTCCGTGCTACGTGGCTGCACCAGAAAACCATTTTGCCCATCCGCTACCGTTTCACGGCAACCCGGAATATTCGTCGTTATAATCGGCTTACCCATGGCCAGCCCTTCCATTAATACCCGGGACAAGCCTTCATTATAAAATGAAGGTAAAACAATACAATCGGCACATTCGATATATCGGTTAACATCCGGCTGATATCCCAAATATCGTATATACTCCTTTTCATGATCATCATTCACTCGTTCTTCCGGTACATGATTCGGATAAGCCACATCTACACTGCCCAGCAATTGAAATTCACAATCCGGATATTCCTTACGGATCGCTTCAGCAGTATTTACATATTCCTCATACCCTTTGTCATAAAGCAGACGGGCTATCATCAGAAAGCTGGTTTTACCGGAACGGGACATCGGCCCACCCGGATGGAAATAACTCAAATCAACCCCTTCCCCTCCTTTCAAAAGCACGAGTTTCCGGGAAGAAACAATCTGCTTTTCCTGTAGAAAACGATAATTATAATCGTTCAGTACCAACACAAAATCCGAAAATCGTAAGGCAAACCTATACAAACATCTTGCTATCCGGTTTCCTATTCCGGATTTATCGAAAACATATCCCAGACCGGCAATCATTGCAGAAGAATGTATACCGCACATGGCTGCTGCCAGCGTCCCGTAAATATTCGGCTTAATCGTATAGTGAAAAATATAATCCGGACGCTCCTTTTTATAAATAGTCCGCAAAGTATGACAATATTTCAAATCTTGAAACGGATTCTTCCCGGAACGGTTCATATCCACCGTAACCACTTTAATCCGGGATGACTCGGGCTCATAATCACAATTTTTCGGGGCCACCAAAACCACCTCACAACCCCAGGCAACATAAGCCTCTATCACCACTTTGCGGAAATTCAGCAATTCCCGCAAACTGTTATCACAAAACAAGATTTTCATACTTTCAGAGGAAATAAAAAAGCTCCTGTTCAAAAACAGAAGCTTGAATAACAATTAAGAACATTCAATATCGTATGAAACATACAACCCCGTTTATTGTAAAATCCTCATAATCTGGCATCCACCCGGTCCTTCTCCCAAAAACCTTTGACATCAAAAACCACGTGCTTTTCACTTGTCAGCCTGTCTGTCTTCAAACCGGAAAACTCCTGATGAGCAACAGCCAGCACAATAGCATCATAACGAGCCTCCGGCAATTTATTTTTTATCTCAAGTCCATATTCGTGCCGGGCAACTTCCGGATTAGCCCAGGGATCGTAAACCGTCACACATACATTATAGCCCTGTAATGCCCGGACAATATCCACCACTTTCGTATTCCGCACATCCGGACAATTTTCCTTAAAGGTAAAGCCAAGGATCAATACCTTTGAGTCCAATACCTGTATACCTTTCTTCAACATCAGTTTCACCACCTGCCCCGCTACATATTCTCCCATCCCGTCATTCATCCGCCGTCCGGCAAGGATGATCTCCGGATTATACCCATAGGTCTGCGCACACTGCGCCAGATAATAAGGATCCACGCCGATACAATGTCCTCCCACCAAACCGGGCTTGAAAGGCAGAAAATTCCATTTTGTGGAAGCAGCCTCCAATACATCCTGCGTATCGATGCCCATTCGCGTAAATATTTTCGACAACTCGTTTACAAAAGCGATATTGATATCCCGCTGCGAATTTTCAATCACCTTAGCAGCCTCCGCCACTTTGATCGTCGGAGCCAGATGCGTACCCGCAGTAATCACCGAAGCATACACCTCATTGATTTTCCGGCCTATTTCCGGAGTAGAACCGGAAGTCACCTTTTTGATTTTCTCCACTGTATGCTGTTTGTCTCCCGGATTGATCCGCTCCGGGGAATAACCGGCAAAGAAATCTGTATTGAATTTCAATCCCGACACCCTTTCCACTACCGGGATACATTCATCCTCCGTCACACCGGGATATACCGTCGATTCATACACCACTATGTCTCCTTTTCCCAATACTTTCCCCACCGTCTCACTCGCTTTATATAACGGTGTCAAATCCGGGTTGTTATGCCTGTCCACAGGAGTAGGTACCGCCACCACATAAAAATTACAATCCCGGATATCCTCCATATCAGCCGTACACCTGAAACCATTCTTCAAAGCACTTTGCAACAAATCATCCGCCACTTCCAGTGTAGCATCGTGCCCGGCCATCAATGCATCCACACGCGAACGGTTCATATCGAAACCCACCGTCTCATATTTTGTTGAAAACAAACGGGCCAAAGGAAGCCCTACGTAACCGAGACCGATTACGGCAATCTTTACATTCTCCATAAATTATTAACGATTTAAGAAATAAAAATCAGATGTTTTCCCAATACCATTTTACTGCCTCCCGCAAGCCATCACGCATGTTATAACGCGGTTCGTATCCGAGTAACCGCTTCGCCTTGTCGATGCAGGCCAGTGAATGGGGTATATCGCCCACCCGGTTCGGACCGTGCAATATCTCCACCCCGGCGATTCCGGCATCATACCCGCTCAGAAACTCTTTCAGATATCCGACCAACTCATTCAATGTCGTGCGTTCCCCGAAAGCCGTATTATACACCTGATTCACCGCTTCCGGATTCTGCGTCGTCAACGCCAGCATATTCATCTGCACCACATTGTCAATATAAGTAAAATCACGGCTATATTCCCCGTCCCCGTTAATCACCGGGCTTTCATGCCTCATCAACTGCTTCACGAACAGCGGAATCACTGCGGCATACGCCCCGAACGGATCCTGCCTGCGTCCGAATACATTGAAATAGCGCAATCCGATAGTCTCCATCCCGTACGTACGGGCAAATACATCCGCATACAACTCATTCACATACTTCGTCACAGCATAAGGCGAAAGTGGGCGTCCGATGCTTTCCTCCACTTTCGGCAATGATTCGCTATCCCCGTATGTGGAAGAACTGGCAGCGTACACAAACCGTTTGATTCCGGCATCCCGCGAAGCAATCAGCATATTCAGAAAACCACTGATATTCACCTCATTCGTCGTTGCCGGATCGTTTACACTCCGGGGCACCGAGCCCAGGGCCGCTTCATGCAGCACATACTCCATCCCCCCTACCGCCCGCCGGCAATCCTCCGGATTCCGGATATCCCCCACGATCAACCGGAACCGTTCAGGATATTGTTGCAACAACGGTAACAGATTCTCTATCTTCCCCGTGGCAAAATTATCCAGACAACGTACTTCATGCCCCTCCCCCAACAAGGCCTCACACAAATTGGAACCGATAAATCCGGCTCCTCCGGTAACTAAAATCTTTTGCATATCCTTTCCTTATTTTTTATATCCATTTTCATAAATCTCAACCATTCCTGCACAATTATTTTCAATTGCAATCTATCAGCCAATTTTATACCTTCCCGGGCACATGCCTGCGCTTTTTCCTTATGTTCCAACCACTCGATCAATGCCGCTTTCACTCCCTCCGCATCCCGGACATCCACCAGTCTTCCGTGCTCCCCGTCCCGTATGATATCCACTGCTCCGGACACCCGGGTGGAAATAACCGGAAGCCCCAATACCATTGCCTCAATCAAGGCATTGGACATCCCCTCATAATCAGACGTCATCACAAAAATTTCTGCCGGTAAAATCCGGGTCAACACATCAGCACAGGCTCCGGGCAATGACACGCATGCCCCGAGTTGCAAATCCCGGATTTTCCTCTCCAACACCTCCCGGTAATCTCCCTCCCCATAAATCACCAACCGATAATCCGGATAAAGCCGATGAATCTCCTGAAAAACCTCCAATAACAACACTTGATTTTTCACCCTGTTTAAACGTCCTACCGAAACAATGACAAGTTCTTTCGGTGTTTCCAAAGCTTTTCCCACCAATTCTGATCTGATAAACACAGGATTATATATCACCGACACTTTCTTCCGAAGGTACTTTGAAAAATATTCCTTATTCCCGTCTGACTGCACAGAAATACCGTCAGCCAAATGATAAATGCCATCCCTTACCCAACGCCACCATCTGTTAGGGGCATCATAATGCGGATCGCTGCGACTGGCTATATATACCGGTATTCCCGTCCCGGCCAGACTTACCAAAGACAACATATTGAACGGAGCCAAAAAAGAAAGGACAGCGTCCGGCTTTAACCGCTTCACATACTTTCTGAACCACACCATCTGTCTCATTACACTTTTTTCCCCGCTCCATTTCGGAACCGAAACGATCTCTATCTTCTCCGTTACCGTATAAAACACGGGTGCCTCCCTCCACAATGCAATCTTTACCTCCGCAAAATACTCCAGAAATTTCTCCGACAACACCGAAATAATACGCTCGGCCCCCCCCTGCTGGAGGGTTCCTCCAACAATCAGCAATGTATGATTAGCCATGTATTTACTTGATTAATCGTATATATTGAGACACAAAATTCTCCCTGGAAAACTTTTGTAAGGCACTCTCCCGATTCGTTCGTCCTATCTGCAATCTTTTTTCCAACGACAATTTCTGAAAACGGATGATACAAGCAGCCATATCCTCAACAGAACAAGGATCGAATAAAAACTCTTCATTGTCTTTTCCCATAATATAAGCATTATCGCTTACATTACTTGCTATCACCGGCAAACCGCAAGCCATCGCCTCACAAAGTACATTGGGAAACCCTTCATATAAAGAAGGCATACAAAATAAATCAGCTTTCCGATATTCACCCGCAATATCTGCCATAGAAGCATGAAAATAAAAAACATCTTGAAGATGAAACTTTTCAACAGATTGCAAACAATCCTGATAATAATCATCTTCCAACGAATCGCCAAACCAATCGACACGAATAGCATACCCTTCATCTATCACCCGCTTAACAGCCGATATCAATCCCAACGTATTTTTTACTCTCCGGACAGATGCCACACACAACAACCGCAGTATTTTTTCTTCCCTGAACAACGTATAGTCTGGATAAAAACGATCCAGATCTACAAAATTGGTAATCGTAACCAATTTCTTCCGCAATGCAGGAATATTCCGGGCAATAAAATCGCTCTCTGCATGAGAATTAGGAACTACATAATCGCTAAAACGATACAAAAAGAATTTCAAACGTGTCTTCAAATCCAATCTTTGCGTCAAACTCCTTTCCGAAACAATCAAATGAAATCTTCTGCCTGCCAAACGGATCAAACAAGCTAACATATTGGCTCCTCCCATATAAGAAATAACTGCGTCCGGGCCAAAAGACTTTATCGTTTTAAATACCTTTATAAATTTTTCATCAACACGATTAGCCCCCCCGACATATCTATAAGCCACTCCTTTCTCCTTCAAAAAAGGTACAAAAAAATGGTCGCCATGATAATAAACGACCAATACATCATACCCTTCCTTTTTCAACAAACTTGCTAACCCGACCAATTGCCGTTGAGCCCCGCCGGAACCAAGGCCATCGATTAAACAAAGAACTTTCATAAATACCATTAAATTTATTACCAGAAAAAAGCATAGGGAAGTATACCGGAAGAATTATTGGCAAGATAAATCCATATAAAAAAAGAAACAGCCCCCATTACTACTCCCATTTTACAAAAGAAAGCAAGATACCTGTCTTTTATGAAAGACAATACCTCAGGTATAAAAACGACAATAGCAATCTGATAATACAATACAACCCGGGCAAACAGACTGAATTGAAGAGAAAACAATTGCAAACAACAGGCCACAATCAACATTTGACAAAACACATCAAACCGCCTGTCTGCAATATGATTATACTGACGAACCAATAAACCTCCAAAAGTAATTGCCAACAATAACAAAAGCATACTATATCCTCCTTCACTCTCCATCTTTCCTTCATAAATTGAATAATACTTTTCAATCAACTGCAATAACACAAATTTTCCTGCAAAAACCGATAACAAAAAGGCAAAAGCCAAAAGGCATATGAAATAACCGATACTGATTTTAAAACGACTTAAAGGATACAATAAAAAAAACGCAATTGCCGTATAATGAAAGCATACGGCAATCAACACACACAGGGCAAACTTCCTGAAATTCCGGTTTTCTACATATTGAATACTATTCAACACACAAACAATCGCTAAGGATTGCCGTAACATGGAAAGCGAAGTAATATAATATCCCATGGCTATCAGCAAAAACAAACTCAACCATGCCGTTTTAGAATAAACCCGGATAAAACGGACATAACCTAGCGTAACAACCAATCCCACTCCGACAAGCAGTACCCGTTCATCAAAAGAAACAAGTGACAATATTTTATTCAAAAGAACATAGCCATACTCCCAAGGATACATCCACAATTCGCTCCAGGGTATTTGGGAAATAGTCAAAAAAGCAGGAATATAATTCTCCAAATCCCCTCCCACCGTCGTCGCCCGCAAGGCTGCTGTCAGAAATAACTGCAACCCGGCCAAACCGCACAAAATCCGATTCTTTTTCCTATTGTCAATACCTGCAAAATAAAAAAGCAAAGCATATAGGGGAATGGAAAACAAATTCAACAAATACACTGTCATTCCAATATTTTTATCAGATCTTCAATCTGCCATTTCTGCGGGTCAAAAAAGCCGTCATGCCATTCCAGATTCTCATCCCAAAAACCGGGACATTTATCCTTATATCCGGCCAAAGCATACCCATAACTCAGCTCAACCACCAAAGGATGATTTCCGGTATCAAACACAAAATCCAAAGCCAGGCTCTGCGCCCTGACTTTCCGGTTCACATCGAAAGCAATACGAACACAACGTTCATCAATTTCTTCCCGTGCATACAAAATATGTCCGCTTCCCGATGCCCGGAAATCGTTCTCCCGTACCAAACGCTTGATTCCGAAAGCCCGTTTCCCGCACACTATAATCCGAATATCAAAAGCATTATCAGGTATAAATTCCTGAAAATACACATACCCCTTTTCTCTGCCATGCAGCCGGGCATACTCAGTAGGGACAAGCAAATGTCCACAACTCTTCAACAAATGAAACAAATCGATTTTCCCGTCTTTCCATTTCAGATAACGGTCTTTCAAATATCCCCATCTATCGAACTGCGAAAAGCCCCGCCCGAAAGCAACCCGAGCCAACCGCCGGGCCTCCGAACGGCTTTTCACCAAACGAACGTTGGCAGCACCGGCCCCTCCCCGCAACTTAAATACCTTGGGAAAACCACTCTTATCTATCCATTCCAATGCCTCCCGAAGCGTATAAAACACATACCCGGGAACCACTGGAGCACCTATAGCCTCCAATAAATACTGTTCGCTAATCTTATCATCAAAATGCCAATTCGTCTCATAATCCGGAAAAACCCGAATCCCCATCTTTTCCACTGCATTCAAAAGAGGACGTGCCATCAGCATATCCCTGTAATCATGGTGGGCAAAATGCCACATAAATACATTACAACCTTTTAGCTGATCGATTATATCATAACGATAAGCATCCACCAGTTGATACGAAATTCCATGCTCCTGACAATATTTTATCCATGTATCGCTAAATGAACCTTGTTTATGACAAATACCTACTTTCATAACAGCACCTTAAACAAACTAAACATTTTTCAAATAATCTTCCCAACCCGGCGAAGGCTTCGTTTTGACAGCATAGGTTTTCAAATCCTCCAGGCTTATCCGCTTTCCATTCCAATAAACACAATTCTCATCATCCTTTATCTGTTCTATGGCCGAACGCAACAAATAAATTTTCTCCACATCAAAGCCCATCAGCGTTCCCATACAAACATCATTCAGGCACCCTGAATCCGTGAAACTGACAATCCCCAGCGGTAACGGCTCCGGCTCCAAAGGTCCGTTGCCTTGTCCTCCGATAATTCCATCACACAAAGACCAAATCTCCCTTTGAGGTACATCAGCTAATATTCCGTCTGCACGACCGTATTTAATAATCAGATTCAAATCCATCACCATTCGCCAGCACGTGTCGTTTCCATACCATCCGGCAGCCCGCTGATGCACTTTCCCAGGTCTGGACAAACGCCAGAACAAAGAAGAAAACTTCTGGTAAAAGCGATACCTACTTTTCTTCTGATTCCGGTTTGCCATATCAGAAAAAACCTCACTCCATCGTCTCAAAAAACTACCACCCGGATAACAGTCGCCCCCAAACTTCGTTCCTCCGATACGGTGATGCGGAAGATAATCCTTGTCTCCGTTTACCCCCACAAAATTCTTCAATGCCCCCGTGATTCCTGTCTTCTGATGGGTCTTCACTTTAGGTAAGGAAAGTACAACATCCGCTTCAAACAAATCTTTTATAATACAATACCGATGACGTCCTTTCTGATGCTCTTTCTTTAATCTTTCGGGAGGATAACAAGTAATCCTGAAATTACCGTCCTGGGTCACATCTTCCAAAAAACTGCGGGTTCCCACATCAAAAATCAAATAATCGGACAAAGGTCTGCACTCCTCTTCCCCATCATTCCTTTCAGGATCGAAAATTTTCCGTCTGAAATCCTTGACAAGAACCGGTGTTTCATACCTTGTTGCCAAACTGTCTATCGCAGACAAAAAAGCCTCCGAATGCATCCGTTTCCAATCACATCCCTGTATCGGAGCATCACCGAGCACGACAGAAGCAACACTCTGTTTCAGCACAACCTCCAATACCCCCAATACAAAATTGTCATGCGTCCTCAAACAAACTTCATCCCCCTCGCGAACAGAATGCCTCACCCAATTAGGTTTCAAAAAAATTTTCTTCCCTTTCAAACCCTGCAAAAACTCCATACCCACAAGGTCGCCAATCATATCTCTTAACCGCTCTCCATCCTGATATACTGTTTCCAAAATAGGAAGAGTACGTTCCTGCTCACCCTCAAAACAAGATGCAATTCTTACTGTATTAATCATACTTTATGCATAAACAATTTACTTATCCCCCTATAACAAATACATGCCATCACAAACAGATATTTGTTACTAAACAGCCATATTCTGAATCTGCTAACCTTACAAACAGAAAAATTCATAGGATATAATCCTTTATTCTCTAACGCTCTCAAGCACTGAAAAATAAGAAAAAGCGGAAAACGTCTGAAAAAACAATCACATACTATCCAATACACATAATAATTCAAAAAATTCTGCAAATACTTATTCTTTCGAACATCATCTACTTTGATTTCCAATAATTTCTCCAATACCCTAAACTTATTTTCCACCAATTTTTCAAGTCTTTGCCGATCATAATATCCTCTGGAAACAGAATATAACCTCTCTCGATACAAATAAAACCGAAAAGAAAGATTCACATACGCAATATTTGCACTCAATAAAGCAAGTACTAAAAAACAAAAATCTTCATTCTGAGAAATCCCGGCAGGATATCCTAACGATTTATCAAGAAGGAATTGTTTTCTCCAAATATAAGTCATATGACCACGCAAATACTCATTCACTAACAATTCATAAGCCGGTAATTGCCTCCCTTCTTTTGGGTTCGCCGAACTTTTATAAGCATCAACCACCCCGTTGTTATTCTCTAACAATACCCCCAAGACACAATCACCAATTTTTATCAGATCGATATTCGCACGCCGAACAATATTCAAATAGGAAATGGCATCATGAGATATTGCATCATCACCATCTATAAACCACACAAACTCCCCTTTTGCCTTTGCTAATCCATGATTCCTTGCAACACTAACTCCTTTGTTTTCCTGATTCAATAATTCAATATGAAAATTCTGATGTATAGTTCTATATTCTTCAACCAACCTATATGACATATCGGTTGACCCATCATTTACGACAATAACCTCAAATAAATTTTTATCAATATCTCTATTTGCAAAAATAGATTCCAAACAAGGAACAATATAATGTTCCATATTATACACAGGAATAATGATAGATAGAAACAACTGATTATCCATGCCACATTCTATTTACTTCTCAAATGAACCTTCACCAAAAAAACTTTCCAATACCCTCTAAACAAATTACGTTCATTTCGCTCCATGCCAACATTCCATATCAATAATACACTTGCAGGCAATATGAAAACCTCCCCGAACCAATAAGTCAGTGATTGAAATTCCAACAAACACTTTTTAAAAACATATATCATTAGTCCCAGTAATATACTTACCATCAAAACACGCCATATAACTTTCTGCCAAAAAACATATACTGAAAAACCTGTTGCGGACCATACCACATAAAGTAAGGCTACCAAAGCCATAATTAAAACTACAGTTGCATCCCCACCATCCTTTAACAACCAATAGGACACTGGTATATTCAACAACAGTAATGTTCCATCCATCAATTGATATTTCCTCAGTCTACCTGTTGCATGCATCAAGGTATGCAACGGATTTTGCAAAATCCGGATTAACATCTGAATCAATACCAAACGAACAAATACCACGGAATAATCCGGTACTTGTTTCAACCAGAGTTTCAACAATAGTTCTGTTTCCAGCAAAACAGGTAAAGCCAATAGTAACAAGAGAAAAAAAGAAAATTTGGATGAGTAACACACTAACCTAAATATCTCTTCTTTTTTACCCTGCGCATAATTCTGGACTATCTGCGGATTTATCGCCATAGTAAAATTGGTCGCAAATCCCATTATAGCACTCTGTATCTGTACGGCAATCGCCCGGGAAGCATTCACCGCAGGACCAAAAAACATATTCAACAACATATTCACCCCCTGCGTCGTCATGACAAAAGCAAAATTCCCGTACATATTCCATCCCGCAAACGCTCCCATTTCACGGAACAGCACCTTATCCCAATAAAATTTATAATGACACTCTTCGAAGTTTTTCCTGCAATATAAAGAATAAATCGCTCTTACAATAAAAGCTACCGTCAACAACAACGCACCGTATATAATCAGTTTGTCCCCGCCGCAAAATACAATGACAACGGCCACTCCCAACTTCAACAAACACTCTGCTACAGCAATATATGCAAACGCGCTCATCCGCTCATGGGCGATAATTACCGCATTATAAGGCGTGCTGACAATCGTCACGGCCATAGCCAGCAAAGAAAACTGAAACACCCAATGAGCAGCCGTCAAACGGTCGCCGGGAATAACCAACTTATGATTGATAAACCACAAGCCGGCAATTTCCGAAACCAGCACAATCAAAACCGCAATCATCGCATTCAACGTGATACTCATGCTGAAAATCTCCTTCAAACGCTCTTGATTGCCTAAGCCCATTTCATAATTCAGGAAACGTTGGGTTGCGCTGGTAAACATCCCCGTCAAAAACGAAAACATCGCTACCACTCCTCCCACCACATTATAAATCCCGTAATCTTCCACCCCTAAGGCATTCAACACCACTCGCGACGTATAAAACGCCACGCCCATCGTTAGCAACATCCTCATATACAAAAATCCTGTGTTTTTGGCTATGCGGCGGGTATTTTCTGAGGGCATAAATTAGAATTTAAAGTACACAATTAAAAAATCTTTCACCTTTCCAGACTGTTATTTTTTTCTGTAAGATAATTTAAGGTTTACTTTCCCCTTAACCAAATATTTGCGTGTATTCTGAGCTACA
>OOAF01002244.1_pt1 | contig 11820 bp, 10 predicted proteins | sample 1671251 | NCBI WGS metagenome assembly OOAF01 (sample SAMN06348137, study PRJEB24527) | human gut metagenome | biome: human gut; feature: ankylosing spondylitis patient; material: feces | host: Homo sapiens | place: China | collected 2015-10 | reverse complement strand
GGCAGAGCAGTTCGCAGAAGCCGACAGAAAGAGAAAAGAAGCAATCGATGCGAAAAACGAAGCAGACTCTCTGATTTTCCAGACAGAAAAGGCAATCAAGGAAGTCGGCGATAAACTGGATGCCAACGATAAAGCGGCTGTAGAAGCCGATATGCAGGCGTTAAAAGACGTGCTGGCAAAATCAACTCCGGAAAATACATCTGAAGCCGATGTGGCTGAGATCAAAGCTGCGAAGGAAAAACTGATGGAAAGCGCACAGAAACTTTTCACAAAGATGTATGAGCAGGCAGGCGCAGCGGCAGGTGCAGGTGCAGCAGGACCGAATCCAGGTCAGGATGCAGGACCGGCTCCGGAAGGATTCAACGGAGATGATGTCGTAGACGGAGATTATAAAGAAGTTTAAGATATCAGAGGAAACGAGATAAAAGCTTGAAATATCAGGCAAAATGTAAAATAAAAATTCTACGGGATCGTGTAAAAAGCGGTTTCGTAGAATTTTCTTGAGGAAAGGTAGAGTATTCGTATTATGGCAGAGTCAAAGAGAGATTATTACGAGGTGCTCGGCATCGGGAAAGATGCTGATGAGGCGGCGATCAAAAAAGCATACCGTGTACTGGCAAAGAAGTACCATCCCGATATGAACCCGGGGGATGCCGAGGCGGAAAAGAAATTTAAAGAGGCATCAGAAGCATATGCTGTTTTAAGCGATCCTGAAAAACGACAGAAATATGATCAGTTTGGTCACGCGGCATTCGATGGCGGCGCGGGCGGCGCAGGCGGTTTCGGAGGCTTTGACTTTAGCGGTGCGGATTTCAGTGATATTTTCGGCGATATTTTCGGCGACCTGTTCGGCGGCGGAAGACGAGGCGGAAGAAGTAACGGACCGATGCGAGGCGCAAATGTCAGAAAAAGTATAAGAATCACATTTGAGGAAGCGGTTTTCGGATGTGAAAAAGAATTAGATCTTATTTTGAAAGATCCATGTGAAACATGTAATGGAACAGGGGCAAAACCCGGAACATCTCCCGAAACATGCCCGAAATGCGGGGGCCGGGGGCAGGTTGTCTATACATCCCAGTCTTTTTTCGGAACAGTTCAAAATGTGCAGACATGTCCTAACTGCGGAGGCTCCGGTAAAGTGATTAAGGAAAAATGTTCAAAATGCGCAGGAAGCGGATACATTGCAAACCGAAAGAAGATCAAAGTGTCTATCCCGGCAGGAATTGATAACGGCCAGAGCGTTCGTATCAGAGACAAGGGAGAACCGGGAGTAAACGGCGGACCACGGGGAGATCTTCTTGTAGAAGTGAATGTTTCGGCGCATCCGTCGTTACAAGATATTCATATTTTCTCTACGCATCCGATTTCATTTGCGGTAGCGGCGCTCGGAGGAGATATTCGTATTCCTACGGTAGACGGAGATGTGATTTATAATGTAAAACCGGGAACGAAAACAGATACAAAAGTGCGCCTTAAAGGAAAAGGAGTTCCGTCTCTTCGTAATCCACAGGCAAGAGGAGATCATTATGTGACGCTTGAGATCCAGACTCCGGAAAGATTAAGTTCGGAGGCGAAAGAAGCGCTGCGAAGATTTGATGAATTGACGGGAAATACACTTCATGAACATGATGAGACAACAGGGAAAGTCGAGAAGAAGAAAAAGAAAGGCTTCATGGAAAAAATGAAAGAGATGAAAGAAGCCTTGGAAGACTAACAGGTAAGAGGATGTCAAAATAAGGCATCCTCTTATTGTATAGACGGAGAAAATGGGAATCGTTTGCAGGGAGAATGATTTTGATGCCAAAGCGGCAAAAATAAAGGAATAGAACTTCTGCTTATATATATCTATAATAAACGATAATAGCAGGCATATGAAAGAAAGTATTGACTTATCGCCGGGAACTCCTTATCCTTTATAAGGTGAAAGATAAATAGCAGAATGAATTTGATAAATTTACAGGAGGCACATAGAAAATGGGTGGATTTTTCGGAGTTGCATCAAAAAAAGACTGTGTATTGGAGTTATTTTACGGCGTGGACTATCATTCTCACCTCGGAACGAGAAGAGGCGGAATGGCTGCGTATGGAAACGGAGAGTTCTGCCGTGCGATCCATAATATAGAAAATGCTCCTTTTCGTACAAAATTTGACAGGGATGTAGATGAGATGAAAGGCAATCTTGGAATCGGATGTATTTCTGATTACGAGCCGCAGCCGCTTCTTATACAGTCGCATCACGGAAGTTTTGCGATCGTTACGGTTGGAAAGATCAATAATGAAGAAGAACTTTTAGAAAAAGTGTTTGAAGAAGGGCATTCCCATTTTCAGGAGATGAGCGGAGGTAAGATCAATGCGACAGAGCTTGTGGCATCTTTGATCTGTAAGAAAGAAACGCTTGTGGAAGGAATCCGTTATGCGCAGGAAACTGTAAACGGCTCTCTTACGCTGCTTCTTATGACGAAAGACGGAATTTATGCGGCGCGTGACAGATATGGAAGAACTCCGGTTGTTGTCGGTAAGAAAGAAGAGGCGTACTGTGTTTCTTTTGAAAATTCAGCGTATATTAATCTCGGTTATGAAGCGTACAAAGAATTAGGGCCGGGAGAGATCGATCTGATTACTCCGGAAAGCGTGGAACAGTTGGTAGCTCCGGGAAAAGAGATGAAGATTTGTTCTTTTTTATGGGTTTATTATGGTTATCCGACTTCCTCTTACGAAGGCGTCAATGTAGAAGAAATGCGTTATAAATGTGGAAGTATGCTTGCAAAGCGCGATGGAGATTCTGTGCATCCTGATATTGTAGCCGGAGTTCCTGATTCTGGGATCGCACATGCGATCGGATATTCTAATGAATCGGGAATACCGTATGCGAGACCGTTTATTAAATATACGCCGACGTGGCCGAGGTCATTTATGCCTACAAGCCAGAGTCAGAGAAATCTGATCGCAAAGATGAAGCTGATTCCGGTGCAGTCTCTGATCGAAGATAAGAAACTGCTTTTGATCGACGATTCTATCGTGCGCGGAACGCAGCTTCGGGAGACGACGGAATTTCTCTATAAGAGCGGAGCGAAAGAAGTGCACGTACGTCCGGCGTGTCCGCCGCTTGTGTACGGTTGTAAGTTTTTGAATTTTTCAAGATCCAAATCAGATCTTGATCTGATCACACGCAGGATCATTCAAGAGGCAGAAGGAGAAAACTGTCCGGCAGAAGTGCTTGCGGAATATGCCGATCCGGACAGCTGCCGTTATGCGAAGATGGTAGAAGAGATTCGGAAGATCCAGAATTTTACGACTCTTCGTTTCCACCGTCTGGATGATCTGATTGCATCGATCGGAATCGATCCGTGTAAAGTGTGTACGTATTGCTTTAACGGAAAAGAATGATCGAAAAACAGCTGCAGAATCATTACAGGGCAGCAAAAGAATAAGTAAAAGGTAGTTTACGGAAAATATCATGCTAAAGAGAGAAAATCATATAGAAATTGACCGGAGAAAGTTTTACAAAACGGTGCTGGCGCTCGTTGTTCCTATGGCTCTTCAAAATCTGATCAACGTAGGCGTGACGGCGGCAGACGTCATTATGTTAGGCGCTGTTGGAGAAAAAGCTTTATCCGGCGCATCTTTGGCAGGACAGATTCAGTATATTATGACATTGTTCCTGTTCGGTCTGACCTCCGGAGCGACGGTGCTCACGGCTCAGTATTGGGGAAAAGGCGACCGGGATGCGATTGAAAAGATATTAGGAATGGCAGTAAAAGCAGCGGTCTGTGTGACGGCGCTTTTTACTGTGTCGGCTCTTGCGGTACCGGAACTGTTAATGCAGGTATTTACAAACGATCCGGTTGTTGTTTCGGAAGGAGTTAAATACCTGAGAATTGTGGCGTTTACCTATATAATGATGGGAGTTACGCAGGCATATTTGTATATTATGCGGAGTGTGGAACGGGTTGTTGTGGCAACAGTTGTCTATCTTCTGTCTCTTATATGCAATATCATAATGAATGCGATTTTCATTTTTGGTCTGCTCGGACTTCCGAAGATGGGTGTGGCAGGAGCGGCGCTTGGAACTCTTTGCGCCCGTATTCTGGAAGTTGTGCTTGTTGCGATATATGCCCGTTTATTTAACAGGGAGATCAGGCTGAGGTTCAAATATGTGCTTCATACGGATAAAATTCTATTTTCTGATTTTATGCGTTATGCCCTTCCGGTTGTAGTCAATGAAGTTTTATGGGGACTTGGAACGGCGGCGAACACAGCGATACTCGGTCATATGGGAAGCGCGGCTGTGGCGGCAAATTCAGTGGCGCAGGTGGCAAGACAGCTTGCGACAGTTGTATCGTTTGGGTTGTCCAGCGCGGCGGCGATCTATCTTGGAAAGACGATCGGAGAGAAAAAGACAGAGTATGCGAAAGCATATGCAAAACGGTTTCTTATATTGAGCATTATCATGGGAATATTGGGAGGAACTGTGATTCTTGCGGTTTCGCCTTTGGCATCGGCGGCACTGACTTTGAGCGGTACGGCAAAAGAATATTTGAGGATCATGTTTTTTGTTATGTCTTATTTTGTTGTCGGCCAGGCGATTAATACAACGCTTGTCGTGGGGGTGTTCCGTTCGGGCGGCGATACGAGATTCGGATTGATTCTCGATATGACGACGATGTGGTGCTGCTCGATATTGTTCGGTTTTCTTGCGGCATTTGTATTTAAGCTAAGTGTGCCGGTTGTTTATGTGATACTTATGAGTGATGAGATTATTAAAATACCGATCACATATAAACGGTATCGAAGTTATAAATGGCTCAACGATGTGACAAGATAACAGTGGAACGGTTGTAAACAGACGTTAAATGAATATGAATAAATGATTAATAAATGAGAAATGATATTCGGGCAAAATCAGTACAAGATTTTGCCCGAATGTGTTATACTTAGAAAAGAGTAAATTATAGAAAGAGGTAGCAGATCATGCCAGAACAGCAAAATACAAACGGATGTACAGAAGAATCTTGCGCAGGATGCGCACATGCAGATTCATGCAGCAGCAAAAAAGAGGATTTCCGTGAACCGGAAAACAAATATTCATCTATTAAAAAAGTAATCGGTGTAGTCAGCGGAAAGGGCGGTGTCGGTAAATCGCTTGTGACGGCGTCGCTCGCAAGAATGATGAGAGAAAAAGGATATACAGTCGGAATTTTAGATGCGGATATTACAGGTCCGTCTATTCCGAAAATGTACGGAATACATGAGAAAGCAAGAGGAACGGAAGAAGGGATTCTTCCATGTATTGCAAAAGATGAGACAAGAATTATGTCGGTCAATCTTCTCCTGGAAGACGAATCCGCGCCCGTTATTTGGAGAGGTCCGATTATTGCGGGAGTTGTGAAGCAGTTTTGGACAGATGTTATGTGGGGCGATATTGATTATCTGTTTGTAGATATGCCGCCGGGAACAGGAGACGTTCCTTTGACAGTATTTCAGTCGCTTCCGGTAGACGGTGTGGTGATCGTGACATCTCCACAGGATCTTGTACAGATGATCGTGAAAAAAGCGGCGAATATGGCGGAACAGATGAATATTCCGGTACTTGGGATCATAGAAAACTACAGTTATGTAAAATGCCCTGACTGTGGAAAAGAGATTAAAGTGTTCGGAGAAAGTCATGTAGAGGAAGCAGCTCGGGAGATGAACGTTCCGGTGCTTGGCCGTATGCCGATTGATATGAAGCTGGCAGAGGCAGTTGAAAATGAGAAGTTTTACGAAGCGGAGAATCCGTATTTGGCAGATGTCAAGTTATAAGAATCATCCTTGCGCCGGCAAGGTATATTGTTGAAAATGTTTTTGCCGATCGGTATAAAAGAGGTGGAAAAATGATAGGTAAGAGAACGGCAATTTGGAAAAGAGAGGAATATTCGTATGAAAGTGAAGAAAGAGATATTCCTTATGTGATAAGTTATATGCATGAAGACGGGCAGATCCGTCCGGCAATGATCGTTGTGCCGGGCGGAGCCTATCGTCAGGTGTCATCATCGGAAGGCGATATCGTCGCACGAACATTTTATAGGGCCGGATACAATGCGCTTGTACTTACATACAGTGTGAATCCGACATCGGAAGGCGAGCCTTTGCACCTTCAGCCGCTTAGAGATCTGGCCAGAACGGTGCGGCTCGTACGTTATTATGCGAAACAGTGCCGGATCGATCCGGAGAAAGTGGCTGTATGCGGATTTTCGGCAGGCGGGCACTTATGCGGAAGTCTCGGAGTTCATTTTCAGGATATAAAAGAAGAAAATTCTCTTCTTAAAGAAGTTTCATGCAGACCGGATGCGATGATACTCGGTTATCCGGTAATCACTTCGGGAACGAAGATTCGTTTTTAGCTTTGCTCGGAGAAGATTCTGATGAAGAAGAGCGGGAATATCTGTCGGTCGAAAAACATGTGACAGAAGAGATGCCGCCGTGTTTTTTGTGGCATACTCTTGAAGATAAGACCGTTTCGGCGGAAAACGGGTATTTGTTTGCCGAAGCATGCAGGAAGGCGGGCGTACCTTATGCGCATCATGTATTTGCGGAAGGGGCACATGGGATGTCTGTCGCCACAGAAGAATGGTTTGAACAAAAACTAAAAGAACGTCCTGATAAATGGACAGAGGAAGAGCAGGCGCATATATATGGCGCATTAGACGAAGTGGGGATGTGGACCGGACTTGCAAAACGATGGTTAAAACGGACGCTTTGCATAAAAGAAAGGCAGGAGATAGACAGTGAGGATTTTATTTATCAGACATGGAGATCCGGATTACATAAATGATACGCTGACGAAAAAAGGACATCGTGAGGCAAAACTGCTTGCCGAACGGGCGGCTGACTTGAATCTCGGAAGCTGTTATGTTTCTCCCCTTGGAAGAGCGAAAGACACGGCGCAGTACTGTCTGGATAAAGTGGGAAAGACCGCACAGACTGTAGAATGGCTGAGAGAATTTCCGGCAAGGATCGATCTGAATCAGGCGGTACATCTTCAAAAGGCTTATCCTACCGCGGAGAAAGAAAATGGTCGGTATGTGCCGAGAATCGTGTGGGATATCGTTCCGTCGTATTGGATGGAACATGGAGAATGTATGGACAGGGATGCGTGGAGAAAATCCGATCTATGCCAAAATTCAGATGCGGTGGAAGTATATGACAGGGTAACTCTTGAGTTTGACAGATTTCTTGCAGAGCATGGATATGTTCGTGAAGGCAGCAGTTATAGAGTGGAGAGAGAATGCACGGAGACCGTGACGTTTTTTTGCCATTTTGGGATTACGTGCGCGTTGTTGTCGCATCTGTGGAATATGTCGCCTTTTTCGGCATGGCAGTATTTTGCGTTTGCTCCGACATCGGTGACGGAAATAGTGACAGAAGAACGAGAGAAGGGAATCGCTTGTTTTCGGGGGTTGAAGCTGGGAGATGCTTCTCATCTTTATGCGGGAAACGAACCGGTTTCCGTTGCCGCCAGGTTTTGTGAAGTATACAGCGATATGAACAGCAGGCATTGAGAGAACAGCTTAAAATTATAGGAGCTTTCGGAAACAGAAGGCAGGGATTGGGGAAACGTACATGTTTCCTATAAGTCCTTGCCTTTTTCATGGATTATATGTTAATATAGGCGTTGGTGCGTATTAAGCATCACATATCCCGTAAAACGAAGTTTCAAAAAAGGAGATATTGTAATGATCAGTGCAAATAATGTAACTCTGCGCGTGGGAAAAAAAGCGCTTTTTGAAGAAGTAAATATCAAGTTCACAGAGGGAAACTGTTATGGTCTGATCGGCGCTAACGGAGCCGGAAAATCTACGTTTTTGAAGATTTTATCAGGTCAGCTTGAGCCGACGAACGGTGAAGTGGCGATCACTCCGGGAGAGCGTCTTTCTTTCTTACAGCAGGATCATTTTAAATATGATGAATATCCGGTTCTTGATACGGTGATCATGGGGAATGCCCGACTGTATGAGATTATGAAAGAAAAAGAAGCGATTTATGCAAAAGAAGATTTCACGGATGAAGACGGAATAAAGGCAAGTGAACTTGAAGGTGAATTTGCTACGATGAACGGATGGGAAGCTGAATCAGACGCGGCGTCTCTTTTGAATGGTCTTGGAATCGAGACAGATCTTCATTATAAAATGATGAAAGATATGACAGGTCCGCAGAAGGTGAAAGTGCTTCTCGCACAGGCGCTGTTCGGTAATCCGGATATTTTGCTTCTTGACGAGCCGACAAACCACCTTGATCTGGATGCGATTGCGTGGCTTGAGGAGTTTTTGATTAATTTTGAAAATACGGTGATCGTTGTGTCTCATGACCGTTATTTCTTAAATAAAGTATGTACGCAGATCGCAGATATTGATTATGGAAAAATACAGCTTTATGCGGGAAATTATGATTTCTGGTATGAATCAAGTCAGCTTCTTATCCGTCAGATGAAAGAAGCAAATAAGAAAAAAGAAGAGAAGATCAAAGAACTTCAGGACTTTATTTCCCGATTCAGCGCAAATGCTTCAAAATCAAAGCAGGCGACATCGAGAAAGCGCGCCCTTGAGAAAATCCAGCTTGACGAGATCAAACCGTCCAGCAGAAAATACCCGTATATTGATTTTCGTCCGAATCGTGAGATCGGAAACGAAGTGCTTACGGTAGAAGGTCTTTCTAAAACGATCGACGGCGTGAAAGTGCTTGACAATATCAGCTTTACTCTCGGTCACGATGATAAAGTCGCTTTTGTCGGAAGTAATGAAGTCGCAAAGACAGTTCTTTTTAAGATCCTGATCGGAGAGATGGAACCGGACGAAGGAACTTATAAATGGGGAGTGACAACTTCTCAGGCATATTTCCCGAAAGATTTCGGCGGAGAATTTGACAGTGATTATAATATCACAGAATGGCTGACACAGTATTCCGAAGAAAAGGATGTCACATATGTTCGCGGATTCCTCGGAAGAATGCTCTTCTCAGGCGAGGACGGTGTGAAGAAGCTGAAAGTTCTTTCAGGAGGAGAAAAAGTACGCTGCCTTCTTTCTAAGATGATGATTTCAGGAGCAAACGTTCTTCTTCTTGATGAGCCGACAAACCATCTTGACATGGAATCGATCACAGCTCTTAATAATGGACTGATCAAATTCCCGGGAGTTTTACTTTTTACGTCTCGGGATCATCAGATCGTACAGACGACTGCAAACCGTATTATGGAAATCGTTCCGGGTGGACAACTGATCGACAAGATTACGACATATGACGAGTATCTTGAAAGTGACGAGATGGCAAGAAAGAGACAGACATATACTGTTTCGACTGAGGAAGATGATTAAAGGTTGATTAAATTTGAAATATCCTCTTTCTTTTTGGAAATAATTCTGTTATAATGTAAAAGCTGTGTATGGAAATCATGCACAGCTCTTCATGGAGACGTATCGAAGTGGTCATAACGGGGCGCACTCGAAATGCGTTTGCCCTCCGGGGCACGAGGGTTCGAATCCCTCCGTCTCCGTTTGAAAAATGAAGCCGAGAGTCAGAATGCAGTTGACTCTCGGTTTATTTTATCTTTTTCTTTTTTTTGTCTTTGGCAGACAAGAGGAAGAAAAAAACACATCAAAATATTTTGATGTGACATGTTGACAAACCACTTTACAAGACTTATGATGTATATATCAAAAATAATTGATGTGAGGAATGACGGCGATGACTGATTTTTCAAAAGACGCAAAAATCTTTAAGGCTCTTTGTGATACAAAAAGGCTTACTATTTTAGATTACTTGAAGAGTGGCGAAAAATGTGCGTGTGTTCTGATTGAAAACATGAACATCGGACAGTCAGCTTTATCTTATCACATGAAAATACTTTGCGATTCCGGCATTGTTCATGCAAGACAAGAGGGAAAATGGACACATTACAGCCTAAGTAAAAGCGGAAGTGAATACGCGTCAAAACGATTGCTAGAATTAACAACGCCAAATACTGAAAATCAATCAAATTGCTGCAAATAAAAGTCATCGAAAGGTGGCTTTTATAAAACTTTATCACATCAAAAATATTTGATATGTTGTATGAAGGAGGGACTTTTTTGGAAGTAGTCAATTCAATATGGTCGTTTTTCCAAGACCAAATATTAGGTATGAAGTGGTTAAATGGTTTAATCGGTAAGGGTCTATCACAACTAGGGCTAGACATTGACAGTCGATTAGGCGGAAGTATTCAATTCTTTTTGTATGACGTAATTAAAATCACAATTTTGTTATGTTTACTGATTTTCTTTATTTCGTATATTCAAAGTTACTTTCCGCCAGAACGAAGTAAGAAAATTTTGGGGCGCTTTCATGGCATAGGAGCAAATATTATATCCGCATTGTTAGGAACAGTTACACCATTTTGTTCCTGTTCGTCTATTCCGCTATTTATAGGTTTTACAAGTGCGGGATTGCCACTGGGCGTAACATTTTCCTTTTTGATTTCTTCCCCTATGGTTGATTTGGGAAGTCTTGTATTGTTAATGAGTATTTTCGGTGCTAAAGTTGCCTTTGCTTATGTGATTGTAGGTTTGATCATTGCTGTCATCGGCGGCACCTTCATTGAAAACTTACATATGGAAAAATATGTAGAAGATTTCGTCAAAAATGCAAGTAGGGTTGATATTAGTTCCCCTGCCTTAACCAAAAAGGACAGAGTTCAATATGCGAAAGAACAAGTGATGGGAACATTCAAAAAAGTATTTCCATACATTTTGATCGGTGTGGGGATTGGAGCAATTATTCATAATTGGATACCTGAAACATGGATTGAAAGTATTTTAGGAAGTAATAACCCGTTCGGTGTTGTTTTAGCTACGCTTGTCGGTATCCCTATGTACGCTGATATTTTCGGAACAATTCCGGTTGCAGAGGCATTACTTGCAAAGGGAGCACAATTAGGTACGATCTTATCATTTATGATGGCAGTAACGACATTAAGCCTGCCGTCTTTAATCATGTTGAAAAAGGCAGTAAAGCCTAAATTATTGACTTTATTTATTGCCATTTGTACGTCGGGTATTATCATTGTAGGTTATCTCTTTAATATTTTTAGTGCGATATTTATTTAAAAGGAGCGAATAAGAAATGAAATTATTTGGAAAGAAAAAAGAAACAAAATCATGCTGTTGTGGTGAAAATTGCACGTCAGAAACAATGCAAAATACAGAAAATAAGAAACAAGAGCAAGAGATCAAAATATTGGGTTCGGGCTGCGTAAAATGTATGGAATTAGAAAAAGCAACCAGAGCGGCAGTATCTGAACTTCGATTAGATTATGAGATTGAACATGTTACAGATTTTGCGGAAATCGCCGGTTACGGAGTAATGACGACACCTGCATTAGTGTTTAACGGCGAAGTTATATCCTATGGGAAAGTATTGACTGTAGAGGAAGTGAAAGCGCTGTTGAGTAAAAAATAAAGCAAAGGAAGGCCGGTAATTTATTTATGAAAAAACCTGAATTATTGTCGGATAAGGCAGGAGAAGCTTCTGGATATGACCTACAACAAAAAGTAAAGATTTTGAAAAGAATTTGAAAAGATTTGTTTAAAAATCAACTTCTGGTTTCACAATAAGGAAAAAAGTTATATAATGTAGAAGTTAAAAGAGGGAAGTAGATTGTAGCAGAAAAGAGGTTATCCATATGACAATAAAGAAGGCAACACTTGTTCTTGAAGGCGGAGCGACAAGAGGAATATTTACTTCGGGAGCGCTTGATTATCTGATGGAGAGAGATCTGTATTTTTCGGATGTGATCGGCGTTTCGGCGGG
>OOAF01002243.1_pt1 | contig 11841 bp, 7 predicted proteins | sample 1671251 | NCBI WGS metagenome assembly OOAF01 (sample SAMN06348137, study PRJEB24527) | human gut metagenome | biome: human gut; feature: ankylosing spondylitis patient; material: feces | host: Homo sapiens | place: China | collected 2015-10 | reverse complement strand
AGTTCCAGAAATGCTTTTTTGTAAGTGCAGAACGAGCCGGTAAAAGCGACTCCGATCTGCGTTTCTTTTAAGGACAAAGGGGATTCCTCCTTTCATTTTGCGCATGAATTATGAGAGATACAGTTTTGATTCGATAAATTGTTTTAAGTGACGGGCAGAAGATGCGGGAGCATATTTGCCGGGAAGTCCTAAGCAGTGCAGAGCAGATATGCCGAGACGCTGAGCCGCGTCATAATCGACCCCTCCGGGGGAAGAGGCAATATCAATAATAAGAGCAGAAAGATCTACGTTTTTTAAAGTCTCTTCATTTATAAATTGCGCCGGAACAGTATTAAAAATGAAGCGAAAATCTCCGGCGTGATCGGAAAGTGATTTTAAGGGGAAACTTTTGTCGGCAATAACTGACGCGCGGGCGGATTCTTCGGCGTTATCTGTAAAAACGGAAACGTTTGCGGATAATCCCTTTAAACGGTAAACAATAGAGTGACCGCATTTTCCGAATCCAAGTACTGCGCATCTGCTTTTGTGCAGATTGAAAGGACTGTGGAGGATCGCTTCGCAGATTGCGCCTTCTGCAGTCGAGATACTGTTGTAAACAGGAAGCGATATATCGTCTGCATAATCAAAAACAGCGACGTTATTTTCGGCGGCTTCTTTTTTAAAAGAAGGAGGGATGCCCCCGGCAAACAAAGACTGACCGGGCCGCAGAAGATGAAGCAGCGTCTGAATAGAGAAACGATAGATGCTATTTTCAACCGAAACATCCGCGCCGTTTTTAGTAAACGGAAAAGGGCAGATGACGGACCCGGAATGGATACAGGCTTCTTCGAGAGAAGGCGCTTCGCGTACTATGGAAACATGTTCGGAGACGGAGCTGCAGTTGTTCGGCTGAGAGGCCAAAGCGTAATGACAAAGAGAACGGCCCGATTCTGCTAACATTTCTGCAAGAAAAACCTGACGCGCATCACCGCCTAAAACAGAGAAATCATATGAAAATGAAGACATAAAAACACCGCTTAAGAAACATTTTTAATTACTATATGCGAGTGAGAAAAAGATGTGAGTATAAATAACTTTGCTTGTCGTATATTTTTTCGGAATATTCCCGGGATGTCGGCGGTGCTGTGTATATCAGCATCCTTTTTATAGCGGGGCAAAAAATGATAAAAGAGAGTGATATTAACTATATCACAAAACGAATAGAAAACAAATCACTTTTGTTATTGACATGAAATCAAATAAAGTAGAAGGGAAGGCAATAAGATGAGCAGAAAAAGGAATAAGGTAATGAAAAACAGCTCCGGTTGTCATGATATTAATAAAGTTATAAGATTTTTTCTTATTCCTTTTAAAAAATATGCGTTATCATGTTAATATTAGGAGAGAGTAGGAGAGGTGATTGATAATGTACAATATATTAGTATGTGACGATGACAAAGAAATAGTGGAAGCAATCGAAATTTATCTGACGCAGGAAGGATATCGTATACTGAAGGCGTATGACGGTACGGAAGCTCTTGAAATGCTTGAAAGAGAAGAGGTTCATCTGCTTCTTCTTGATGTGATGATGCCGAAACTTGACGGGATTCGGGCAACTTTGAAAATACGAGAGAAAAACAGTATTCCCATCATTATCCTTTCCGCAAAATCGGAAGATGCGGATAAGATACTCGGACTTAATGTAGGAGCGGACGATTATGTTACAAAGCCGTTTAGTCCTTTGGAACTTGTTGCGCGAGTGAAATCTCAGCTTCGCAGGTATACGCAGCTTGGCGGCACGGCTCAGAATGAAAATGATAAAATATATTCTGTCGGCGGCCTTAGGATTAATGACGATCTGAAAGAAGTGACAGTAGATGGGGAGTTAGTAAGATTGACTCCGATCGAATATAATATCCTCCTTCTTCTTATGAAGAATCAGGGGCGCGTTTTTTCGATCAATCAGATATATGAAATGATCTGGAATGAGGAAGCTATCGGGGCTGACAATACGGTTGCCGTTCATATACGGCATATTAGGGAGAAGATTGAGATTAATCCAAAAGAGCCGCGGTATTTGAAAGTTGTCTGGGGAGTCGGATATAAGATTGAGAAGGTGCAGTAGATAAGAAAAACAGGTAAAGAGAGGAATGTGAATGAAAGGATGGTACAGAAGGACTGCGATGAAAGCGGTCGTCCTGATCGTAGGCGTGTTAACCGGAGCGATGTTTTTCACATCTCTTATAGTAACAACGCGGCTGACCGGAACGCTGAATCCGGCAGAGACGGTAAAGTTAATAGGAGAGCCATATGAAGAATCTTCGGATTTTAGCAATACAGTAGAAAGCTATATGCTTCAGGTGCTTGAACAGTTTCAGTTAAAAACGCTGTTTGAGTCAGACGGAGCATACAATCCGGATAAAGTGATCGACGTAATGTCTTATTTTGGAGCGTCGGGAGCAGACGCTGAAAATCATTCCGGACTGGTATACAGACTGTCGGATCTGATAGAGTGGAGCAAGGCATACAGTGTAGAATCAGGCGGTGTATATGATAAAAACGCAGTAATCGTCTGCAAACAGCCAAGCGGAAAATACTATTATTACTATACGGAAGAGTTTCTGAATCAGCTTGAAACAGGAGAACTTCAACTCGTATTAGAAGATGATAGAATGGATGTTGAGTCATTTTTAAATGACTTAAGCAACGGAACGCTTACCTCATCCGGAGTGAGTGATAAAATAAGCATATATGATGCAGAAGGCAGTAAATTGTATACAGACTGTTGGAATTACGGGGATTCAGTCCGTGAGAATTATGCGCCCTTAGGAGCGGCTAATCTTCTCCAAGTTGTAAATGAACGCCCGGAGTTAAACGGAAAGCTTATGGTTATTTATGATCATCTGGCATCTGTTCTTACGAGTATAAATGATAAATACAGCCGATATAAGAGCGGGTGGGAACACCTGGAAGAGGGAAACACAAACTTTACTTATTTATATATAGATCAGGATACAAAAAAAGTTACGACAAATAAAAGCGAATATGCAAATCTTATGGCAAAAGGCGAGTCGGGAATAAAAACGAACATTGAAGAATGCATAGCGGACATGAAATCAGGAAAAAATGTGAAATACATTTTTGTTTATCCGAAATTAAAAGATTTTGAAACAAATATGGATATATTACCGACAAATGAATGGGATATGGTGCGCTCTTATGATACCGACAAGACGTATGACAGTATTTTTGCGGTGGCAGTTGATACTTCTTATCCGGTCAAAGATATGTTCTATGAAAGAGACCGGATTTATGAAAAAAATATCCCGCTGCTAAGAGGCGGGTTCGTGATCTTGTGTCTTAGCGGAATTTTGTTCCTTATCAGTTTTGTCATGTCAGGGTTGATGGCAGGAAGAAAAGATGGAGATAACGAAGTTCATTTAACAGGCTTTGACAGATGGAAAACAGAGATCGCGGCAGTTGCCGTGATCGGAGTATGGGCAGTAGGAACGGCAGTTATCGTAGGCATGGGAATGATCGACAGCGATAATGTCTACAATATGGTAGAAACTCTTGACTATTATGGAGCGCGCTATATGAGCGATATGCCGGAAGTTTATTCTATGCTGTTTGTTCAGAAAGTAAGTTTTTTAGAGATAGCGGGTGCATTTTTATATGGAGCGTTTACGTTTATCTGCTTTTTCGCGGGTTATATGAGTCTTATCCGCAGAATGAAAGCGAAGAGTTTGTGGAATGGAAGTCTGCTTTGTATGATTCTTTCTTTTTGCAAAAGAATAGTCGATTCGAGTAATGACGTTTGGCGGACCGTTCTTTGGATCAGTGCATTTTTAGTCATCCACTGGATTACGTTTTTTGTCAGAAATGTACCGATGGCGCTGGCAGCTCTGGCAGCAGACGGAGTGACGTTTTGGATTGTCGTGGGAAGTATGCTTGCAAAAGTCAGGATCAAGAAAGGGATCGAACAGATCGCATCAGGCAATCTTGAGTATCGGATCGAACTAAAAGGACTGCGGGGAACGGAACGCAATATCGCCGAGAATGTCAATGATATCGGAAGCGGTCTGAACCGCGCGATTGATGAGGCGATGCGAAACGAACGTTTGAAAACGGATTTGATCACAAATGTATCGCATGACATCAAGACTCCGCTTACATCAATTATAAATTATGTGGATATTTTGAAGCGGTCTGATATTGCCGATGAAAAGATACTAGGGTATCTTGATATTCTTGAAGTAAAAGCGCAGAGACTTAAGACGCTGACAGAAGACGTTGTGGAAGCGTCGAAAGTAAGCAGCGGAAATATTACGTTAGAATATATGGATATTGATTTCCGTGAGATGGTACAGCAGACGGAAGGGGAAATGGCAGAAAAATTTGCCGCGCGAAACCTGTCGGTTGTATTGAACCTTCCGGAAGAAGCGGCGGTGATACATGTAGACGGACGCCGTATGTGGAGGGTGCTTGAAAATATCTTCGGCAATGCGGCAAAATATGCAATGCCGGGGACGAGAGTTTATGCAGATCTTTCGGTATCGGAGTCGGAAGTTAAGTTTTCTTTGAAAAATGTATCCGAGCAGCAGTTGAATATTTCGGCAGATGAGTTGACAGAGCGATTCATCAGAGGAGATATTTCCCGGAGTACGGAAGGAAGCGGACTCGGTCTTTCAATCGCCAAAAGTCTGACTGAAATGCAAGGAGGAGTTTTCGAGTTGTATCTTGACGGAGATCTGTTCAAAGTAGACATCAGATTTCCAAGGATAAAGCCGATGTAAAATATATATTGATTGGATTCGCCCCTTCCCTTTTTAAGGTAGGTTTTTCACCTTAGGGAAGGGGATTGTGTATCCTTTTTCTTACGAAGAAATAGCAGATTACCTGCAGTATGATCGTGATAAGCCATGATGCGGGATAAGAGATAAACAAAACATCCAATGATCTGTGGCGAGGGAAGATCATGAAGATCCAGACAATCCTCGTTCCGACTGTTCCGATGATAGAAAGAAGCATCGGAATTGCAGAATATCCCATTCCGCGCAACGCGCCGGGAAAGAGGTCCATCAGTCCGCACATAAAATAAGTTACGGTAGTATACAAAAGTATTTCCATTCCGCATTGAATGACTTTCGGATCTGAAGTATAGATTTTTAACAGTTCCGGTCCGAAGAGATATGAACCTCCGCCTAAGATTAATGAAACGACAACGGACAGCAGAATACAGTTCCGAAGAACTTTGTCCATTCGTTTCCATTTTCCCGCGCCGTAGTTCTGGCTTGTAAAACTCATACATGCCTGTGTGATCGAGTTGGCTGCGGCGTACAGAAATCCGAAGATATTATTTGCAGCTGTATAGCCCGCCATTGCGATAGAACCAAAAGAGTTTACCGAAGATTGAAGAAGTACGTTTGAGAAGTTGATAACCGTACTTTGTATGCCTGCGGGAATACCTACCTGAAAAATTTGTTTTAAATAGATCCACTTGATTGTCATTGCGGAAAATCGAAGTTGATAGCTTCCGTCCGAGCGATATAGACAGCGAAGGACAAGGAGACAGGAGATCATCTGTGCGATCACTGTGGCGATTGCAACTCCCGCGACTCCGAGGTGTAATACGATCACGAGGAAGAGGTTTAAAGCTGCGTTTACGATTCCCGCGATGATAAGGAAAAATAAAGGCCGTTTTGTATCTCCGACGGCACGCAGGATTGCCGCTCCGTAATTATAGAGCATAAAGAAGGGCATTCCGGCGAAATAAATCCGCATATAAAGGGCGGACTGGCCGATGACGTCTGAAGGAGTGTCCATAAGCAGCAGGGCTGCTTTTGAAAAGAAAAGTCCGACAAAGACCATGACGATTCCGCTGATCAAAGCGAAAGTAACTGCGGTATGTACTGTTTCAGACATCTGCTTTTCCTGTTTTGTCGCATAGAAACGGGCAGCCAGTACGTTCGCTCCGAGGGAAACTCCGATAAAAAGATTCGTAAATACATTGATTAGCGCTGTCGTAGAGCCGACTGCCGCCAGAGCGCGGCTTCCTGAAAATCTTCCGACAACGACGATATCTACTGCATTGAAAAGAAGCTGGAGAATACTGGAGAGCATGAGCGGAATGGAAAATGAAATCAGTTTGTCTAAAACAGTTCCATTGCACATGTCTATTTCATATTTGTTCTTTTTCGATTTTGAAGCTGTCATTTTAAATCCCCTCTTTATAAAGTATAAGCTTTGTTAAAAAACTATTACGGTTTCATTACAGATTATATTATGAATAGAAAACGGGAAATTTTCAAGATGAAGTTTTTAATAACTTTTCGAGAAATTTTCATGAGTAAAACAATGGAATTAGCCACGATAAGCACGCAGCGCGGTTTTACGAATGGCGCGGGCTGAAGTGTTATTTTGTAAATGCATTTGTAAAAGAGAGGTATTTATCCAACCTTTACATTATTTGGTATGTATGCTATCCTTTTTAAAGACAAAACCAACTGAAGATTCAGAGGAGATATTTCTTCGGATCACAGGGGGATAAAGGAGAGAAAACTATGTCAGAGAAACAGAAATATTATATTACGACGGCGATTGCCTATACTTCCGGCAAGCCGCATATCGGAAACACATATGAGATCGTTTTGGCAGATGCGATTGCCCGTTATAAGAGAAGTCAGGGGTATGATGTATTTTTTCAGACAGGAACTGACGAGCATGGTCAGAAGATCGAACTGAAAGCAGAAGAAGCGGGCGTTACACCGAAAGAATTTGTAGACGGTGTTTCCGCTGAGATCAAGAAGATATGGGATCTGATGGATACGTCCTATGACAAATTCATTCGTACGACAGACGAAGACCATGAGAAGCAGGTACAGAAGATTTTCAAAAAGCTGTATGATCAGGGCGATATTTATAAAGGTCATTACGAAGGAATGTACTGTACGCCGTGCGAGTCTTTCTTTACAGAGTCACAGCTCGTAGACGGAAAATGTCCTGACTGCGGAAGAGAAGTGCAACCGGCGAAAGAAGAAGCGTATTTCTTCAAAATGAGTAAGTATGCAGACCGACTGATCGAGCACATTAAAACCCATCCGGAATTTATTCAGCCGGAATCCCGTAAGAATGAGATGATGAACAACTTCCTTCTTCCGGGACTTCAGGATCTGTGCGTATCCAGAACTTCGTTTAAGTGGGGAATTCCGGTTGATTTTGACGATAAGCATGTCGTTTATGTATGGCTTGACGCGCTGACAAACTATATCACGGGAATCGGTTATGATGCAGACGGAGACAGCACGGAACAGTATGCAAAATTGTGGCCGGCTGACCTGCATTTGATCGGAAAAGACATTATCCGTTTCCATACGATCTACTGGCCGATCTTTTTAATGGCGCTTGGGCTTCCGCTTCCGAAGCAAGTATTCGGTCATCCGTGGCTTCTTCAGGGAGACGGGAAGATGAGCAAATCAAAAGGAAATGTTCTTTATGCAGACGAGCTTGTTGATTTCTTCGGGGTAGATGCAGTACGTTATTTCGTTCTTCATGAGATGCCGTTTGAAAATGACGGAGTGATCACATGGGAGCTTATGGTAGAACGTTTAAATTCCGATCTTGCCAATACATTAGGAAACCTTGTAAACCGTACAGTTTCTATGACAAATAAATACTTTGGCGGCGTTGTTTCCGATAAAGGAGCGGCGGAGGATGTCGATGCAGATCTGAAAGCGGTGATCGACAATACACCGAAAGCGGTTGATGCGAAAATGGACGGGCTGCGTGTGGCGGATGCGATCACAGAGATCTTTAATCTGTTCAAACGCTGCAACAAATATATCGATGAAACGATGCCGTGGGCGTTGGCAAAAGATGAAGAAAAGAAAGATCGTCTGGAAACAGTTCTTTGGAATCTGATCCAGGGAATCTCAGCAGGAGCGCGCCTTCTTGAATCCTTCATGCCGTCTACAAGCAAAAAGATTCTGGATCAGCTCGGAGACGGGCATGTGACGGAGAAACCGGAGATTCTTTTCCAAAGACTGGATCTGGAAGAAGTAATGAAAAAAGTAGAAGAACTTCATCCTCATATAGAAGAAGCAGAGGAAGAGGAAGATGTGATCGATATCGAGGCAAAGCCGGAGATTACGTTTGAACAGTTTGGAGCGATGCAGTTCCAAGTAGGAGAGATCATCGCTTGTGAGGCAGTGAAAAAATCAAAAAAACTCCTTTGTTCTCAGGTAAAGGTAGGAAGTCAGGTGAAACAGATCGTTTCAGGTATTAAAGCACATTATACACCGGAAGAGATGGTAGGGAAAAAAGTGATGGTACTTGTGAACCTGAAGCCTGCAAAGCTGGCGGGAGTACTCAGTGAAGGCATGCTTCTTTGTGCAGAAGATGCAGAAGGCAATCTGGCGCTTATGACTCCTGAGAAAGCAATGCCTGCGGGAGCGGAGATCTGCTAATAAGAATAGAGAAGAATAGATAAGATTAGATAAGATTAGATAAGATCAGAGAAACATAGAGAAAAAATATCTGTTGGCTGAACACAGACAGTTCATCCCGCAGATATTTTTTTATTCTATAGAAAATTTTGAGTTCTTATGGGATAACATCTTTCGGGAAGATATTGAAGTGGGATTGTCACTTTGTTCTTACAGAGAAAAGTTAAAAAATTTTGTTGTTTTTAATGCAACAAAATGCTTATCAAGGTACTCTTATATATGAAAGCATATTTAAGTCAGTGCGAAAGAGATGAAAGGAGGGAGCTTATGTCCGCAGGAATAGTGGATATACAGCGTCAGCTTATTAAAAAAGCGAAGTTGGGAGATACGAAAGCCTTTTCGCAGTTGTATGCTGAGATTTATAAAGATCTGTATCGGTTTGCGCTTTATATGACGAAACATACGCAGGATGCAGAAGATGCGGTCAGTGAGGCAGTGATATCTGCATATGAAAATATATCCGGACTAAAGAAAGAAAATTCTTTCAAGAGTTGGATGTTTACGATTCTAAATAATGAGTGTAAAAAGATATTACGGAAAAACGGTAATACGTCGAATCAAGTGAGTGAAGAGGATGCCAAAAACCTCGGAGCAGAGGAAATAGATTTTGCACAGCGCCATGATGTAAAGAAGGCGTTTGAATCATTAGAGGAAGAGGAGCAGACGATAGTTGCATTTTCCGTATTCGGAGGATACAGAAGCGAAGAAATAGCCGAGATGCTGGGGAAGAACCCGGGAACGGTCCGATCAAGGAAGAGCCGTGCTTTCGGCAAGATGCGTGAAATGCTGGACTGAATGGCAGGCGTTTTGAAGATGGAGAAAATAGAAGATAATAAGAAGAAAAAATAACAAAAACCATCAAAATAACGAAAGGAGATTATCTATGTCAGAGAATAAAAAAGAAACGAAAAATCAGGATATGATTGAGAAAGAAATGAAAGAGAAGATGAAGCAAACTGTTGAAGATGAAAAGATCCCCGGTTCGCTTGAGCCGGAAGCGGTTGAAAAGATGTTGGAGACGAGAAAGAAGAAAAAGTCGAATAATCGCCGTTGGAAATATGCCTCAGTGGCAGCAGCGGCTTGCGTTTGTCTTGTAGTGGGAGCAGTCGGATATACGAATATGAACGCAGGAAAAAATGAACGGCCGGGAACGGTAACAGAAGGCAGATCAGAAGAAGATCAGGGAAAAATCGCACTGGCAAAAAATTATGATGAAATTAAAAAATATTTGAAAGAAAATGAGAAAAGGGCGAAAGGGCAGAACGGATTCGGCAGAGCAGACGCGGCCTATATGACGGACGGGGCCATGGCGGAATCTTCTGTAGCCGAATCGACAAAAGATATGGCAGGTGCCGATTATTCTGATACAAATATCAGACAAGAGGGAGTCGGCGAAGCGGACACTGTTAAGACTGACGGGAAGAATCTTTACATTCTAAATGATCAGACAGTAGAGATTGTAGATGTATCTCAAGCAGAGATGAAAGATCTGGCAAGTATCGAGATAGATGAAAATTGTTTTATAAGAGAGGTTTTTGTTTCCGATGGGCGGCTTGTGATATTGTATACCGAATCAAAATGTGAAGAAGGAAAGAAAGCAGAAGACGGAATTTATAAAGATTATACATGCGCGGCAGTTTATGATGTGACCGATCCGGCGAATCCGAGAGAAGCAGGAGTGATTTCTCAGAGCGGGCAGTATCATACAATGCGCGTGAAAGACGGATATGTTTATTTAGTCAGCGATTTTTACACATATTATGATTCGTCGGTATCAAACGAAAGCGATTATATCCCACAGATCCAGGGAAGTCTGCTCCGCGCGGAAGATATATATATGCCGCAGGGAACGACCGGAAGTCAGTACACGGTTATTTCTGCATTTGCGCTTTCCGACCCGACTGAGAAATTACAGACAAAGGCGATTTTCGGAAACGCGGGAATGTGTTATGTGAGCGAAAATAATATTTATATAACAGAGGAGTATTACGGAAAAAGCGAGACAGAGAATATCCAGACTTCGATCCGTAAGATCGCTTATGATAAGGGAACTTTAGATGCGGTAGGACAGACAAAGATCGACGGCGTTTTGAATGATTCCTTTAGTATCGATGAATATAACGGATATTTGCGAATTGCAGCGACAGTGATTCCCAGTGATTATAACAACCGGATCATGCCTGTTCCGTATGTGGAAGAAGGCGGATCGGATGTTATAGTTGAAGATGAAGTGGCAGTGGATAATGCATCTATAGAAACAAATGCGTTATATGTGTTGGATGAAAATCTGGAAATGACCGGAAGTATTCAGAATCTGGCGAAAGAGGAAACAATCCATTCAGCGAGATTTATGGGAGATATCGGATATTTTGTGACATTTAAGCAGATCGATCCGCTGTTTTCCGTGGACCTTTCAGATCCGTCAAATCCAAAGATCATCGGAGAATTGAAGATACCGGGATTTTCAGATTATCTGCATCCGTATGGCGATGGAAAACTGCTTGGAATCGGATTGAGCGTAGATGAAGAGGGCATGACGACAGAAGGTGTGAAGCTGTCTATGTTTGACATAAGTGATCCGGCAAATGTAAAGGAGATGTCAACCTATGTTTTAGAGAATGTGCTTAGCACAGACGCAGGATATAATTATAAGGCGGTATTTGCCGATGCAGAAAAGAATCTGTTTGGATTTATGGCGTACGGAGATTCGATCGAATATAAAATGTTTACTTACGATGAAGCGGAAGGTTTTAAAGAAGTATTTTCAAAAGATATTGTTAATTACGGAAATGTCCGAGGATTGTATATCGGAGAAACATTTTATCTTGTAGCCGGAAATACAGTCGAATCATTTACGTTAAACGGATTTGAAAAAATAGACGATCTTGTCCTGTAATAGACGATTGGCAGATGGAATGGATTTCCAAAGAAAATTCAGAATCCGTAACGGAACTTAGATAAAAATTTTGGGGAAAAGGCGCTGATATCATATTGACGTATCGGCGTCTTTTTTGAAGCCTTAAAAGCGAAGCGAAAATCAAACAAAATGAAAGAAAATCAAATCCCTTGCCGTAACGAAGAAGTATGAAAGAGTCATTTTTATACGACAGCTTAACTGATATTGTAAATATAACAAAAGCGGAATAAATATAAAAATTATAAATCAGTCTGTCGAAAGGGGAAGAAGATATGAAAGGATATAATACGGAAAAGGGTTATATGGGGTATGTAGAAGGAACGTGGATGCTTTTTAGCTGCGAAGCGGATTATTATGAATTCATGGAGTGAAAAGCCGTGAAGTGAGAAGTCAGAGATGGTTTCCGTAGTGGAAAACGCAGAAATATGATATTATATCATT
>OOAF01002238.1_pt1 | contig 11873 bp, 9 predicted proteins | sample 1671251 | NCBI WGS metagenome assembly OOAF01 (sample SAMN06348137, study PRJEB24527) | human gut metagenome | biome: human gut; feature: ankylosing spondylitis patient; material: feces | host: Homo sapiens | place: China | collected 2015-10 | reverse complement strand
TTGTCGCCGCCGCGCAGATAGCAGTCGGCCAGATGATAGGAGGCGTTCTGCGTCAGCGCGTCGTCCGCTCCGCAGACCTGCTGCAAACAGGGCCGCGCCTCGTCGTAACGCGCCTGCCGATAGAGACTGTAACCCAGCAGGTAGTTTTCGTTGCGCCCCATCTCACCGCCGCTGCGCCGATAGGCGTCGAGGAACTCCTCCGTACGCCCGTAATCGCCCAGATGAAACCACCCCTCGGCCACGATACGCTCCAACTCGGTGCGGCGTTCGCCCGCCGCACGGTCGATGAGCGAGCCGCCCGTCGTGACCACATAGCGGTAATTACCCTCGTTGAACTCGATCTGCAACAGATAGAACGGCGCCACGGCGCCGTAGGCCGCCGAACGGCTCAACTCCGTAAATCCGGCTCTGGCCATGGCGTTGTCGCCCCTAACATAGGCGATATAGGAGATGTAGTAGAGCGCATGATCCGAATATTCGCTCGGCGAGGGGATGCGGCGGAAATAGCGCAGCGCATCGTCGTAATCGCCCTGCTGGAAACGGATGTACCCCATGCGGATGTCGTACTGCTGGCGGTGTTCGGGCGACAAGGTTGCGTAGTCGACCTTGCCGAAAGCCCGCTGCGCCTCGTCGTAACGCCCCGCCGTACACAGAAGCGACGCGAGGGCGAATTCCACGTCGTTGACATGGACCGATTCGGGATTCCGCCGCAGGAACTCGGCGAGCCGCGCCTCGGCCCCCGCCTCTTTCAACTCCATGGCGCACATCGCCATGTAATAGTCGGCCTCGACACACAGCGACGATTCCGTCTGCGGAACCGCACCGCAGACTGCGGCGAACTCCTCCCTGGCATCGGCCCAGCGCCCCAATGCATAGAGCTCGCGCCCCCGATCGAAATGGGTCCGGCCGCCGGACGTCAGCACCGACGCATCCGCCCCGCACCAGAGGCAGCCCAGCGCCGCGATCAACACTATCACTCCTTTACGCATCGTTCGATTTCATTGAACGGCATCCCCTTCCGCCGGCACCGGCCGGCGAGGCTCCGCCGGATAAAACAATAGGACAAAGATACGAATAAGTGAGAGCAAATGCAAACACAGTTTGCGATTTGCCGAGCAGGAGTATCTTCGGCGAAGTCAAAATAAGCTTCTTTGCAGAGAATCCCTAACGGAAACAGCTCGAAAACAGAGCGGGGCCGGCAAAATATGCCGGCCCCGCAATCGTATTTCAGTACACGCCGTCAACGGATGTCGCGGCAGTTGCGTTTCTCCACGATCGTGCCGTCGTCGAGCACGACCATTCCGTTGAAGGCGCGCAACATGGTTTTGAGCGTCGTCGCGTCGATATTATAACAGCGCACGGCCGCACTTCCGGCGAACGAACGATAGGTCACGCCGCGGAGCCGTTCGGGCGTGAGGCAGACCGCCAGAGCCCCTTCGGCCGCAGCTCGCTCCACCACGCCGCGAAAGCGGCGTTCACAGGGAGCGTCCAACCCCTCGGAATCGGTGATACAGAGCATGTAGACCCGCCCAGGGCGAGTCAGCAACGACTCGGTGGCGTCGCCTTCGGCATCGCGCAACGAGAACTCCGAGAGCGTGGGATCGACCTTCGGCTCGTCGAGCTCTTCGGTACGGGTATCGACCCACTCCCAACGCCCGGCATCCTGCCACTCGGTATCGTCGAGCGAAAATTCGTGCAGACGCCCCGTCTGCCGGTCGCGATAGATCAGCACCGTCTTCCCCGCCTGCGGCCCGGGGTCCGCCGAATAGGCGTTCATCGCCTCGTAGATATTCACCCCCACCTTGAAGGGTCTGAAATCGATCAGCGGCAGATGCGCATAGCAGTAGATGCCCAGCCCCATGGCCAAGGAGAAGAAGAGCACGGTGCATCCCACCTCCGCCTTCGAGAAGGCGAAGATACGGTCGCGGCGGTAGCGCCACCAGACGACGACCGACAGCGGCAGCAACACCAGATTTTTGGCGAACGTCTCCCACGGCGTGAGCTTGACGGCATCGCCGAAACAGCCGCAGTCCTCGACCGGCAGCCACGTGGCGCTCAGGAAGGTCAGCACCGTGAAGAAGATCATCGAAGCCAGCGCGAAAATCGAGATCAGCCGGATGCGCACCTTGAAAAGCAGCATGAGCCCCATCATCAGCTCGGCGCCGCACAGCCAGATCGAAAAGCCGAAACGCAGACCGCTCAGCGATTCCAGCCCGTAGATCGAAAGGTACTCCTGTATCTTGATCGCCGTACCCCACGGATCGACGGTCTTGACGAATCCCGAAAAGATGAAGGTCACGCCCAGCACGATCCGGCAGGCATGGGACAACCATTTGAAAGCCCTGTTACGCATCGGCGGCAGCGTTTAGGAGCGGGGCGAGCGCCGCTTCGATTTTCGAAAAGATCCGTTCGGGCGTCTCCATCGAGCCGTCCGGCGCGCAGCAGTCGACGACGCGGAACGCCGCATCCTCGCGCGCGGCATCGAGGTAAACCCCGCGCACGCGCTGTTGCAGATCGAGCGACGCCTCGTGGATGTCGTGCGCCCCTTGCAGGTAATCGCGGTCGCCGCCCTCGCGCGCCTGCGTCAGTTTGCGCTCGGTGAACGAAAAGGGAACGTCCAGAAACAGCGACACGTCGGGACGCGGGAGCCGGTAATAGCCGTACTCCGTATCGAGAATCCAGCGTTTGAGCGCACGGCGTTCCTCCTCCGACGAGAGTTTCGCGCACTGGAACGCCACGTTCGAATAGACGTAACGGTCCAGCACCACGGCTTCGCCCGACGCGAGCCACTGCCGGATCTCAGCCGCCGCATCGCCCCGGTCGCCGGCGAAGAGCAGCGCCACCAGATAGGGATCGACCGCCTCGACGGTCCCCAGTTCGCCGCGCAGGAAACGGGCGATCAGATCGCCGAAAACCGGCGCGTCGAAACGCGGGAAATGGAGGTAACGGCACGCGACGCCGCGCCGTGCGAAAAGCTCCTTCAACATGCGGATCTGGGTCGACTTGCCCGCTCCGTCCAATCCTTCGAGTACGATAAACATAAATTCAGGCAGTAGATTTATCTTGAATTTTTTTCGTCCATTTCCCCGCCTCGGCACAGCCCGAACTTCGTTCGGCTCTGCACTCGGCTTAACGAAATGGTTCGCGGAGGCGTGATTCGCCGGTTCCGCTCCGGTCGCGGCATGGGCTTTGCGGCGTTTGCGACGGGCGAAACGACTGTGAAATAAGTTTGTTAGTTCGGGAAAAAGTCCTACCTTTGTGATCCGTAGGCGGAGCGTTCCGTGGCGCGCTTTGAAAAAGCGCGTGAAAGAAGTATGACGCCGTCCGCTTCCGGAGCGGCAGGGATGCCGTACTCCGGCGAATGTATTTAAGTTAAGTTGCAAACGACAGCGAAACCGATTCATATTCATGTTTTTCTCTTTGGTTAAAAGGCTGCATCTGGACGGCAGTTATATCCGGTCGTGGTTGATTTTGGCCATTGATCTCGCGGTATCCGCCACGGCGACGTTGGTCGCTTTTCTGGGTATCGATTATTTCGTCAGGAATTCCGGCTTTTCCCTGCTTCATTATCTGTTTTTGCTGGTGTCGGCGTTCTTTTGCAGCGCCGTCGCATTCTATATTTTCCGTACCTACCGTACCGTCATCCGCCATTCGTCGCTGCGCGAAGTATGGAAGCTCGGGGCCGCTACCCTGCTCAAAGAGCTGCTGATGCTCCTCATACTATGGTTCTGGCCCGACGGGATGACCTTCAAGGCGATCGGCCTCTGCGTGGTGCTGGATCTGTTCGTGACGGTTTGTATGCTCATTACGGTGCGCGTGCTGATGATTCTGCTTTACGATGCGATCATCCTCTCGCACATCCGGCGGACGAACCGTATCCGCACGCTGGTATACGGTGTCGAGTCGAAGGAGGTGGCGCTCGTCATGCGGTTGCAGAACTCGCCGCATTACGACATGTGCGGATTCATCACCTACGGCCGCCGGCTCAAATATTACGAGATCGCCGAACGGCCGGTTTATTATTTCGAGACGGAGGAGAATATCGAATACGTGCTCGACAAGTTCGGAATCGAAGCCATTCTTTTCGGCAACTACGCCAATGCGAAGGCCGAGTCAGACCGCCTGATCAAATATTGCGTGACGCACGGCGTCAAGGTGTTGATCGCCCCGCCGATCGACGAGATCGTCGACGGGAAACTGGCGCATCAGGGCGGTATCCGCGACATCAAGATCGAAGACCTGCTGGGACGCGAGGAGATAAAGATTTCGCTGGGCGAGATTATGGACAATTTCCGCGACAAAACCGTGCTGGTGACGGGTGCTGCCGGTTCGATCGGATCGGAGCTGTGCCGCCAATTGGCGACGTTCGGCATCCGGCAGCTGATCCTGTTCGACAACGCCGAGACGCCGATGCACGAGATACGCCTCGAAATGGAGGATCGTTTTCCCGATCTGAAATTCGTCCCCGTGATCGGCGACGTGCGGATTCCGAAACGGCTGGATTTCGTCTTCCGTACCTATCGGCCCCAGGTGGTATTCCATGCCGCGGCCTACAAGCACGTGCCGCTCATGGAGGAGAATCCCTGCGAAGCGGTGCTGGTCAACGTCGTCGGATCGCGCAACGTGGCGGACCGTTGCATTCGCTACGGCGTGGAGAAGATGGTGATGATTTCGACGGACAAGGCCGTGAATCCGACCAACGTCATGGGCTGTACCAAACGGTTGGCCGAAATCTATGTACAGAGTCTCGGACAGGCGATCGTAAGCGGGCGGATCGAAGGGCGCACGCAGTTCATCACCACCCGCTTCGGCAACGTGCTGGGGTCGAACGGGTCGGTCATCCCGCGTTTCCGCGAGCAGATCGAACACGGCGGCCCCGTGACGGTGACGCATCCCGAGATCCGGCGCTACTTCATGACGATTCCCGAGGCGTGCCGGCTGGTGATGGAGGCCGCGACGATCGGCCGCGGCAATACGATCTTCGTCTTCGATATGGGCGAGTGCGTCAAGATCGCCGAACTGGCCCGGCGGATGATTGCACTGGCGGGTTTCCGGGTCGATCAGGACATCCGGATCGTCTACACGGGACTGCGTCCGGGCGAGAAACTCTACGAAGAGGTGCTGAGCAATACGGAAAATACCCTGCCGACCGCACACGAGAAGATCCGCATCGCCAAGGTGCGCGAATACGATTACGAGGAGGCGTGCCGCGACGTCGAGGAGCTGGAACGGCTGGCGCGCGAGTTCGATATTCCGAACGTCGTGCGGCTGATGAAACGCATCGTTCCGGAGTATCATTCGCAGAACTCCCGCTTCGAGGTATACGACCGGGAACTGGAAGAGGAGAGAACAGCTTGACAGAGACGTAAAACCCATACCTGAATGAAAGGAATCGTATTGGCGGGAGGATCGGGCACCCGATTGTATCCCATTACCAAAGGAGTCAGCAAACAACTGCTGCCGATCTACGACAAACCGATGGTCTACTACCCTATTTCGGTGCTGATGCTGGCCGGAATCAGGGATATTCTGGTGATCTCCACCCCGCAGGATCTGCCGGGATTCCGGCGGTTGCTGGGCGACGGTTCGGACTACGGCATCCGTTTGGAATATGCCGAACAACCCTCGCCCGACGGGCTGGCGCAGGCGTTCCTGATCGGTGAACGATTCATCGGCGACGATACGGCCTGTCTGGTGCTGGGAGACAATATCTTCTACGGCGCGGGCTTCTCCGAAATGCTCCGCGAGGCTGTCCGCACCGCCGAAGGGGGGAAGGCTACGGTGTTCGGATATTGGGTGAAAGACCCCGAGCGTTACGGCGTGGCCGAATTCGACAGGGAGGGCAATTGCCTGTCGATCGAGGAGAAGCCCAAGGAGCCGAAATCGAACTATGCTGTCGTGGGGCTCTATTTCTATCCGAACAAGGTGGTCGACGTCGCCAAGCGGATCAAGCCGTCGGCGCGCGGTGAGTTGGAAATCACTACCGTTAACCAGGAGTTCCTGCAAGCCGGCGAGTTGAAAGTGCAGACGCTTTCGCAGGGCTTCGCATGGCTCGATACGGGGACGCACGACTCGCTGGCCGAGGCGTCGATCTTTGTGGAGGTCATCGAGAAGCGGCAGGGGTTGAAGATCGCCTGCCTGGAAGATATCGCCTTCCGCCAGGGGTGGATCACGGCCGAAAAGATGCGCGAGCTGGCGCAGCCCATGGCGAAAAACCCCTACGGGCAGTATCTTCTGAAACAGCTGGAACAGATAGACCGTTGAACCGGATGCGGCCCTTGCGGCCGTATCGTCAGTTTAGATAGAACGTGAAAGTCATTCAAACAGAGATCGAAGGAGTGGTGATTATCGAGCCGGACGTATTCGGCGATGATCGGGGTTACTTTTTCGAAAGTTACAATCAGGCGCGCTTCGACGCCGCCGTGCGTCCCGTGTGTTTCGTACAGGACAACGAATCGAAATCGAAATTCGGCGTGTTGCGGGGGCTGCACTTCCAGTGCGGCCGCGCCGCTCAGTCGAAACTGGTGCGCGTGGTGAAGGGAAAGGTGCTGGACGTGGCGGTCGACATCCGCCGCGGCTCGCCCACCTTCGGCCGTCATGTCGCCGTGGAGCTGACGGCAGAGAACAAACGTCAGTTCTTCGTTCCGCGCGGGTTCGCCCACGGTTTTTCGGTGCTGAGCGACGAGGCGGTATTCCAATACAAATGCGACAACCTCTATGCTCCCGAAAGCGAGGGGGCGATCGCTTGGAACGACCCCGCGATCGGGATCGACTGGCGGCTGCGCCCCGAGGAGGTGATTCTCTCGCCGAAGGACAGCTGTCACCCGACGCTGGCCGAGTGCAAAGAGTTGTTCGATTATAATACGGACTATTATGCGTAGGATTCTCGTAACGGGTGCCAACGGACAGTTGGGGAACGCCATGCGGCTGTTGGGAGCGACGTCGCGGAACGAATATCGTTTTACGGATGTGGCGGAGCTGGATATTACCGACGAGGAAGCCGTCCGGCGGGCGGTGTGCGACGGGCGGATCGACGTGATCGTCAACTGCGCCGCCTACACCAACGTCGACCGGGCCGAGGAGGACGAGGCGACAGCCGATCGAATCAACCGGCTGGCGGTGGGTAATCTGGCACGTGCGGCTGCGGCTGCGGACGCCACGCTGATCCACGTTTCGACCGACTACGTCTTTTCGGGCGACGCCAACCGGCCCTACGACGAGACGTGCGAAACGCACCCGCTCGGCGTTTACGGCCGGACGAAGCTGGCGGGTGAAGCGGAGGTCGAACAAAACGGATGTAAATCGCTTATTATCAGAACAGCATGGCTTTATTCGGAGTTCGGACACAACTTTCTCAAAACGATGCTGCGCCTTACGGCCGAACGCGACCGTCTGACGGTGGTGTTCGATCAGGCGGGGACGCCGACCTATGCCGGCGATCTGGCGCGGACGATCTTCGACATCGTCGAGAGCGGGGCCTATGCCGGCCGCGAAGGTATCTACCACTTTTCGAACGAGGGGGTCTGCTCGTGGTACGACTTCGCCCACGCCATTGCCGCCGAGGCGGGCCACACGCAATGCACGATCGAACCCTGCCACTCGTCGGAATATCCGTCGAAAGTCGAGCGCCCGGCCTATTCGGTGCTGGACAAGAGCAAGATCAAGGCGACGTTCGGGGTGAAGATCCCCCACTGGACGGAGTCGCTCAAAGTATGTATGAAAAACCTTAAAAACTTATAGATCATGAAAGTAGTTATGATGAGCCTGCTGATGCTGTTGCTGGCAGGCGGCAATGCCGAAGCCAAGAAGTACAAACCTGCGCCCCGCACGGCCAAGAACATCGTGATCGCGCACCGCGGATACTGGAATACGCCGGGGGCGTTCGAAAACTCGATCAAGGCGATCGACAACGCCATGAATTTCGGTATCTACGGCAGCGAGTTCGACATCAACTTTACGGCCGACGATTCGATCGTGGTGGTACACGGTTCGAAGCATCCCGTGGTGAAGGATCTCGTCATCCAGGAATCGACCTTCGACAAGGTGCGCAATACGCTGCTGGGCAACGGCGAGAAGGTGCCGACGCTGCGCGAATATCTGCTTGCAGGAAAGAGCGATCCGTCGACGCAGCTGATTTTGGAGATCAAGAAACATCCCACGCCCGAACGCGAAAACGAGATCGTGGCCAAGACGATGGCAATGGTCGAGGAGCTGGGGCTGGAAAAACGCGTGGAGTACATCTCGTTCAGCTGGAACATCTGCGAGCAGATACGCAAGGCCGACCGCAAGGCCGTAGTCTACTACCTCAACGGAGAAAAGTCGCCCGCCGAGTTGAAGAAGGCCGGCATGAACGGATTGGATTACAGCCTGAAAGTCATCAAAAAGCACCCCGAATGGGTGAAGCAGGCGCACGACCTCGGGTTGAAGGTCAACGTCTGGACCGTCAACAAGGAGGAGGATATGCAGGCGATGCTCGACCTAGGCGTGGATTTCATTACGACGAACAATCCCGTCGAGCTGAAAGCGCTGATCGGCAAGTAAACGGAGTGCTATTTCGCCCGGAGAGATTTCCCGCCGATGGGGAATCTCTTCGGGCGGACTCGTACAAAACAGGATTTTTATGTCACGGAACATTTTGATAACGGGCGGCGCCGGTTTTATCGGGAGCCATGTTGTGCGGCTTTTCGTCACCAAATACCCCGACTACCGCATCGTCAATCTCGACAAGTTGACTTATGCGGGGAATCTGGCCAACCTGAAAGACATTGAGCAGGCCGAGAACTACCGTTTCGAGCGGTGCGACATCTGCGATTACGAGCAGGTGCTCGCCATTTTCCGCAAGTACCGGATCGACGGTGTGATCCATCTGGCCGCCGAGTCGCACGTCGACCGTTCGATCAAGGATCCCTTTACCTTCGCGCGCACCAACGTCATGGGTACGCTCTCGCTGTTGCAGGCGGCCCGGGTCTGCTGGGACGGCGATTGGGCGGGGAAACTCTTCTACCATATCTCGACCGACGAGGTTTACGGAGCCTTGCAGTTCGACGGCACGCTCTTTACGGAGACGACCAAATACGATCCGCATTCGCCCTACTCGGCATCGAAAGCCTCGTCCGACCATTTCGTGCGGGCGTTCCACGATACCTACGGAATGCCGACGCTGGTGACGAACTGTTCCAACAACTACGGGCCCTACCAGTTCCCCGAAAAACTGATTCCGCTGTTCATCAACAATATCCGCCACGGAAAGCCGCTACCCGTATACGGCAGGGGTGAAAACGTCCGCGACTGGCTTTACGTGGTCGACCACGCACGTGCCATCGATACGATTTTCCATCGCGGAAAGGTCGGCGACACCTATAATATCGGAGGGTTCAACGAGTGGCGCAACATCGACCTGATCCGCGTGGTGATCCGCACGGTCGACCGGCTGCTGGGGCGTTCGGAAGGTGCGTCGGAGCATTTGATTACCTACGTGACCGACCGCGCGGGACACGATCTGCGCTATGCGATCGACTCGCGCAAGTTGAAGGATGAATTGGGCTGGGAACCCTCGCTGCAATTCGAGGAGGGAATCGAGAAGACGGTACGCTGGTATCTCGACAACCAGGAGTGGATGGACAACATCACCTCCGGCGAGTACGAAAAATACTATGAGGAGATGTACCGCAACCGTTGACGCCGGATTTCGGTGGGGTTGCGGCCGGAAAGCCGTATCGGAGGGGCTGCCTGCAAATCGTCGGGCAGCCCCGACCCGTTGTACGGGGAGACTGCGATTTTTCGTTTGGAAGCAGCCTTTTCGTTCTGGCCGTATTGCGGGGATACGTGCTGCCCCCCCCCTCCTTGGGGGAGAAGGCGGGCCCGGATTTCTGTTGCGGGTGCGAGGCTTCGTTTTGCCGAACCGTCGCAGTCCGGACGGCGGTTGTGCTGCAAGGCATCTTGTCCGAATGCTTCTCTGCATTCCTATCCCGACGATGTTTCGAGGCGGCGGTTCGACAAGCTGTGCGATGCCGGCAGGCAAGCCCCACTCCGCGGCGGAGTGCCGCTCGCCGAAGTTCGTAGAGTTCCGCCGCCGATGGACGCTGTCGTCTTCGGAGCGTCCGTTAAAATATATTAAGAGGTATTTGGGATAGAAATATATTATCCGGCGGAGACTGAAAATCCGCCCGCATCCGGTTCGATCCGGCTCGATTTCTCGGTTGCAGCGGGTACGAAAAATTGCCGCGTTGTATCGATGCGGCGAAGAGTATCGTTTATTTTGCATATATTTTCCATTGGAAATTTGTTTTGTTGGAAAATTGTTGTATCTTTGCAGTGGAAAGGAGGAGAGATGCACCTTCAAGAACGGGAGGTACGAGTTTGCACTCTCTTTGCAACGAATCGGCAGGGATCGTCTGCAAAGAGGATGATCTCCGCGAATCGATAAAAAATGAAAAGTATGTTGAAAGCAATGAGTTTGGTGGCCGCACTGACCCTTATGGCGGGTGCGGCGCATGCAGAGAAACCGAGAGAACAATCAAAATCGAAAAAAGTTATGGTACAGGAATTAACGCTGGATCAGTTCCAGCAAAAAGTCTACAATCTGTCCGACGCCAATGCGTCGTCGTCGCTGACGTATCTGGGCGACAAACCCGCGATCGTCGATTTCTACGCTTCGTGGTGCGGCCCCTGCCGCATGGTGGCTCCGATTCTCGAAGAGCTTGCCGGTGAGTACGAAGGCAAGATCGTCGTCTATGAGGTACCGAGAAGGAGCCCGACCTGGCGGCGGCATTCGGCATCCGCAGCATCCCGTCGATTCTCTTCATTCCGATGAGCGGCAAACCGCAGATGTTGCAGGGCGCGATGCCCAAGGATGCGTTCAAAAAGGCGATCGAGGAGTATCTGTTGAAATAGTCCGATGAATACGCTCTGCCGCATACGCGAAGTGTCGCGCGCGATCGCCGAGTTCGAACAGTGTTTCGAGCGGGAATATCGCCTGTCGATGAACGAGGGAGTGTTGCTCTGCTGCCTCGCACGGCATGGGGAACTCTCGTCGGGCGAGATTGCGGAGATGCTCCGGCTGACCTGTTCGAATACGTCGAAGGTGATCCGGTCGGTGGAGGGCAAGGGATTCGTGATACGAAAATTGGGCGAAGAGGACAAACGCCAGATGTACTTTTCGCTGACCGAAGCGGGCCGTGCGGAGCTCGAAAGGCTGCAACCGTGCCGTGTCGCGCTGCCGGAGCTGCTGGCGCGGTTCCTGACCGAGGAATAAACGCAAGGAGAGGGTCGGATTGAAATTCCGACCCTCTCTTCTTTTCGGAACCTGCGTTTCCGTGCAGAAACGTTCCGGCGGAGTGCAGTCCGTATCGTCGGGATGCGCGAGTTGCGTTTCGGGACATTGCGTGAAATGCTTCTCCGGAAACGCATCCCGATTTTCGTCGTGTCATTCGCCGTTCGCGGCAGCGTCAGGGGGCTACCCTCTCCATGCTGCGATTTTCCTGCCGGCATCGCCAGCGATGTCGAAATGGAGGCACCGGATAGGAGAGATATTTTTTCGAGAAGCATGTTCCCTGATCCGACGTGCAGCGGGGCGTTATTTCTGCTTTATCCGTTTTTTGCGCTGGTGTTCCAGACGTGCCTGATACCGTGCTTTCTGACGGTTGCGATACTCGGCGAGCAACGTCGGGAAGTTTTCGGCCTCTTTGAGTTTCACCAGACTGCGGAACGTATTTTCGCAGACGGCGAATTTCTTCAATATTTCATTGTAATAGATGCTTGTCTGCGAGGTGTCCCCTCTTTTCAGAATCGGGTTGGCGACCTTTTGGATTTCATAGGCGAGCCCGAGGCGCCTGAGCTGTGTCGCGATTAAATTATCTTTCATATAACTTTGA
>OOAF01002223.1_pt1 | contig 11972 bp, 9 predicted proteins | sample 1671251 | NCBI WGS metagenome assembly OOAF01 (sample SAMN06348137, study PRJEB24527) | human gut metagenome | biome: human gut; feature: ankylosing spondylitis patient; material: feces | host: Homo sapiens | place: China | collected 2015-10 | reverse complement strand
ATCTTGTGAAATCACAATTTATTCTTGTATCCTGCCGCTGATACCGTCTGGATTGGTTTTCCTTTCTTTTTTGTTCCCTTTAATTAGCCATGAACTGCTTGATTCCCTGTGACTTCGCACCCGGATTATCATTACCATAACCTTCCAGAAGATTGATAACTCCCCAAACTGCAAGTCCCGCTCCGATTGCGACAACGAGTGTCTGTAAAATATTAATTGCTGATGTAAAAAACGCCATAATCTATGTTCTCCTTTCGTAACTCCTGTTTTTCATTGTGATTTTTTACTGGTTACTACTCGGAGGGTTCCGCCCTGATGGGCGGTCTTTCATGCTTGTGCATATCGCTACCTCCCAAAAGGGCATAAAAAAAGAGCTATGTATGTTTTACGTTACATGCCCTGTGCCTTCATTTTCATTATTTGATTGTTCTTCCAGTTCACTGCCTTCATACATATAAAGGTCAAACTGTTCTTCCGGATCTAACCGGACTTCCATCTGATGTTTCATGTATTCTTCCACATGGAACTCATTCTTTTTATCATAATCGGATAACTGCTTATACCGTTTATGTTTTGTAATGTCAAATTTATCACTGTAAAACGGACGGACACCACGAAGCTGTAAAATACACTTGTTACCGTCCATGACTGCCAGTTCATCCCGACTCATCAATTCTTTTCCTGTTTTCTGATAGTTCAAACCGTAAGATCTGCTCTGTCCTCTTGTATCAGAAGTGTTATATAAGTCAATGGTTTCCTTACCCAGTGTTTCTGAAATTTCTTTCAGAGTGGTACTTTCCTTACCTCCCAGGAACAACATTGTGTCACAATTTCCCGTAATGGTTTCGGCTGCATCCTTGTAAATTGTCTTGAGCTGCGACTGGGACTGGAGTATAATGGAAGCAGAAATTTCCCTGCTTCGGATCGTTGCAATCAGCTTGTCAAACTTCGGAATCTGACCAATATTTGCGAACTCGTCACAAAGGATTCTCACATGATAAGGCAGTCTTCCATGATGAACATCATCGGCTCTGTCGCATAACAGATTGAAAAGCTGACTGTACATCATAGCAACCACAAAGTTAAAAGTATCGTCTGTATCCGAAATTACAATAAACAGTGCCGTTCTCTGATCTCCAATCATATCCAGTTCCATTTCATCATAAGAAGTCAGTTCCCTAAGTTCCGCAATATCAAACGGAGCAAGTCTGGCACCACAGCTGATCAAAATCGACTTTGCCGTTTTTCCTGCAGCCAGTTTGTATTTTTTATACTGCCTTACTGCAAAGTGGTTCGGCTCGTCCCTTTCCAACTCCTCAAATAACAGATCCACAGCATTTTTAAACTCTTCATCTTCTTCCCTGGTTTCACTGGCATTGATAAATTCCAGCAGGGTTGAGAAATTCTGTTCTTCTTCTGGTGCTTCATAATAGATATAACCAATCAAAGCACAATACAGCAGACGTTCCGCTTTCGTCCAGAAATCCTCGGAAGATTTTTCTCCCTCGCCCTTGGTATTTACCATGATTGTATTTACCAGTTTCAGAATATCTTTTTCAGAACGAATGTAATGAAATGGATTATAATGCATACTCTTGGAAAAATTGATGGTATTCAGCACCTTGATTTTGTAAGGAGCCATTACCACCCTGCCATTTTTATCACGCAAAATTTTTCCGTTTTTATCTTTCTTCGGTGTCCCTCTTGCTAACATTTTACCACATTCCACGATAATCGTTCCCTTTGGATCGGTGACCACAAAACTTACATTGTCCGGCATCTGCATAAGCTGCGGTTTTACATAAAATCGAGTCTTACCGCTTCCAGATCCACCTATCACTATAATATTCTTGTTTCTGGCGTACTTCGGTTTCTTTGGTCTACTGTTCATGGTCAGACGTTCCGTTTGTGTCAGCAGAATATTATTCTCAAAAACCGGATCAATAAAAGGTGCTATATCCTTTTCATTTCCCCACCTGGCAGAACCATATTCCTCCCCCTGGCGAAACTTCTTTCCATTCTTTCCCTTGAAATATACCACTGCCCATATGCCAACTGCTGCGATTGTTCCCGCAACCAGACTTTTCAGCTTCATGCTTGGCAACAGCTTCTTAAAAGCTAATGGATAATTCATAAGAAGAATCATCAGCCTGTCTACTACTGTACTGCCCCTGCAATACTGATAAAGCCAGGTACATTTATTTACCACATAAAACACAACCACATACGGTATATGTAGCAGAACCTTTTTTATTACTTCCACATTCGGGGGACGCACCTGAAAACCTTTCAGTTTTTTCTTTATATTTTTTATCCCACTCATAATGTTGGCTCCTTCTGCTTCTCTTTTGATTTCTCCCGTTCTCTCTGTTTGTCCTGGTTACGGGCTGTGATTGCCTGCTGTAATTTCTTACGGACAGATGGTTTCTTGGTTTTATTCAGTGTCTTTCCGGTAAACTCCCGAAATGCTGCTGTCATCACCTCCACATCTCTCGCCTTAAAGAAAACAAAATATCTTGGTGGATCTACAGACTTATCACGTTTTAGGCTGAAATCAATACCATATTTTTTTGCAACCTTTTCAAAAGCCTTAATGTTATTATCTGTAATCTCAATGTTGGAAAGTTGAATATTCTGCTGTGTCAGCTTCTTTAAACTCTGCTTTCCATGATATTCTTTATCCGGAGGTGCCTTTGTCTGCTGTTTTCTTGCTTTCTCTGCTTTTTCTTTCTCCACTGCCGCCAGAAAACGCATCATTGCCTGTTTCAATAAACGGACTGTCACTTTTCCACCAGTGATACATAACGATACGGTTTTCTCATTTACTTCTTCCTGCAATAGAATCACTCCCTTCCTGAAAATCTAAAATTCATATATTCCCTTCGTACATATCATGCTGCACCAAAGATGAGTAATAATTGCTGATGGTCAGCGGTGCATTATATAATACTGCCAACAAATACTGACGCATATTTACTACTTTACTGGTATTTTCTTTCATGCAATGCAATACGAACCGAATATGCTCTGCATCCAGTTTTAAAAACTGGCTTTTTACTACGGATAAAGGTTTTCTGTCCCCTCCAATCCGTATAAACTCCTGTTCCGAACACACCACATCTACCATTAACCCCACAATCTCATCCAACATATGCCGGTTGAAATCATCTACGATATAGTCATATCCAATGTGTTCAAGGATAATCTGCTGATAAGCATTCCTTTCAGCTTCTTTCCTTTTCACTTCACTGGCATCTGAATAGAAAGAAAGATACTCTGTATCGTTATTCTCAGTATTACTATCCTCTATATCATTACCTGGCAGTTTACACCTGTCTGCATCGGTCATTTGTACCTTTCCTGAGAAGTCATTTTGACCTGTCTGGAAGTTCTCTTTGAACCGTTCTGGTGATACGCATTTTTTTACATAGATTCTATCGGGATTTCCCAATCCCTGTCTGACTCTCGTAATCAATCCGATTCCTTTCCGGTCATCCAGTTCCTTTAACAAGCACCGGACTTTTTTTACTCCACATCCCATAAGCCCTGCTATCTGCTCCTGCGAAAAATATATATACACTTTTCCCTCCGAATCCATCCACTGATTCTTCACAGATAACTGCATCCGGTCTAGCAATAGACCATACAACAACTTAGCTTCACAGGTCAGTTTTCCAAATACCGGACTGGTAAAGAGAATCTTGGGAATCCGATAGAACGTATACTGTTCTGCTTCCTCCCCGTAGTGATACGGGAATATGTATGTATCCTTATCCAGATTGTTTTTTCCTCTGCTCTTTTAGAATTTTAGCCATGCAATAGCCAATACAGGGATTTCTTCCATACGGACAGCCTTTGCATGGAACCCAAAACCTGTGTGCCGGATCTGGATCAGGTGGCTTTTCAGGGAGCTGATAAAAGCATCTCATCTGCCTGCATTCCTTTTTCTTTTCATTCCAGAAATAACAATATTCACAGGATTTCGGCTTGTCCTCTGCATATCTAATCGCCATCGCTTTCTGACTCCTTTCTCCTGCTCAGTTTTTCCAACATCTGATCTTCCTGTGATGCTACTCTCAGACAGCAATACATCACAAAATTAACTGCTGCAATAATTGCTACAACCGCTATAATTAATACCTGTTTCATAATACATTCTCCCTTCATTTTTCCTAGTATTAACCAGAAAGAGAGCATTTATGAATCTTTTTCGTCCATAAATGCCCTCTTAACTAACTGATTTTTATTTCTTCTTTCTTGCCACCCATACCGCTGACACTACACCTGCCATACCTGCTACTGCAAGCAGAATCCAAAGCAGCATATGTGTATCATCTCCGGTTTTCGGTATATCTGTTACCTGTGTAGATGGTGTTTCCGGTGTTGATGTTTCTTCCGGTTTTACCTCATCTTTCATCACAACTTTCTGAATCTCCCCGGTATCTTCCACTGTGAACTTCACGTCCTCAGCTATCAGATAACCATTAGGGGCAGATTCTTCCCGAAGTGTATACTCCCCGATCGGAAGCATTTCAATGTAATGCGGTTTCTCCTCAGAAGTCCAACTCTCTACCGTTTTACCGTCTTTGTCGAGAATTGTCAGTTTTGCGCCCGGCAGTTCCTTACCGGAAATATCCGTCTTGGAGATCTCTACCTTGGTAACATCGTCTTTCATCTCGATTTTCTGTGCTTCTACGGTATCTTCAACGGTAAATGTAATGCTTTCCGCTGTCACAAAACCATCTGCTGGTTTTGTTTCTGTCAGGGTATACTTCTGTCCGACTACCAGTTCTTTGATGATATGAGCTTCTTTACCGGAAATCCAGGAATCTACAACCTTACCGCTTTCATCAGTTACCTGTAACTTGGCACCTTCCAGCTCTTTTCCATCTGTCAGGGAAGTCTTGGTAATCTCAATTACTGTCGGTTCATCCTCAAAAGTAAATGAATAAAATACTTTTTCCTTTTCCGCACCTTCGTACTCAAATGTAAACTCCTGTGTTTCATCTGTCGTTGCAAATCCAGGTGCCGGGGAAGTTTCCTTGATATAATACTCAAAACCAATCGGTAAATCTGCTGTAAAAGTCAGTTTTCCTTCTTTATCCGTTGCCAGTTCTTCAATCACAGTATCCGCTTCCAGAATAACTTTTCCGTCTGCTCCTGTAATATCATTCTTGGCACAAAGGGCAAATACTGCACCTTCCAGTACACGATCCGAATCTTTCTCTTTTTTCACAACTTCCACTTCCGCTTTCTGGCGATTGTTCTGCCAGTCAGCAGAGTAAGTGACTTCTGCAGTATCCTGATCACGATATGTCAGGTCAATCTCTCTTGCCTCATTATCCAGTACAAAACCATCCACTGTAGCTTTTTCTTTGACATAATATTTGCCAAGAGGAAGTCCGGATAACTTTGCAATGCCGGTATCATCCGTTGTAATGGTTGCTACTAGTTCATCTTTTTTATAATAATCTTCACTTTCCCCGTCAGCAGATTTCACGTCCTCTAAAGCAAATACTTCAAAGGTAACATCTTTCAGACTGCCTGTTACATACTGGAATAAATGGCTGATCCATCCTCCAACAGAATCCAATGCCGTTACTTTATCCAGAAACTCTCCATTTTTATTGATGATGATCGTTCCTGTCGGCACATCATCTTTCATTTCCACTTTCTGGATTTCCCCAGTATCCTCAATCGTAAAAGTGACCTCTTCTGCCTTGAGGTATCCATAAGGAGCTATTTCTTCCCTGAGAGTATAGGTTTCCCCTACAGTAAGCCGTTCAATCATATGCTGCTCACCTTTTACAGACTTCCATGTATCAACTACATTTCCATCTTTGTCCAGTACCGTAAGAGTCGCACCAGATAATTCCACGCCAGTAGTCAGGTCAGACTTGGAAACCACAACTTTTGTAGGCTGATTTTTAAGTACAGAAGATAACTGCACGACCTTAACCTCCTGTCCCTGGTACTCTGCCTTTACTTCCAGAACTTCATCTGAAAATACATAGCCATTCGGTGCTGCCAGTTCTTTGATATAATACTCTCCAAATGGCAGATCCTGTGTAAATACAGCCTTTCCATCTTCTCCGGAAACAGCTTTTCCAAGAAGTGAGCCTGCTTTCACAATCACAGTTCCATGAGCTTCTATGTCATTCTTCGCATAAAGTCCAAATTCTGCCCCTGCAACTGCTTTTTCTGTATCAGCATCCTGTTTTTCCACCGAAATTTCTACCTTCTGGCGTTCATTCTCAAAAGTAGCTGTCTGCTCAATGACAGGTGTTTCCTGATCTTTGTAAGTAAAAGTGACTGTCTGTGCTTCGCTGTTTAAAACAAATCCTGTTGGCGCAGACGTTTCCACAATCTTATAACTTCCAAGTGGAAGATTCTTCAGGACCGCTTTTCCCTCTTTATCGGTTGTAACAGTTTTTACAAGTGTTCCGGCTGCATATTCCAGAATACGGTTTCCATTGTCATCTTTCTGGAAATCAGCGGTATAAATATCCTCCGCAGCATAAATGGCAAACTCTGCTCCTTCCAGATTTTCTGTCTGATATGTAAAATCATCCTTGAATCCGTCCAGAACTTCGCCCTTTTTCACGATAGTCAGTTCTCCCTTAACTGGATGGTTCTCATAAATTGCTTCAATGATCACATCCCCGGAAGTTCCATCCATCTGATATGCAGTATTAGAATCAACTGTTACCTCATAATAATTTTTATTCAATGTGTAACCGAACGGGGCATTCACTTCCTCAATACGGTAATTTCCTATTTTCAGATTCTGCGGAAGAATCAAATATCCCTGCTCATCTGTAAAATAAGATTTGTGCTTAACCGTTGTCGGATAGGTTGTAACCTGCTCCACATACTTCTTATGATCCAGGTCATAAATCTTAAACTCTGTATTTTTCTGTAATACTGGTTTCTTAGTTTCATCATCCTGTTTGATGATTTTCAGCTTTGCTTCAAACTCATCATCCAGAAGTACTCTCCACGTCTGTGGCTGGTTCGGATTATTCTCTGTGATACGCACTGTAAAATCATCTACCGGAGTATAATTGTGAGGAGTTGTAGTTTCACGCACAATATAAGTTCCATATGGAAGTGCGATACTGCAAGCATAACCCTTTTCGTCTGTGAACATTTCTGTTGCACCATTTTCCCCGATCACAACTGGTGTTGCAGAAGCAAACTCATAGTTTCCGTCTGCTTTCTTTGTCAGGGAAGATTCCAGATATGCCGTAAATCCGGCACCTTTCAGCAGATCAGCGTCTGTTTTTCCATTATTGGCTGCTTTGATGATCTGGAACGGCTGTTTCATTACCTGCTCCAGTGAAGTGCAGTCACGTTTAACCTCTGCTACCAGATCGCCTTCATAATTGCAGACCAGATCATGTTCTGTTTCGTCTGCCAGATAACCCACTGACGGACTAATCTCTTTCACATAGTAATCTCCAAGATACAAGCCATCTACAGAAGCCTGTCCATTCTTATCTGTTGTAAGAGTAGCAACCTGCTCCCCGGCTTTATAGATCACACCGGTAATACCGTCCGGATGAACAATATCATTACGAGCGTACAGTCCATAAACTGCTTTTTCCAGTGTCGCATCTCCCTGTGCAACCGCCTGTTTTGTTTCCGCATCTCTCTTTTCCAGAGAAATCTTTGCTTTGACTCTCTCATTTACAAATGTATGAGTGAATGAAACTTTCGGCTCACTGTCACTGGTATATGAGAACTTAAATGTATAAACATCTTTAGAATTTCTCAAATATCCCTGTGGTGCCTGTTCCTCTTTGACTACATAAGAAAATCCAATCGGAAGATCTGCGTTAAATGCCGCTTTTCCATCTGCTCCTGTCGTTAATTTTTCAATCAATGTGCCTTTCTTCACTACTACATTTCCGTCTGCGTTGGCAATATCACTGCCAGCATACAGGGCAAACACACCTCCAGATAACGGATTTTCGGTATCCTTGTCTTTCTTTACAACACTCACATCTGCCTTCTGTCTGTCATTTGTGAATATCACATCAGAAAAGACTACTTCCACATTCTGTCCAGCATAGGAAAGTGTAACTGTCTTTTCCTCTCCAGCATTATAAAAGTTCTCCGGTGCCTGCATTTCTTTGACAACATAAGTTCCAAGATGCAGATTTTTCAGGATACAAGCACCGTTTTCGTCTGTCGAAAGGTTTTCTTTCACAAGATCGCCTTTGCTGTAAATCTTCGCACCATAGGCAGAGATAATATCTTCTCCTGCATATACATTATAAACAGCACCTTTCTGACGTCTGTTTTCATACTGGAATACTGTACCATTCTCGCTGACATCTGCCCCTGCAAGAACCTGTCCTTCTTTATATACAGTCAGTTCGCCAAGCTGCTCTTTATCCGGTACCGTTGTTGTCGTGGTCTTACTTGCTACCAGCTTCACATTGTAAGCGGTTGTATTTACCACATAACCTTTCGGTGCTGTGATTTCTTTCAGATATACCGTATCCTGTGTTTTTACAATCGTTGCAGAAGATTTGCCATTGCTGTCTGTTTCCGGCATTGTAGTAATCAGATTTTTGCAATCTGCATCACTGTAAATACCAAATACGGCTCCTGCAAGGTTTACATCTGCTGCTGAATCTTTCTTCATAACTTCTACAGTTGCAAGTTCAATCCAGGATACTTTAAAATCCACGTATTTTTCATCATCCACGCCTTCACCAAACACCAATGCCAGATCCTGATTTCCAGATCCTGTAGAAATCTTATAAGCTGAATAATCTTTAGTAATGCTTCCTTTCATTGTTGTAGACCAACTCTCTGCCACATCACTTACCTGTGTCAGTGGTGCTGATAGATAAAACTTCGTACCACCGCAGATTTCAACATTTGCTCCAGCTTTGCTTGTTTTTCCTGTTGACAGGTTATGAAGTTTTACACCTGCAGGGAGTTTCATAGTAATTGTCTGTAATGCATCTGCCTTAAATGTTATATCCTTTGTTCTCTGACTGTTACCCTCTACATAGGCTTTTACGTTTGCATCTGAAAAAGACATTGCCACTGATGGAATATCCGGTTGAGAAACGCAATAATTATAAAGTTTCTTTGCAAGATTCTGTGCAGTGCTGTTTGCACCTGAAAAAGCGTCCCCACTACCATTTGCATAAGATGCTGCAAGGTGTACCAGAATAAATCTGGCTCCAGCACTTAAATTGCCGTATCCATTCTCTTCTGTGAAAAATCCATCATCTCCAGAAGCTTTTGTGCCATAATAACATACCTTAGCAAGTGCTTTTCCATCTCCCACCTTATTGATTGTATAAGTTCCACTTCCTGGTCCCGGCTTAGATGGCTGTACACAGTATGCTGTGGCAGATACATTACCAAATTTCACAGTATACTGATAAGTAAGGTAACTACCATATCCATAATCTGCGTAACGATACATGGTTCCCCTTGTAACAGAAACCTGCTGTGAACTTCTTACATTTCCTGCAGAAGCCATAAAGGTTACGGTTTCTCCTGCATCCATTGCATACAGATCAATTCCATTTGTTTCTGCCTGTTCCAGCACTTCAGGCACCGTAAGTTCAGTTTCCGTATCAACTGTGTTTTCCTGGTGCGACTCTGAATCGTCATCACTCTGCTCTGTATCTCCAGTGCCACTATCATCGTCCACTGTAATTTCAGAAGAACTCTCTGACTGCATTTCTGTTTCAGGTTCTTTTACAGTGATATTTCTGCTGATTCTGTAAGATGGATGACCACTTACCGGCTCTACCGCATATACTGCCTTGTAGGTGTCCGGTGTATGTGTATCGAAATCAGCTCCGGATTCATTTTTTGCTTCATGGAACATGATTTTTATTTTACTCTCATCCACTCCGTCAATACCGGACAGATCTACTTCCACTTCAAATTCCTGTCCATAGACAAGTTCAATGTCATTTGCTGTTACAATTTCATCTGGATCAAGCGAATCCTGTACCTCTTTTAATTCCGGATACTGCTGCTCAAACGGTATTTCTTCCGGTTCTAATTCCGATGCAGAAACAGCTACTGGCTGAACGATTACAGACGCTAATGTGGCAACTGCCATGACTCCTGATAAGAATCTTTTGAACTTCATTTTCATTTTGACTTAATCCTCTCTTTCTTCACTTATCATCGTTTTTCTTTTCAGCAGGTCTATACCTGCACTATTCAATCATTGGAACCACCTCCCGATGTTTTTGTTACTGATACCTGTACATTTCTGAAAAGATAACAGCACATGCATATAGCGGCACCTGCACGAAGCGAAGCACCGCCACATGGTATCTGCTGTCATCTCCATCAAATGGAAATAACAGTTTTAATAAGGATCAAGCATTTAAGCCGCAAGAGGCCGTTCCTTGTAAAAGTGCCTTTCATCCGTTTCCCTTTCACGTTCTCTCCGAATCCTGGCCGCTGGTTATTATGCGTAGCTGAGTTTTCGGGTATCCCCTCTTGCTATCTATATGAAATTGTCAAGGTACAAGTCCGGGCTTTTTCTTTTTGAAGAATTAACCCTTCACCTATAAAGCTCGGCAGAGGGTGTTTACCAACCCCTTTTGCAAACTTTTTTATTTTTTTCTCAGTTTCTTTTTCTCATTACTCTCTGCGAGTTCTTCTAAACTGGCTCTCAGCTTGGCAACTGCCTTATTTCTCATGTTGTTGACTGCTGCTGAACTGATTCCATGAATATCGGCATATTCCTGATAAGTCTGTTTCTCAAAATAAAGAGCATAAATAAGTTCTTTCTGCTTATCCGTCAGCATATCCATCATGTTTTCTGTCACCATCTGCTGAACAATCATTTCCTCCATGTCCGGTGCCACACTCTCTCCAAGCTGCATTTCTTCCATAGCAGAAGATAAGGAAATACAGCGTTTCTGATTGCAGCTATCCAGATTGATGCTCAGGCGATCTTCTCCTCGAAGAACAAAACGCAGATACCACTCAGCCTCTTCAAAGTAAGATTCCGTCAGATTACATCCATATCCATTTCCAGCCACAGAAGAGTAGCGATAACCGGAAATATCTTCGATAGGAAATACTGTTACTCGATTCTGTGCCTGATAGACCACATATCCGTTCTTATAAACAGTGATCGTGACTACGCCTACCTCGTTCTTAATAATCTTCTGAGCAACAACCGGGTATTTCCCCTCCCGTAAACTTTTACAGCTCGGTTTCTTTTCGCCTTTCTTTGGAGATTCCACCATTTCTTTCAGTTTTCTAAGTGTCAGCATGACAACCACCTTTCTGCCTTTCGGCTCCGGGCTGTCAGCAGACAAAAAAAGCAGCAAAAAAAGACTCCGATCTGCCCGGTTTTTTTTATACCGAGCGACTTGCGAAGCCTCTCCTTGCTGCTTTATGTATCAATCAGCTATACAGGGCACTCCCTGCACGCAGATTAATCAGTGTTCATATTGTCATTTTCTATTGTAGTGTTTTCAGCCTTATCAGACTTTTCATCTAAAAGGAAACTAAAATCTCCCATTGCGTCATAGGGCTGATGTGTGATAAATTCTAAATATTCATCCTTACTCATTTCTGTTTGCCTCCTCTCTGTTCGATGTATTAATGGTATCAATTCTCCCCTCAAACAACCAGCCCAGTACTGTCCGAATTAAGCTGAAACAACGGACAAAACTGTCCGAATTTTGAGCGTAAAAAAACGACCATCCAGATTATCCTGTAATGATCGTCACCAACTTACTTTTCCATTCATCAATTCTATTAATTCCATACTACCCTCAAAATTCTTTTCAGCATTTTCCATCAGTTTATTTCTAAGATTCTTGTCCGGAATATTATAAAGTCTTTCAAAAAATGCCAACGCTTTTTCCACAAATTCCTTATCTTCTTCTGTCACATTTTTAGCTTCAAAATGAACAGACGTAACCTCTTCTTTTCCGCACTCTTCCCGCCACAGCCTGAAAGAA
>OOAF01002221.1_pt1 | contig 11988 bp, 16 predicted proteins | sample 1671251 | NCBI WGS metagenome assembly OOAF01 (sample SAMN06348137, study PRJEB24527) | human gut metagenome | biome: human gut; feature: ankylosing spondylitis patient; material: feces | host: Homo sapiens | place: China | collected 2015-10 | reverse complement strand
TAATAGTGGTTGACATAACAAAACTTCCCCATGCGCTCGACACGCACGGGGAAGTTGTTAAATTTTATTATTGCTGCGGAATGTGGGATTACGTAACAGTGGTTGTTGCACCCCGGGAAACTCGTCTTAAAGCTTTTCAGAATGTTTCAAAAGTTCTTCTTTTTCAAGATTAAAGATTTTTACAGTGTAGATGTGTTCTTTGATTTTGATTTTGATTTGCATAGAAACACTCCTTTCTTATATTCCTATTATAACAGATTATTAATTAATGTCAATAGCAATATTGACATTTAACATTTTTTTTGATATGGTAAATATGGAGGTGTTAATATGACAACACAACAGAAAAACATGCTCACACTCTTGCGCCGTCTCCGGGCCTTTGCTGCTGAGGACAACAGGCGCGACGCCTATGTCTTTTACGCTACACTGTGCAACCGTTTCGAGAGGACATATAAAGGAGGTGTTGCTGATGCGTAATGTTAAAACAATCTCTATCAGCATCCCACTAGACGTTCTTGCACTGGTGGATCAGGCGGCAAAGGAAACGGGCCTAACCCGCAGCAGCTTTATCTCCTGGGCACTCTCAACGAATGAACAGGTAAAGGGGGCTCGGAAGAATGGCGCGGTATAAAGGCGGTTCAACAACCGGAAGCTCTCTGCGCTATCCCGTTGAAGCATATGTCCCCAGTGTGGTAATGATGAGCAAGTACATGACGGAAAAACAAATGATTTCCGAATACTCGCGCTTGCGCTCCATTGCCAGAAAGCGCTTGGAGCGTTTTGAGGGTACGGAATGGGTAGACACGCAGCAGTACCGTGTGAACGCAGGACGATACAAACCTGTAAAGGAAATTAAGAACAAAACGGAACTTGTTGCGCTTTTATCGGACGTTTCGCGATTTGTGACAGCGAGAACTGGTAGCGTATCGGGATTACAAGTGCAGAGACGGCAGAGCATTCAATCTTTACATGAACACGGCTACACATTTGTAAATCGCAAGAACTTCAAACAGTTTGCAGACTTCATGGAAGATTGGAGGACTTGGGACAGGAATCGCCTTTACGATTCCGCACGAGTGGCAGAACTCTATCACGAAGCGAAAAAGAAGCAGATACCGCCGGATCAACTCGAGCGCGATTTCGAGTTTTGGCTTGAGAAAAACAGCTTGGAAGCGCTCCAAAACATGAAGCGAATAAGCAGTAAAAAGCCGCACAGCGCATTGGATTATAAAAAGGCAATATTGAAAGGTCGTTAATATGTCACAAATTGTCTCACCGGCTAATTTTCCTTTTGAATGGTTCAGGAAAATGAAAATACAGAAACGGAGAAAGGGAAACCCTGGAACAAAAAGCCGTGCGAAATATCTTGATATTGTAACGGCTTTTGACATTGAGACAACGGCGCTTGATGATATTGAGCAATCCATTATGTACATATGGCAATGGCAATTTGGAACTGAATATACGGTTATAGGGCGAACCTGGAAAGAGTTTGACATTTTCAAAGAGCGTCTATGTGCGCATATTTCGGATGGTGTATCTTTGGTGGTCTACGTACACAACTTGTCTTATGAGTTTCAATTTTTGCGCGGCATATACCATTTTGATCCGGAAGAAGTTTTTGCGATTAAGTCCCGACGGGTACTGAAATGCACAATGGAAGAAAAACGCCTGGAATTTCGGTGCAGCTACATACACAGTAACATGAGTCTGGCTGAGTACACTCGCAAAATGGGCGCGGAGCATATCAAACTATCTGGTGTTGATTTCGATTACAGCAAAAAGCGCTATCCATGGACACCACTAACAGAGCAGGAGCTAGCCTATACTCTAAATGATGTCTTGGGCCTTGTGGAAGCTCTTATAATCGAGATGCAGCATGATGGGGACACGCTCTATACAATCCCTCTTACGTCAACCGGCTACGTGCGCAGGGATGCTAAAAAGGCAATGCGCGGTGTTTCTTTTGGCTTTGTCAGAAATCAATTGCCGGACTATCAAATATATCAGATGTGTCGTGAAGCGTTTCGTGGTGGTAACACACATGCAAACCGATATTACGCTGGAATGGTATTGCATGATGTAAAAAGCGCTGACAGGTCAAGTAGCTATCCAGATGTGCAATGCAATTGTCTTTTTCCGATTTCGGAATTTTACTATGCAGGGCCGGTGGAGTTTGACGATCTTATAAAGTTGGTGAATGTGCGGAAACGTGCTGTTTTAATGCGTGTATCAATCACCAATATCCGTCTTACTAAATCAACATGGGGATGCCCATATTTATCCCGTGACAAGTGTAGGAAAACAATAGGCGGAATATACGACAACGGGCGTATTTTGTCGGCGGATTACCTGGAAACAACAATAACTGATATCGACCTTAAAATAATTCTAGATGAATACACGTTTGACGATATGACGCCATTTGATGTGGCGCATGCTCGTTATGGTAAACTCCCTGAGCCACTTGTGAAAACAACGATAGAATACTATATTGCAAAAACAACTTTGAAAAATGTAGCAGGCGAAGAAATCTATTACATGAAAAGCAAGAACAAGTTGAATAGTATTTATGGAATGATGGCACAAAATCCGGTGAAACAGTCTATTGATTTTATAGATGATGACCCGGATGGTGGTTTTGTTGAGCATCAAGACAATCCGGAAGATATTTTGATGGAGAACAACCGTAAAGCGTTTTTATGCTATCAATGGGGTGTCTGGGTGACGGCTTGGGCACGGTATCGGTTGGAAGAGGGAATACGGCTCGCTGGTGACAATTTTGTTTATTGTGACACTGACAGTGTAAAATATCTTGGAAACATTGATTGGACTCCGTACAATAAGGAACGTGAAAAAGACAGTCTGAAAAGCGGCGCACATGCAACAGACCCGCAAGGCGTGGAGCATTATATGGGTGTTTATGAATATGAGGGATGCTATGCGGAGTTTTCAACGTTGGGGGCTAAAAAATACTGTTATCGTGAAGCGCCCGGAAAACCTTTGAAAGTGACCATAGCAGGAGTGAACAAGGCCGCAGGAGGGCCGGAACTGGAAAAGGCTGGCGGCATATCAGCTTTCAAACCAGGATTTATTTTTAGGGAAGCTGGTGGTACAGAATCTATTTATAACGATCATCCAGCGATTTTAGAACACACAGTTGATGGAAGAACATTGCCTATTACGTCAAATATCATGATTAAGAATAGCACTTACACATTGGGAATAACGGGAGAATATGAACGTTTGTTGAATGTGTCTCAAACACAATTTAGAGGATATAACGATGAGGTTTAGAATGAATGTTTTAGTCGCTTGTGAAGAATCACAGGAAGTTTGTAAGGCTTTCCGAGCGCTTGGGCATGATGCTTACAGTTGTGACATACAGCCATGTTCTGGAGGTCATCCAGAATGGCATATTCAAGATGATGTGTTAAACTATATAAACGGAGACACTCTTCCGTTAAATTGGAAAAGATGCGCACCGTTTCCAATGTTTTTGACGCAAGACGGAAAATTGCATACAATGCCAAAAAGATGGGATTTGATTATTGCTCATCCGCCTTGCACATACCTTACAAACGCCGGGGCAAGATGGTTATGGGCAGGTGGGAGACTGAATCAAGACAGATACAAAAAAGGATTGGAGGGCGCAGCATTTTTTGACTGCTTTTTGAAAGCGCAGTGTGAAAAGATTGCTATTGAAAATCCCACACCAGCATCAGTGTTTAACTTACCGAAATGCACACAGGTTATCCAGCCTTATGAATTTGGGCACCCGTACAGCAAAAGGACTTGTTTATGGCTGAAAGGACTTCCTCATCTTACGCCGACAGAAATTGTTACAGATCATGTCCCGTTTGTTTCCAGCGGGCTTTATACAAAAACGCATGATTCAAAATATAAGGGTGCAAGCAGAAAAGGCGGTGCAGCAAAAGCAAGAAGTAAGACTTTTCCGGGGATTGCCCGGGCAATGGCGGAACAATGGGGAAAATGTGTTGACAATTTCGATATTAAATGATATTATAGATATGCGGGCAACCGTATAACAAAACAGAAAAGGAGCAAGACAAATGAACATTACCAAGAAAAGCGGAGAACTCACCATTATGGAGCAGTACCAGCTCACCATGTCCCCCAAGATTCAGCGCATCAAGGATTGCGTGGGGCAGCGGTTTGAGGTGGCAAAGTGGTGTGTCTATGAGGACATCGACAAGAAGAGCGGCGATACCAAGGAAATTCTTTCCATGATGTCTCCCGAAGGCGAAGTATTCGCTACCAACAGCGACACTTTCAAGAATGACTTCAAGAACATTCTTTCCCTGCTGGAAAGCGCGGGCATGGCTGGGACGGTCTTTTCCCTGGAAGTTATTACTGGCAAGAGCAAGGCCGGACGCGATTTCTTTACATGCGCGTTTGTGGAATAAGGACAACGGGCGGGAGGTGGCAACACCTCCCGCTTATTGTTTCACGTGAAACATTGGAGGATATATGAACATATATCAGAAAAGTGGATACATTGATATTCGTGCAATTATGGCGCTTGGATTACCGTTTAACTTTATTGTTGGCGGACGCGCAACTGGTAAAACATATACCAGCCTGGAAACGGTGAAAGAGGACGGAATCAAATTTATTTATATGCGGCGCACACAGTCACAGGCGGACATGATAAACAAACCAGAATTTTCCCCGTTTAAAAGTCTGAATGAGGATCATGGATGGACAATAGGCAGCGCCACACTATCAAAATACAATGCAGGTTTTTATGAGACGGAGGAAACAGAGGACGGGGGGCGCCAATGCGTTGGTTCGCCTATTGGCTACACTTGCGCGCTATCTACTATTTCTAATATGCGGGGTTTTGATGCTTCTGACGTTCGCCTGTTGATTTATGACGAGTTTATCCCGGAAAAACATGAGCGCCCTATTAAAAATGAGGGTGCCGCTTTTCTTAATGCTTATGAGACAATTAACCGGAATAGGGAATTAAAAGGCGAAAAACCGTTACAAGTATTATGTCTTGCAAATGCAAATGACCTTGCAAACCCAATTTTCCTAGAGTTGGGGCTTGTGCGTAAGGCAGAGCAAATGCGGAGAAAGGGCCAGGAGATCAGCATTGACAAGGAACGTGGAGTAGGTTTGTTTATTTTGGACAAGTCACCCATCAGCGCACAAAAACGCAACACGGCGCTTTACAAGTTGTCAAGAGGAAGCGAATTTTCTCGCATGTCATTGGAAAACGATTTTGCTAATGAGGACATCGGAAGAATCAAAACACAACCGCTTGGAGAGTTTCGGCCTGTTGTGACGGTGGGGGAGATTACTGTTTATAAGCACAAGTCTCGGGGAGAGTATTATGTGAGTACGCATAAAGCTGGAAGTTGTGCAGAGTTTGGAAGCGGCGATACGGACAAAAACCGATTTCGCAGAGCTTATGGGTGGATTTGGCAAGAGTACATGAAGAACAATATAATATTTGAGGAATATCTGTGTGAAGTGCTTTTGAACAGATATTTTTGTTGACAACTAATAAAAAAGCTGTATAATGAGAATAGGCGGGGACAGAGCAAGCACACGCCCGGAAGGCGGCTCAAGCGCTTGTGCGGCGCACGATGTCCCCGCCCAATATTTATCCGGGAAGAAAGGAAAGAAAAATGGACATTTCTATTGTAACAGAGTTTATCAATGGTGTGGGATTCCCGATTGCTTGTGTTGCCGCTATGTTCTGGATGCAGAACCAGGAACGCGAGCAGCACCGGCAGGAAGCGGAGAAATTCGCGGAGGCCATCAACAACAACACACAAGTAATGACTCGAATCCTTGAAAAACTGGGGGTGTCGGAGGAATGAGCGGCGATCAAGTACACGCATGGAGTAAGGCAAAAAATGGTGCTGTGAAACTGTCCGCAAATTTCAAAGTTGCCGAGTTTGCCTGTAAAGATGGGAGCGACACAGTTTTCATCAGTCAGGGTCTTGTAACAGTTTTGCAGAAAATCCGAGAACACTTTGGAAAGCCTGTAATCATTACCAGCGCCTATCGTAACGATGCATATAATAAAAAAGTGGGTGGCGCTGATTACTCTCAGCACAAATATGGGACGGCAGCTGATATCTATATTAGCGGTGTTTCTCCCGCTACGATTGCGGGCTTTGTGGAAACGATCATGCCAAACACTGGCGGAATCGGTATTTACAGCAGCTTTGTACATGTGGACGTGCGTACAGCTTGCGCACGGTGGAACGGTTAAGGAGGGTTTGACTATGACGCAGAATGAAGTTTTGACGCTCGCTCGCGCTGGTTTTACCGCGCAGCAGATTTCCGCACTGGCTCAGATGCAGCCCGCCCAGCAGATGCAGCAGATGCAGCCTGTCCAGCAGATGCAGCCTGTCCAGCAGATGCAGCCTGTCCAGCAGATGCAGCCCGTGGGCGATCCGTTTGTGCAGCAGCTTGCGAAGCTCACTCAGGCAATCCAGGCAAACGGGATTCTTTCCACACAGCAGCCAAACCCCGAAACGGCGGATGAAGTGCTTGCAAGCATCATCAACCCGCCCAAGAACGACAATAAATAAGGAGGTGCAACAATGGCTGTAAATGATTTGACTTTCAACCAGCTTTCTATGGTTCTTAACAGTATCGTACAACAGGCAACGGGGCAGCAGGCGCAGCAGGTGACTAATACTGCGGAATTTGTTTCCGTTGCTCAGACTGCGCTGAAAACCGGATACGATCCGGTTTTGCAAGCAATTTCCCAGGTGCTTTCCAGAACAATTTTTTCCATTCGTCCTTATACCAGAAAGTTTGGCGGCCTGATGGTTAGTAATCAGCAGTTTGGGAACATTGTTCGTAAACTTAACATTGCAGACAAGGACTGGGAGGAAGATTCCCGATTTGAGTTGACAGACCAAAACAGTGTGGACATGTACAAGGTTAACAAACCGTCGATTTTGCAAACCAACTTTTATGGAGCAAATGTTTTTGAAAAGTCCCTTACGATTTTCAAGGATCAGCTTGACTGTGCTTTTTCTAGCCCCGAGGAGTTTGGTCGTTTCGTCTCCATGACTATGACAAACGCAAGCGACATGATCGAACAGGCCCACGAAAACCTGGCTAGGGCAACCCTCGCCAACTTCATCGGTGGCAAGATCAGCGGAGATACGGCAAGCGTTATCCACCTGCTGACGGAGTATAACACGATCACTGGACTGAAACCCCCTCTAACCGCTGAAACGGTTTACCAGCCTGCAAATTTCAAACCTTTTATGCAGTGGGTGTATTCCCGTGTTGCTTCTCTTTCCTCGCTTATGACAGAGCGCACACAGAAATTCCATATCAACGTGACAGGAAAGGAAATTTCCCGTCATACTCCTGTCAATAAGCAAAAGGTGTATCTTTATGCACCGGCACGATACCAGACCGAAACCATGGTTTTGGCTGATGTGTACCATGACAATTTCTTGAGAATGGCGGACAATGAAACGGTTAATTTCTGGCAGAGCATTGACAAGCCCGATGAAATCAACGTGCAGCCCGTCTATTTGCAGGCGGATGGAACACTGAAATCTGACGATCCCCCAGTAAATCAAAAGGGGATTTTCGGTGTCATGTTTGACGAGGAAGCAGCCGGTTATACGGTGGTTAATCAGTGGAGCGCCCCAACTCCCTTTAACAGCAAGGGTGGCTATTCGAATATTTTTTGGCACTTTACGGACAGATATTGGAACGATTTTACAGAAAACGGAATTGTTTTGCTGCTTGATTGATGTGCTATATGTGGGCGGGGGAAACCCCGCCCAACTGATAGGTGATGAATTATGGCTTTTAATGTTTCATTTTTTACATTTAACAAAAGAGAAAACAGCACAGCTAGACCGGTCATATCAAATGCGGCAAAAATTTTTCCATTTAGATTGAAAGATGATTGTGGAATTATCAATCCGGTTTTGGAAATCTCTTTGCCCATGAGTGAAAATCCGTCACAGCTCAATTATGCATATATCCCCGATTTTTATAGATTTTACTTTGTCAATGACTGGACTTTTTCGGGCGGCGTTTGGATTGCTTCTCTAAACGTTGATGTGCTAGCGACATATAAACTAAATATCGGCCCGTCTACACAGTATGTTTTGCGATCCAGCGCGGAGCATGACGGAAATATAATGGATGATTATTACACTGGAAACGGTGTAGTAACAACCTTGTATTCCAAAGCAGATGCGGCTTTTTGGCCTGGCTCCAATTTTTCAAGCGGATCATATGTTGTTGGTATCATTAACAAGGCCACAAACACGGTAGGTGCTGTATCCTATTATGTGTTTACACAAGCACAATTTGACGTGCTATGCGCGTTTCTAATGGGTGATGTGGAATGGCTGGGTGATATTACAGAAATAGGTCCCGATTTGACGAAAGCGCTATTCAACCCGTTTCAATATATTGCAAGTTGCATCTGGTTCCCGGACACAATTAGCGGTGGAACACCTGTTACTAGTGTGCCGTTTGGTTGGTGGGACGCTCCCGTATCCGCTAAAACACTAACCACACAAGGGCATATGCCGTCATTGCTTACTATTGATGTACCAAAGCATCCACAGGCCGCAAGCCGTGGCGGCTATCTCAATCTAGCGCCTTATTCTTCCTATGTGCTGGATTCTCGAGTATGGGGCACCATTCCTCTCGACACAACAGCGCTAAAAAGCCTGTCACAGATAAGTTTAGAATGGGAAGTGGACTATGTGACAGGACAAGCGGAACTGTTGGTGAAGCCGTTAACAAGTGACTACGTGTTTTTCCGTTCTACGGCAACTTTCGGTATTCCAATACAACTCGCGCAGATTTCACGCGATTACCTTGGAGCGGCTGTCAATGCTGTAAACACTGTTTCGGGAGTGATTGGCGGCGTTATGAGTGGAAATATTGCCGGTGCAATCAGTGGAGCAGCCAGCGGAATTGGAAACACAATCCGCGCAAGTATGCCGGATTTTTCCACAAGTGGCAGTAACGGGAGCATTGTTCCATTTACAAAAGCGCCTTCAATAAGCGCACGTTTCCACTCTGTTGTTGATGAAGATAATGCCGATTTGGGACGTCCATTGTGCAAGGCGAAGCGCATTGACACGATACCGGGCTACATCATGTGCTTACATGCTGACATGTCTTTACCGGCAACCTCTCCCGAAAACCAGCGTGTAAAGGAGTACATGGAAAGCGGGTTCTTCTATGAGTAGTTGGATCAGCGGAAACTTTTGGTTAACACAGGAAGAAATGCAAAACAACGCCGTATTGTTGTGGAGTTATTTCAAGGCACAGGGTTGGACATTAAATGCGGTTGCCGCTATGCTTGGGAACATGCAAAGCGAAAGCACAATAAATCCTGGAATTTGGGAAGGCCTTGATCCGTTTGTTGGTGGATATGGTTTAGTGCAATGGACGCCTTACACAAAATACAGTGATTGGGCGGGTTCTGGTTGGGAGGATAACGGCCCAAAAGAATGTGAGCGCATAGTGTGGGAACTGGAAAACGGGGTGCAATGGTATCCAACAGAAAAATACCCCATGACTTTTGAAGAGTTTTCGAAGAGTACAGACCCTGTTGGTGTTTTGGCACAAGCTTTTCTTTACAACTATGAACGACCTGCCGATATAGACCAACCCTGGAGATCAACACAGGCGGAATATTGGTTTGAATTTCTGGGTGGTGTTCCCTCTATTCCGGTTTGGCTGCTTTTCAAATTTAACAAAAGGAGGTTTTACGGATGAATTTTCCAGGTTTGGGCGCTCCATTCTTTTTCAATTATGTAAACCAGCAAACAAGCGCTTTCACACCGTCAACCGTACACGTTTCTAACACAGGCCTTTCAAACTTCTTTCAGCGTTATTTACTGCAAAAGGCTTTTTCCGTTTTCAAGTGGACAATGCCGGAGACATGGAGCAGGGACTATTTCCTTTACTGCCTTTACTGCTGGGGATTTGTGGCAGTAATCAACACCGACCGTTTCGGAGTAATACCCCAGGGGTGCGGCTTACAAGGCTATGACGTGTTTTACAGACCAACAACAGCGGTTATCACAAATCCCATTTTGCGCGGCTTTAAGGAGCTGAGGATAGGTAAGCAATGCACATTGTTCAAGCTTCAACCGGACTATGGCGCCATTTATGACCTTGTTTCGTATTATGCCGACATGATGGCTCTATCCGCAGAGACGGCGGGTGTCAACCTGTTAAACAGCAAGCTATCCTATGTATTTACAGCGGCAAACAAGCAGAGCGCGGAAACGTTCAAAAAGCTATTTGACCGAGTGGCAAGCGGAGAGCCTGCAGTTGTGATAGACAAAGCGCTGTTAAAAGATGATGGATCCCCAGCGTGGCAAGCGTTTAACCAAAATGTCGGGCAAAACTACATTGTTTCGGATATCCTGACGGACATGCGTAAAATTGAACAAATGTTTGATAATGACATCGGAATCCCGAACGCAAACACGGATAAAAAGGAACGCCTTTTGACGGACGAGGTGAACAGCAACAACCAGGAGACGGTGAGCAAGTGCGCACTTTGGCTGGAAGAGCTGCAAGCCACGGCGGAGCAAACAAGAAACATGTTCGGCATTGAGATTTCCGTTGACTGGCGTGTGAAGCCGGAAATTCTGAAAGGCGGTGGGGATCAGTGAGAGCTATACTTTCCATTTTGGGATTGTACCAGTATAGCCCAGATATTTTCGACCTTTTCAAACTGCCGGACGGTGTTTCACTGGACAGTGTGCGGGACAACATTCTAATGGAGCTAGCGGAGCTGGAATTATTGTACCCGTCCGGCACGTTCATGAAAACGGCTATCGGTATTTGGAGCACCAAACAGCTCCCCGTGTGGGAAAAACTCTATGCAACAACAAACCTGGAATATAACCCTATTTACAACTATGACAGGACGGAAGAGTGGACAGAGGAGGAAACCGGAAACCGTAACGAGAGCAGAACACAGAGCCAGGAAAGCATCGGGGAAAGCAGTGGAACAGTGCAAAACAGCGGTGAGGACACGGTTAAAAGTGATGTCTCCGCTTTTAACGAAACTTCTTACACGCCTAAAGAATTACAGACAACGACACTGGGAACAGAAAACACAAGCAGCGGAACAGCAAAGCAGACAACAGATATTACAGACGGCACGGACGAAAACAGCAGCAGAAACAACACCAGAACCGGGCGCGCATTCGGTAATATTGGCGTTACCACTACACAACAAATGATTGAAGCGGAAAGAAACGTTGTAAAATTCAACATTGTTGATTACATTGTGGAAGATTTTAAAAAACGCTTCTGCCTGTTGATTTATTAAGGAGGTTATATGGGCGCTTTTGAATATTTCCCCTATACCAATTTTCACGATTTAAATCTGGATTGGATCGTTCAGGAGCTGGAAAAACTGACCGGTGATGTCCGGGACTTCATCAGCATCAACGCAATTAAATATGCCAATCCTATTCAATGGGATATCACAAGCCAATATGAAAAAAATACCGTTGTGCTTGATAAAAACGGAAACGCTTATCTTTCAGTGCAAGCTGTTCCAGCGGGTGTGTCCATTGATAGGACAGAATATTGGACGAATATTGGCAACTTCTCCGCACTATGGGAGAGCGTTAAACAGGCTATCACAATCCCCGACGAGGGACATAGCACAACCGCCAGTTCCGCAAGAACTGTAAACACCCTCGTATGGGTTAACGATGTGCTGCTTGAAGTTACAAAAGAAATGGATGCCGGAGACCAATACAATACCAATCCTGATGGAAATTGCAGAAAATATACAATGCAAATTCTACTTACTGAAACATTAGAAGCCTTGAAAAATCTTGCAGATAGTGACACGGCTCTAAATAATAAAATCGATAAAGAAACAACTAACAGGGAAAACGCTGATGCTGAATTGAATGATAAAATCGATAAAGAAACAACTAACAGGGAAAACGCTGATGCTGAATTGAATGA
>OOAF01002220.1_pt1 | contig 11994 bp, 8 predicted proteins | sample 1671251 | NCBI WGS metagenome assembly OOAF01 (sample SAMN06348137, study PRJEB24527) | human gut metagenome | biome: human gut; feature: ankylosing spondylitis patient; material: feces | host: Homo sapiens | place: China | collected 2015-10 | reverse complement strand
CCTTAGAAGGGCGTTGCTCTATCCAGCTGAGCTACGGAACCATCCTTATTTGCGGATGCAAAGGTAGTGCTTTTTGCGAGAACTCAAAAACTTTTCGACACTTTTTTATTCATATTTTTCTTTATAGCTAGAAATCAGTAATTTATAAAAGTACTATTCAGACCCCTGTTCTAGGGTTGAATTATTTTTTCTTATCCCGATATCCCATATATCATATATCTTATTTATCTTTGTACACCGTTAAATATAAAATCAAAAACTATGTTGAGTCGTATTATCGTATTGGTCATAGCCGGAGTTGCTGTCGTTTATATCGTCCGCTTTATAGATAACTTCTTGTCCCAGCACAGAAGAAAATATTAAATAAGATATATACCTATCAGGAGAAGTTCATTTAAAACTTCTCCTTACGTTCAAATTCACCTTCCTCGGTGTAATACTTCCATGTGCCTTTAGGCTGATTATTTGAATATTTCCCACGAAGCTTGAGCTTTCCATTTTCGTGATATTCACGATAACGTCCGTGACGTTTTCCTTCTTTCACTTCCGCTTCGCTTTTCAGTGCTCCTTCCGGATAGAACTCACGCAGAACATTTCCTTCAAACTTCTCAATATAGAAACGCTTTAACTCGCTCATCTGCTCCTTTTCGGTCACAGCCTCTTCGTCCATATCCTGATCTTCCTCATCGCTGACAACGGCAACTACCTCTTCCGGCTCGTATGGACGGTAATCCATCACATACTGCAGAGAAGCCAGATTGTTATCTCCGATCACCTGCATCGTCCAGTAAGGGAATGAATACAAGACATCTTTATTCGATTGTATTTCATTCCATGTAGCAGGATTCATCATAGGTTTCAATTGTGAGTAGAACTTGTGCATATCTGTATACAAGAAGATTGTGGAACTTGATTTCATATACGAATAAGCATCCTTAAATCCTGCATTATTCTTCAGTAAATTCTTCTGCTCATAGTCTTCTACAAAAGAAAGCAAGGAAGCAGCTTTATTACTGAAAACGACGTAATCATCCACATAAGTATAATATGGCTTCTCAAATTTATCAAACAGCTTTCCGAAGAACAGACGGAAGAAACCTTTCATTTCAACATAATTGATTTCAAAGTCCTTATAATTAACAGACTTTATCTTAACCGGAGACCGGCGTTTGATCTTCTTTTCAATAAACTCCATATTTTTACGGGCGTCTTTGATGCTTTTTGCCCGAATAGCCAGAATCACTTCAGGATCATGTCCTAATAACCCCGGTTCGGATTGCGTTATGGCAAACTCTCCGGACATCCAGCTCAGGAAGTTCTCTTCCAGAGAAATACCAAACAGGCTTTCTATCTTTTTCCGTGAACTCTGATAAGAGTCATACAACAGTTTATCATGAACAGACAGAGCATTCTCCAGTTCCTTCACGAAAGTTACCGGACTATCAAAGCCGATATTTGTATAAAGAGCCGTTCGCCCGGACAAAATCTCGTGAGCTTTCATTTTATGCTTCCCCGAATTCAGCAAGGCAGTGATATAAGGATCCACCGAATCTTTCTTCAACGTATAACCTTTCACCTCCATCCGGTCTTTATCCATATTCAGGTAAAGGCCCGCAAAATTCATAGAATTACTGAACAGATCGACATATTCATTTCTCGCTCCCAGATAAATGGACATAAACTGAGGAATACGGGCATAGTTGATAAATACCCTGACAAGCCCTTTACCGGAAACTAATTTTTCCGTTTCAATAAAAGACTGGTCAAGTCCGATCTTAGGCTTATTACGGGAGTTGATGGCAGATTCAACGAGTCCGGAAGTATAAGAACCTACCAGGTGATTATCTACAAAAGCAGTATAAAAGACATCACGGGTATCCGGATCACGCATTTCAAGAATGTTAATTCCATTATGCATTCGATTAGTGACGGTAAAGCCGGACATTGCCAGCACTGTTTCGACCTGATCTTTCAATAAATCCATTTTAGAAGCTTTCTGCATATCTACTATAAGCAGAAAATCCCAATCGGTAGCGCGGGTCTTATGAAGTGAGATAAGCAGATCCCGCTGACCGACCAGTGATAACAGCACTTTATTGCTTTTGACAACCGAGTCAAGCTTTTCTACACTCTTCGCAACTTCTTCAAATGATTTCGCTTTTCTCAGACATTGCCAGGTTTCGCTTCCACTAAACTTTTCCCAATCTTCAATCGGAGCAGATGACTGAATAATAAATGCCGCATCCTCCGGCACCAGATAGATCTGCTGAATATTACGGTCGGGCGAAATAAACAGATAAACGATGGAGTATACCATGTATACAGCCAAAGCTAGTCCTGCCGTAAGCAAAGTCCTTTTTACAATTTTTCGTGTATTATTTTTCTTCTCATTTTTCCCGGGTTCAACATATTGCCCTTGTTCCCCATTGTTTAATTCATCCATTATTTATTTGTTATTGAGTTGATTGGGCAAAATTACTAAAAAAAGATGGAAGTTGAAATTCACAGGTCGGTTTATACTTTAAATCTTCTCATCCATCTACATCCACCATAAATCAGAGCTATTCCCCCCAATATAAATATCCCTCTTTTCCACCTATTGACACGTTTCACAGAAACAGTTTTCTTCACCTCTTCACTCGTTCTGAACTCTACCCCGGACTCCAAAGACAGAGAATCTTCTTCCGCTGACATACTACCGGCAACCACCTGCTGCAGCTTCCCTGTCCTTCGGTCAAGAGAATTCTTCATGATCTTCACAGAAACCTGCGAAGCCGTATCCACAGGATATATGAAAACGATCTGTTCCAAATGCTCTTCCACTACTTCCGAATCACTTCTCGAAATGAAAGCCTGCTGAAGCAAACTGTTCCTGCGTCCGACCGTAGAACTCGAATCAACTTTAATCTCCCGGCTCTTACAGACAATCTCCTTCTTACCTCTGCACCCCAAGCACAAAAAAGGAATCATTAAAGCCACCAACCATACAAACAAGGCTTCCCTCCCACTTCTCAGAAACTCCTTCACATCAAAACAAGGACAAACCTTTACGTATTCATTAGCCTCAATTACCCCATCTTCATTCAAATCCGGCGAAGTGTCCCGATGTCCCAAAACCTGAAGGATACCATACTCTTTCTGCAAATCCATGATCAATTGATAAAGCACCCTTTTCTGAGCCTTCGTCCGAGTATCCGCAGGATGCCCGTTTACATCCAGCCCACCAATATAGCATATCCCGATACTATGCTCATTCCAGCCTTTGCAATGAGCCCCCGCCAAAGAAATATCCCGCCCTCTCTCCAATCTTCCGTCCAGACAGACAACATAGTGATACCCTATACCATTAAATCCACGTTCACGATGCCAACGGTCAATATCTGCTGCTGTAAAATCCTGCCCGACTTTTGTAGCCGAACAATGTATAATAATAGAATCTATTTTTCTCATGATATTCATATATTAGTCATTATTTAATAATCCGAAGGTGGCATTCTTTGGGTACATCCTCTGATCTCACACTTTTTCACTTCAGATTCCTTTTGAATCAGCTCCACTTCATGACACTTATGTATCCAATTTATTTTCTCCTCCTGTTCCTTACGCAGTTCGATATAGAGGCCATCTATTTTTTCATCCCGCTGAGTCAGGCGATCTTCCAGCCAGTCCACCTTCTTACGTCGGTTTTCTTCTTCCAGATTACAGACCGAAGCTTCCTCTTTTCTGACATCCGTCTTACGACAGAAGATATATCGTACTATCCATTCACCGCTTCCAGACCGCCCATAGCAGTAATAAAAGCAAGTATTGTTGTTATTTGCATACTCTTATTTACTTATAGTTAAGTTGAGACTTTATAATTAGCTTTCGAAAAGCTTATAAGAAAGAATGAGGCCGAAGCCCCATCCTTATAATCACCCTGTTATAATGAGCTACCTTACTTTTCATATTATACTGTCGGATCCGGTGCTTCATCATCGTCACCCGATCCACCACCCGGATTCGGGTTTTCTCCATCATTCCCGTCATCCGGATTTCCTCCGATAACATCCGATTTATTAATATGATCCAGATCCTTGAATTTCAAGCCATCCGAACGAGTTGATGTTCCGGTAGACAGACGAATATCCGAGTTGGCACGAAAACAGATGCGTAATCCTTGAATATCAGCTGAGGTAAAGTCTTCCGCTTTCTCTGTCCCTTTGCTTTGGGCAGACAAGAAAAAGTAACCCAGTCCTTCGATATTTACTGAACGCCCCGCCAGTAATGTTTTTCTCAATAAAGTACGAAAGTCCTTTAAAACACTAATTGTTTCACCCTCACTTACTCCCGAATTGGAGGAAATCTCTTTTGCAATTTCTTTCAAAGTTGCACTCGTATCGTATTGATAAGAGATTACCGGATACACTTTCTTTCCTAATTCTTTGTTGGTAGGGTCACACAAACGAGACACTCTTCTAAATCTAATTGCCATAATTTTGGTCCTTTCTTTTTAAGATAAATACTAATGATTATTACTTCGCTAACGTTAACGATGCAAAGATGCGCCATCTTCATTAGGAATGAAAGGACAAGATTAAATCATGATTAAAGAGTACTGGGAAGAGATTTATAAGAAAGAAAAGCTAGTTAAGACGAAAAAAGGGACAGGAAGAGGAAACGGGAAGCTAAAATAATCAACCTTGGACAAGTTTTTTCTCCATATATATAAAAAATTTGCGAAAACATGCCTGGCATATCTCCGCACTACAACAGCCATCGATCTATATTCCTTTTCTCCGCACTGAACTCCACTCCCACTTTCACCACTTCACGGTCGTCTGCCTGATAGGGAATTAAATAACCTTTCTCATCAATCTGCTGCAAAGCTTGTTCAGCGGTTCCATTCAGTTTAAATTCGAACACATAAATATATTTAGGCGTTTTCACCACTGCATCGGCACGTCCACGAGCACTACGGACCTCAACTTCGGTGAATTGCCCCATTAACTTGAACACTAAATAAAACACGACCTGATAATGACGTTCGGTCGAATCGCTCAACTCATAAGGAAAATCTGCGAAGAAAGCCTGAAGACGGGTAAGGAAGGCATCTACCTCTCCGGCACGTAATTCCTGAACGAATTTGCCTATATAGAAATTCTGTTCATCTTCATTGACCGGTGTATAATAAGGAACCAGAAAATTGAGAAAGCCATAACGCACTTCATCATTGGGGAAAGCCAGACGATAAAGTTGAAACTCTTTGTCATAGTCCTTGATAGTCAGATAACCACTCTGATAAATCAACGGAATCGGATTGTTGGCATCCACCCGATATTCCATAAATGAAGATGCACTGGCTTCTATCCCATCAATTAAAGTGCGCAGGTCATAATCACTCTCTTTGAGCAACTCGACAAGGAAAGTAGGTGTTCCGGTCTGAAACCAGTAACTACCAAACTCCTGTTTTGAAAATGAGTTGAGCACACTGAACGGATTAAACACACCCGCACCTTTCGGATGAAAATGATAACCATCATATCGTCGTGTCATCATTTCCATAACCGCTTCTGAAGTCATATCATTGACTGCCGCCTGTCGCTCCAGTTCAGGAACAAAAGTTGAGCCAAGTTCTTCCTTTGTAATCCCACACAATGTAGCATAAGCAAAATCCAGGCTAATATCATTCAACTGATTCAAATCACAGAACACACTGACTTGTGCAAACTTGGTCACACCTGTCAGAAATACAAAACGGAGATAACGGTCAGAACTCTTCAATACTCCATAAAAAGCCTTCAGAGTCCTACGGTAATCATCCAATAGAGAACCATTACCCAAAGCCTGCAACAGAGGTTTATCGTATTCATCTACCAATACCACTACTCCACAGCCTGCCTGTTCACTGGCGCGACGGATCACTCCTGCAAAACGTCCGGAAAGAGTTTCCTCATCCTCTCCTTTTCCATATTTCAACTCCCATTGCGTCAAATGCCGGCTAAGAATCTCAACCAAAGCTTGGGATGAATCATATTTTTCTGCATTCAAATCCAAATGAAACACCGGATACTTCTTCCATTCCTTCTCAAGTTCGGCAACAGCAAGTCCTTCAAACAATTCCTTCCTGCCTTCAAAGTATGCTTCGAAAGTGGAAAGAAGAAGACTTTTTCCAAAACGACGGGGGCGACTTAGGAAATAAGGAGTCTCTGTAGAAGCTATTTTCCATACAAAAGCCGTTTTATCTACATAAAGATATCCCCCTTCGCGGAGTTTCTCAAAAGTCTGTATCCCAATTGGAAGTTTACGCATTATGCCATCCATCATTATTCTTCATTTTTTGTGATTCAAAGATAATCATTATTTCTATATTCCATTACTATAACTTTCGATTTTTAATATCGTTCATTAATCAATGCTTATTATATATCTCTTCATCCACCTATATCCGCTACCGGCAACCACCTGCTGAAGCAAACCTTTGGGTGCATCCTCTAATCTCACACTTTTTCACTTCAGATTCCTTTTTAATCAGCTCCACTTCATGACACTTATGTATCCAGTTTATTTTCTCCTCCTGTTCCTTACGAAGTTCGATATAGAGGCCATCTGTTTTTTCATCCCGCTGAGTCAAGCGATCTTCCAGCCAGTCCACCTTCTTACGTCGGTTTTCTTCTTCCAGATTACAGACCGAAGCTTCCTCTTTTCTGACATCCGTCTTACGACAGAAGATATATCGTACTATCCATTCACCGCTTCCAGACCGCCCATAGCAGTAATAAAAGCAAGTATTGTTGTTATTTGCATACTCTTATTTACTTATAGTTAAGTTGAGACTTTATAATTAGCTTTCGAAAAGCTTATAAGAAAGAATGAGGCCGAAGCCCCATCCTTATAATCACTCTGTTGTAATGAGCTACCTTACTTTCCCATTATACTGTCGAGTCCGATGCTTCATCATCGTCACCCGATCCACCACCTGGATTCGGGGTTTCACCTTTACTTTGGGCAGACAGGAAAAAACACCCCAATCCTTCGATATTTACCGAACGAAGGTGCATATTTATCACCTTTTAATACATATAAGTACAATATAATATCAAATATTTATATTCATATTTTAAAACAAAAACCAGTCATTCCATCTTACATATAGAATTTCCAACATTTCATATACAATACATTTAGTATTAATCTAAATCTATTATACAACTTTCTGCTTCGATTAATCAATTAAATAAATAATTCTACAACAATTCGTCAAATCACACAAACAAAACTATTGTTTTTATGTTATTACAAGTTACATTTACATCGTAAATACAATTTCCTACTTTATCAGAAGGGGACAAATGTATTTTATTTGATATTAATTCATGATTGAGCACAAACAAACAGCTATTGAGACATCATGGTCCGATAGCATACTTAATATTAGACCACCTCCTCCCCTGATTATTCACCTGAGGCTAGTTTACTACGCCTAATACAAATAAATGAAAATAATTATTGTTACTTGGGGGACATTGCTTTTTTATTGATAGTTCAAGACATTTAGAATCTGAATTCTCAATAAGCATAACTCATAACCAAATATTGACCTCCCCCAAAACAAACAAATTAGAGATCATATTATTTGAGTTTATGGATGTGCACAATTATGGAATCATAGTTGGCACATAATCTTTCATGTCTCTTGAATCAGAAAGAAAAAGCAAACTCCATCGAGTGACGTCATTTAAAATATAATAACATGATGTATTTAAAGACAATATCTATTGCTGCATCTTTCTTAATAGCAACAATATTTGAAAATCAATCATATTTAGTTTTATTGCTGATAGTAGCAGGTTTCTTTCTCTACTGGCATTTATTTCATTATCTTTCCATACAAAAAGAAAGAAATTTCCTCAAAGAAGAGAACCAGTATTTTATAGATTCTTTCCAAAGTATTCGAAATCCAATTACATTAGTTCATGTTCCTTTACGAACGATCTGTAATGATAACTGTCCCGAGAACATAAAGAATGATTTGTCACTGGCTATTCGAAATATAGAATGTTTAAATGAGAATCTGGACAAATTGTCCGGATTAAAATATTTGCATAATCATCCCGAAGTCCTAAACATTACCGAACATGAATTAGGAAACTATTTAAGAAACAGAATTTGCTCCCTACAAGGTTATGCAACGAACAAACACATAAAAATAATAATCAAGACAGAATTCACTTATGCCAGTGTATGGTTGGACAAAAACAAAATCTCACCTATTATCGATAAATTCATAACGAACGCGATCGACTGTTCTGAGCCGGAGTCAAACATAACATTGCTAATTTCTATCAGTCAGGAACATTGGGAAATAAGTGTACCCGATTCAGGAAATGGTAAACTAACAAAGCTTTATAATCAGAATAAACACCGGATGATAAGACAGAAAGCAGAATTTGAATGCCATTTTTCCAAAAGCATGTTATTGAAGAAACTAGCAGATTTGTGTAATGGCAAGATCTTAGTAAGCAATATAAATCATACAGTCACATTAAGATTTCCTGTGAAATGCTCTTGTGAAGACCAATCAAATCATTCGCCGCTGTGTTTCACCAATCATACTGAAATTGAAAAGATAGACCGTTTGCTCGTAAAGGCTCCCTGCAAAAGAAATTCCCACAAACCGACAGTCGTACTTGCCGACAGTAATGATGATTTCCGATCCTATCTGACAAGTTGTTTAACGGAAGAATTTACTATTAAAAGTTTCAGAGATGGCGGCGAAGCTATGACCTGCATAAAAAATGAATATCCTGATTTAGTGATTTGTGATACAGAACTTCAGAACATGGATGGTGTCGAACTCTCGTCAAGATTGAAAACATCCTGCGAAACATCAATCATACCTATCATTCTTTATAGTTCGCATATAGATATTGACCAATACAATAGAAGAAAGACTTCTTTAGCTGATACATTCTTGCAACAGCCCTTTAGTATAGCAGATTTAAAGATTGAAATGTCAATCCTTATCAAGAACAATCGTTTTCTTCGAAAATCATTTCTACAACGATTGTTTGGAGAAGAGTTTTTGGAGATAAAAGCGTCAGAAATATTGCAGGATGGTGAACACCCTTTGATAAGTAAAGTTACTAAAATCATTCTGGAGAATCTGAATAATGAAAAACTAACCATAGGCTCCATTGCCAAAGAGCTTGGAATTAGCAGGACCAGTCTTTACAACAAGTGGACGCAATTAACAGGTGAAGCACTTAACAAATTCATTCTCAAAATCCGCATGGAAAAAGCACATGAAATGTTAGAGAGTGGGAAATATCGCGTAAACGAAATACCAGAGAATATCGGAATGAAGGATATGGATCACTTCCGCGATAATTATAAGAAGCATTTCGGAAAAACACCTGCTCATACCATTAAAAACGTTTGAGATATTTACATTGAAAAACGGGTTTAAATAAAACAACCTGAGACCGATAGAAGAACTGTTGACGCAATCAACCAAACTTCTTTCTATCGGACTCAGGTTTATATTTACGATAACGACACATAGCTAGTCAGGCATAACATTCCTTAACTATCGGTCTATATTCCTTTAAGGAAAGCATCAACCTCTCCGACACGCAATTCCTGAACGAATTTGCCTATATAGAAATTCTGTTCATCTTCATTCACCGGTGTGTAATAAGGAACTAGAAAGTTAAAGAAACCATAACGAACCTCATCATTTGGGAAAGCCAGACGATAAAGTTGAAACTCCTTATCATAGTCCTTGATAGTATAGATTGCCAAATATCTACTTCTTCTTTTCTTGACCATACCCATAGCCGTATCCATAACGTTTACCATAACCGTAATGCTTACCATACTTGCCATAGCCATAGTAGTAGCCATATTTTCTCCTCTTCAGGTCTACACCATTAATGATAGTACAAAGATTAGGCAATTTCTTTTCGTGATACAATTCATTGATCAATGTGTATTCCGCTTTATGTGTATAATCAGTACGACATACGTATGCTGATAAATCCGCCACACGACCAATTAATAAGGTATCAGTCACCATACCAATAGGAGCAGTATCAAGAATGACATAATCAAAATTCTTCTTCAGAATCTCAATAGCCTTGTCCAATCCATCACGTGCCAATAGTTCGGTAGGATTGGGAGGAACGGTACCACCCGGAAGGATATACAGATTCTTATTCACATCGGACTGTTGTATCAAACTCATCAAATCCATTTCCGGATTGGCAAGATATTGAGTTATCCCTTTCTCCTTGCTCGAAAGATTAAATACTTTATTCAGTCCCGGCTTACGAATATCAAGACCTACAATCACCACCTTCTTTCCCAAAAGAGAAAGACTGATAGCCAAATTCGACGAAACGAATGATTTTCCTTCGCCACTGACAGTTGAGGTCACAAGGATCACCTTCTGATCATTATCGAGCATAAACTGAAGATTGGTCCGAATATTACGGAAGGTTTCACTCATTAGATTATTCTTGTTCTCGAAGACAGCGATAGAGCCATTCTTATCATTCTTCTCATCAGTTAATGGAATATCACCGACAACAGGAACACTCGTTAGTTTCTCCACATCGGCACGACCTTCGATCTTGAATTTCGTCAGTTCAATCAAATAAATGATGCCAACCGGAATTCCAACACCAAGCATCAATGCAATCAAATAGATCATAGAGTGTTTGGGGGATACCGGAATATCGTCAGCTATCGCTTCATCAATGATCTTCGCATTATTCGCAGTGGCAGCAAGCGCAATAGCATTCTCTTCACGTTTCTGTAACAACATCAGATACAATCCTGCTTTGATTTCTTGCTGACGGGCAATACTTACATAAGCACGTTCCTGTCCCGGAGCGTTACTGATACGACGAGAATAGCGGCTCGCTTCACGGTCAAGGTTTGATTTAGTGATCATCAACCCCTGCAAAGTTCCTTCAAGAGTAGCTTGCACATTGGCTTTCATAGCACGTATGCTTGTATCCAGATTCACAATAGCAGGATTATTCTCAGTTGATGTACGTAACAGACGTTTACGTTCCACAAGCATTTCATTATAGCGTTCAATCGCACCGATCAAAGCAGCATCTTGTAAACCTACATTGCTCGGCAATACTTCATATTCATTGCTTCTCAAATACTTACGCAAGTCATTTACCAGGCTGATTTGAGTACGGTTCTCCACACTCTTCTTTTCATACTCAGCATTACCGGCCAAGGCGATTTGAGCTTCACTTGTCAAATCCGTGATACCTGCGTCACGCTTAAAAGACTCTAAATCCGCTTCCGTACTACCCAATTCTTTTGAAATAATACCAATACGTTCATCGATAAACTCAGCCGTTTTCTGAGCAATCTCGTTTTTATCATTGTTCGTATTGCGATTATACATTTCAAGCAACTGATTGATGAAATCCTGTCCACGCTGCAAACTAGAGTTCTTCAAGGAAATCACGGCAACAGAAGTAGTCTTAGAAGTAGGAGCAATAGACAAACTGTTACAATAGCCTTTTGCCACTCTCATCGGTTTGTTTATTGTCGCAGTTATATGGCGTACACTCTGCTCTATCCGAGGAACCTTCGTTCCATCCTGTAAAGTTACCGAATCAACTTCCTGAAAGAAAGCCAATGTACCTTCATCAGTTGGAAAAATGGCAGGTAACTTTTCAAAATGCTTCTGATACCCTTTCTCACCTACAGTCACGTTCACATCCATACTACCTTCAGGTTGCAAAGTCATCTCTACTACCATCGGAGAACTTAGTTTCTCAGCTTCTTGAGGAGTCAAACTCACTTGGACAGGAGATGTCTTATATAAACCTTTAGCAGGAAACTCATCCTCATCTGCATAAGTTATATACAGTCCCAATTGATTAACCACCTCTTTAACGAGCGTTTTCGAACGCAAAACTTCCAACTCATTATCAATATTCTTAGAAGAAGTCATCAGACCACTTAATCCCATATCCTCCAATT
>OOAF01002174.1_pt1 | contig 12291 bp, 10 predicted proteins | sample 1671251 | NCBI WGS metagenome assembly OOAF01 (sample SAMN06348137, study PRJEB24527) | human gut metagenome | biome: human gut; feature: ankylosing spondylitis patient; material: feces | host: Homo sapiens | place: China | collected 2015-10 | reverse complement strand
AAAGGAGATGAGCGTATGGTATTTAATACAGGAGCCGCTCTCTTAGACGCAATCGTGTTAGCTGTTGTGTCGAAAGAGGAGGAAGGCACCTATGGCTATAAAATCACACAGGATGTACGAAAAGCCATTGATGTATCAGAGTCCACTTTGTATCCGGTGCTCAGGAGACTGCAGAAAGACGGATGCCTTGAGGTATATGACAGAGAGTGCGGAGGCAGGAACAGGCGTTATTATAAGATCACGGAACCGGGGCAGGATAAGTTAGTTGAATACCGGAGAGAATGGGAAGATTATTCCATGAAAATATCAGCATTATTTTCAGGAGAGGAGCTTTAGAGGTTATGAAAAGAGAAGAATTTTTAAAACAGTTAGAACAGCTTCTGGATGGAATATCAGAAGAAGAAAAAGCGGATGCGCTTGCGTTTTACCGCAGTTATTTTGAAGATGCGGGCGAGGAAAATGAGGAATCCGTCATAGCGGAGCTTGAATCACCGGAGAAGGTTGCCCAGAGCATCAAAAAAAATCTTGGCATGGAAAAAGAGAATGGATCTTATGGCATGCCGGCGGATCAAAATCCGGAGTGGAATAAGAACGATGATGATATGTTTGTGAAAAGCGAAGAGGTTCCAAAAGAAAAGAAAGGTGGATGGAGTGCAGCGGCAATCGTATTGGTGGTTCTTACATCACCACTCTGGCTGACATTGCTTTTAGTCGTGGCATCACTTCTTCTTGCGGTTGTTGCGATATTGTTTGGCATTGCGGTTGCAGTGGTTGCAGTGATGGCATCACTTGTGTTTGCAGGTTTCCTTTTGATTGGTTTTGGATTCAGCACTTTATTTACCGGTGGAGTGGCTGTCGGACTTGGACTGACCGGAGCAGGACTTTTGGTATTGGGACTTGGAATCCTTGCAGTACTTCTGGTCGTGTGGGTGTCTGGCGTATTCCTTCCATGGGCAGTCAGGGGAATCATCGGTTTGTGTAAAAAACCGTTTGAAAAGAAGAAAGAAAGTGGGGTGGCAGCATGAAAAAATTTACAAAAATTATGTTAATCATTGCAGTGTCATTGCTTGGTGCAGGACTGATCTTCTGCGGTGTCAGTACTGCGATGGGGGCTTCTGTATGGCGTATGGCAAAGAATGGAGAACTCCGGTATGGAAACTGGCATATTGGTCCGGTGGGACTTTATTATAGCAGTGCTGATGGAGATGACGAAGAAGATGATGATATGGATGATTTTGATGAAGATGACGATGATAGCGATGACGATGATAGTGATGACGATGATATGATAACAGATATCAGTGATATGGAGTTTTCTACTGAGGTACCTGCAGGTGGAGCAGACAGCAGCTTTGATGTCTCTTCCATTCGAAATATCAAATTGGATATTGATGCAGCGGAAATTACAGTCAAAGAACCGGATGACAGTACGAAGATCCGCGCTGTATTAAAACACGGTAAGGAGAAATATTATTCCTGCAGATTAGATGGTGATACATTAAAAATTAAATACGATGCAAAAAAACACTATTATAAAAGATCGCCGCAGATCATTCTGTATCTGCCCAAGGGAAGTTCTTTTGATGAGCTGAATTTTGATATCGGTGCTGCAGACATGAGCTGGAAAGATTTTGACAGCACTTGTAACAGACTGATCGTGGATGTCGGTGCTGGTAATTTTGAAGCAGAGCAGTTTCAGGTATACGGAAAGATGGATGTATCCGTAGGCGTTGGAAATGTGGAGATTACAGACGGTGTAGTTTATGGTGATGTTGCGTTAGACTGTGGGGTTGGCAATTTTTCCATGGAGGGAAGTGTTGAGGGGAACCTGAAAGCAGACTGCGGCATGGGAAGCATGACACTCGATTTAAACGGCGAGGAAAAAGAGTATAACTACAAACTTTCCTGCGGACTTGGTTCGATTGATGTGGATGGTGAAACTTACTCAAACATCAGCGGAGATAAAGAAGTCAAAAATGAAGGGGCAGAGAAAAATATGGAACTTGACTGTGGCATGGGAAGTATTGAAGTGGATTTTGAGTAGACTAAGATCCTGTGTCAGTTGACAATTAAGGTGCAAATCATTATGATAAAAATGACGTCGGCGTACAATCGTTGTACATCGGCGTCATTTTTGTAGTGTTTCTCAGACCAAAGAAAAACAAAACAATGCAAAAATGGGGGATCTATGAATAAAACAATCAGAATCGTACTTTATGTACTTTCCATACTGACTGTGGCGGGCGTGATCGCAGCGGCAATTTTAACCGGCGGCCAGGCAAAACCGGCGTCTGCGCCGGGGGCGACGGCAGAAGAGGAGCAGGCGGATATGTCTGATGCGCAAACCACTCTGGATGGAGCAGCCACAGCGGATGGAAGTGGAATATCGACGGATGGTGCAGAAACGGCAGGTGAAGACGGAAGCATATCAGAGAATGCAGCCACAGCAGGTGAAAATGGAAGCATATCAGATGATGCAGCCACAGCAGGCGAAACTGCGAATCAATCAGATGATACAACCACAGCAGCTGGAACTGGGAGTGCATCAGATGAAACAGCAAACAAGGATAATCAAAAAGACTCCGGCGATACAACCATCATCCTGACCGGTGATGTTCTTTTTGCAAATGCTTTCAAGGCAGCCTACGATGCCGGCGGGATCGAGCGTGTCGTCTCACCGGAACTGTTAGAACAGTTAAAGGCAGCCGATATCCTGATGGTAAACAATGAGTTTCCATTCAGTGACCGCGGGGAACCGATGGCAGATAAGCAGTTCACATTCCGGTGCAGTCCTTCCTATGTAAAGGCATTAAATGAAATGGGTGTGGATATTGTATCACTTGCAAACAACCACACGTTAGACTATGGAAGAGCGGCGCTGTCAGACACTTTCAGTGCATTAGACGGAGCAGGAATCCTGTACGGTGGTGCCGGAGATTCGGTGCAGCGTGCAAAAGAAGTGCAGATTATGGAAGTAAATGGAAAAAAATATGGATTTATCGCTGTATCGCGCGTGGTACCGTCTGCTGATTGGAAGATCGAGAGTGCTGCGCCGGGAATGTTTACCTGTTATGATGCCACAGCACTGATCGAAGTGATCAAAGAAGCAAAACAGACCTGTGATTTTGTGACGGTATTTCCACACTGGGGGACAGAGTACAGCGAACAGCCGAATGCCGTGCAGCGTGAACTGGCAAAACAGTGCATGGATGCAGGTGCAGATCTGGTTGTCGGAGCGCACACACATTGTCTGGAAGGAATCGAATATATTGACGGAAAACCCGTGTTTTACAGTCTGGGTAATTTTATTTTCGGACAGAATATTGACAGATCCGCAGCTGTGAAAGTTACAGTGATAGAAGATGGAACAGTTTCTTATGCGCTGATTCCGGTCTATGCATCGGACGGGCAGACAAAACAGATGGATGCGAATGCGGCACCGGGGCTGTTTTCTTATATGGAGAGTATCTCGGACAATGCATCAGTAGATGAAGCGGGAAATATCAGTGAAAAGTAGTATAGGAGGAATAGTATGAAAAACAAAATTTTGGGATTGCCAAAGGCAGCTGTGATTGTCATTGGCATTGTGATTACGGCACTGTTTCTGGTGCTGATGAATCTGGTTGGAGGAGTAGTGGCACATCTGACATCCATTGCAGACAGTTACACGTTACAGCTGATCGCCGAGATCGGTGTAGCAATCTATGCAATCGGTATGCTGTTTCTTATGGGATATCAGCAGTCGCTTAAGAAAACCGGTGTGGGATTTTTAAGAGGATTTTATATCGGTGGTTTTATGGTTGGCTACTGCGTGTATGTGGCAGTTGCACAGTTATTTTTGCAGAGTGTTTCCGGTTCGGACGGAGTGCGCTCTGCCGGTGGGATCATGATTTACATACTGACCATGTTTTTGGTCGGCATGAACGAGGAAGTGATCATGCGTGGAATCGTGTTAAACCTTTTTGCGGACCGTTTTTCAAACACAAGACGGGGAGTGCTTGCAGCCATTATTTTATCCAGCGTGATCTTTGGTGCGGCACATATCCCGAATGTACTTTCCGGTGTGCCATTATCCAGCGCATTGATCCAGGCACTGCAGGCAACATTGCTCGGTGTGCTGTTTGCAGCAATCTATCTGCGCAGCGGAAATTTATGGATTTGTATCATTATTCATGCACTTGTTGATTTTGGCGGATTAATGGCGAGTGGCATCTTTGGAAATGGTGATATGACGGACATGATCGGCAGCCTTTCTGTGTTAAATCTTGTAGTGACAGTTCCGCTGTTTTTGGTTCCATGTATCGTATTACTGCGGAGAAGCAAGTTAGATGAGATTGTGGAAATGAGAGAAGGTGAGATTATCATCCCGTCAGAGCGTGAGGGAGAAAATATTGCGACGGTATCATTAGTTCTTGGAATCCTTGGCATTGTGACAGGGTTTGTGGGATATGGAGCAGGATTTGGTCTGGTCGGTCTGCTTGGTGCAATCTGTTCGAAAAAGATAAAACCACAGCAGAACGGTACAGCAACCGCTGCATTGATCACTTCAATTATCGGACTGGTGATCGCTGCACTGATGATTACTGCAATCATGTTTCTCATGCCGGTTTTAAGTGATACCAGTACACTTGAATCCATTATGAATCAGTGATTCTGTCTGGGTGAGGAATGCTGCCTGCGGTATTGATGCGGGGAAACACCATATTTTTCTTTAAATGACCGGATCAGGTGACTGCAGTCGGCGTATCCCGTCTCCTGACTGATATAATTTAGATCAAAGTTTGTAAAAAGAAGCATATCTTCTACTTTGCACAGCCGGATAAATTCAATATATTTTTTACAGGACTGCCCGTAGATTTCACGGAAATTTTTGGCAAAATGTGAATAACTCATATGACAGAGTGCGGCAATATCTTCTACGCGGATATTTTCGCAGGCGTGACGGTCAATGTATTCTGTGATGGTATAGATTGTATTTTCTTTTGTGAGTGAAGAAAAATAACAGTCAGTATCGAACCCGTCATCGCGCCAGATGCGAAGCAGCCAGGTCAGAAGTTCTTTGACCTTTGACTGCAGGATCATCTGATACCCATACTGCATATTTTGCATTTCACGGACACAGTCGTCAAATAAAGACTGTACCGGAAGAGAGTGGAGTATCTCCTCCGGGAAATAAATATCAGCCTGCTCGTTATTTATGGCATTGTTAAACAGTGCACTGTAATTCCAGCTTCCACCGGTAAGTGAAGCGGAAGAATCCAGCTGGCTTAGGTCAAATTTTAAAACATAATACTGCAGAGGGGCATCGGACACTGCATGGACAGAATGAACGACGGAGGGGAGAAAGACGATCATGTCACCTTCCGTCACAATATAACTTTGTTCATTCTGATACATCAGGGCGGTGCCCCTTGTTACATACAGGATTTCCATAAAATAATGCCAGTGTGGCTGCACGGGCAGCCATTCTTTCTTCATATCTAAAAAGAAACATTCGTAAGGTTTGTTCAGTTTGTCGGTATATTCAAATAAAGATTTCATATGCGGCTCCATAAAAATAGATTTATGCAATTTTTAACTTGAAAAATTATAGCAGATATATATGACGAATGCTATATTAATGGCAGAATCAGTAAAATAAATGTTATATTTTTAAGAGTGCATTGAGAAAAGGGAGGAAAAAATATGGAATATATCTGTGGGGTGACTTTTGCACCGTTTGCGTGTGCCGGGGCTTTTTTTAAACCGGGGGCAAAGGAGAGCCTTGCCATGATGAAAGAGAGAACCGGCGCAAATTTCGTGATATTTGTGCCTGGAGGGTTACAGGAGACACCGCAGTCGGAGGAGATCTGCTTCACATCAAAGGCGACGATGGAAGATGACGAGCTGATCGCTATGATTGAATATGCAAAGGAAATAGGGCTTCGTGTGGCATTAAAACCGACCGTAAACTGTAAAAACGGGACCTGGCGGGCGCATATTAATTTTTTTGATGAGGATGTTCCGTGTGAACCGAAATGGGGAAACTGGTTTGCATCCTATACGGCATTTCAGCTTCACTATGCGAAAATTGCAGAACAGCATGACTGTGAAATGTTTATTGCCGGCTGCGAGATGGTGATGAGTGAGCACCGTGAAGCAGAATGGCGCAAACTGCTCTCGGATATCAGACAGGTCTATCATGGACTGCTTTCCTATAATACAGATAAGTATCAGGAACACCGGGTAAACTGGTGGGATGCTGTGGATGTGATTTCTTCGAGTGGTTACTATCCATATGGGGACTGGGAAAATCAGCTGGATCGTATTGAAACCGTGGTAAACAGATTTCAAAAACCGTTTTTCTTTGCGGAAACAGGATGTATGTCGGTAAAAGGTTCCAAAGAGGTGCCAAATGACTGGTGTGTAAGAGGTGATGCGGATCCAAAGGGTCAGGCAGAATGGTACGAAGATATGTTTAATGCCTGCAGTAAAAGAGACTGGGTAGGAGGTATGGCACTCTGGTCCTGGGATGCAAAGCTTTATCAGGAGCGGAGTGCAAAGACCCGTATGGACTATGAAATTTATGCAAAGCCCGCAGAAAAAGTCGTAAAAAAATATTATGATATTTTTAATAAATGATGTTGATGTCAAAAGCTGATTTTTAAATAAAAATAGTCAAAAGGTTAAAATTAGTTTACAATAACTTAAAAAAAGGTTATAATCCAAAATATAATAAAAAATGAATCGCAGAAAAGTAAAGGAGAAGAAGAATGAGCAATTACATGGAAACTTACAAACAGTGGTGCACAGATCCATATTTTGATGCAGATACAAAGGCTGAGTTAAAGAAGATCGAGGGGGATCAGGCAGAGATCGAGGATCGTTTTTACAGACAGTTAGAATTTGGTACCGGTGGTTTAAGAGGCGTGATCGGAGCCGGAACCAACCGTATGAATATTTATACCGTACGTCAGGCAACACAGGGACTTGCAAATTACATTATTTCCCAGAATGGACAGGAAAAGGGTGTTGCGATCGCACATGACTCCAGAATTATGTCCCCGGAATTTACCGAGGAGGCAGCACTCTGCTTAAATGCAAACGGCATTAAGGCATATGTATTTGACAGCCTTCGTCCGACACCGGAGTTATCTTTTGCAGTCCGCGAGTTAGGATGTATTTCCGGTATTGTAATTACAGCAAGCCATAACCCGAGAGAATACAACGGATACAAAGTATACTGGGAAGATGGTGCACAGATCACACCGCCTCACGACAAAAATATTTAAGCGGAAGTTGCAAAAGTAACTTCCTTCGATCAGGTAAAGACCATGGCAAAAGAAGAGGCAGTTGCAGCAGGCCTTTACAATGTGATCGGTAAAGAGATCGATGACCGTTATATGGAAGAACTGAAAAAACAGTCCATTCATCCGGAGATCATCAAAGAGATGGCAAAAGATATCAAGATCGTATACACACCGCTTCACGGAACTGGAAATCTTCCGGTGCGCCGCGTGTTAAAAGAGCTTGGTTTTGAGCATGTATATGTAGTGCCGGAGCAGGAAAAACCGGATGGTAATTTCCCGACCGTTGCATACCCGAACCCGGAGTCACCAAAAGCATTTGAACTTGCATTAAAACTTGCAAAAGAAGTGGATGCGGACATCGTTCTTGCAACTGACCCGGATGCAGACCGTCTTGGCGTATACTGCAAAGATACGAAGAGTGGCGAGTATGTGACATTTACCGGAAATATGTCAGGTATGCTGATCGCGGAATACATTTTAAGAGAAAAAACAGCAATGGGAACTATGCCGAAGAATCCTGCACTGGTTGAGACAATCGTTACAACCGATATGGCAAAAGCGATCGCAAAAGCTTACGGTGTAAAACTGATCGAAGTTTTAACCGGATTTAAATATATCGGAGAGCAGATCAAATTTTTCGAGCAGCAGAATACTTACGATTATGTGTTTGGTTTAGAGGAAAGCTACGGATGCCTTGCAGGTACTTATGCAAGGGATAAGGATGCCTGTGTTGCAGTCATGATGTTATGTGAGGTTGCTTCCTGGTGCAAGAAGAACAACATGACCTTATGGGATGAGATGCTTGCTATGTATGAGAAATACGGCTATTACAGAGAGGGACTTGAGACGAAGACCCTAAAGGGAATCGACGGAGCAGCACAGATCCAGGAACTGATGAGCAATTCCAGAAAAAATCCTCCGAAAAAACTTGGCGGATTTGACGTGCTTGCAGTGCGCGACTATAAAGAAGATACCAGAAAAGATACTATGACCGGAGAAGTGACAAAGACAGGTCTGCCGGAATCTAACGTACTTTACTATGAACTTTCTGATAACGCATGGTGCTGTATGCGTCCGTCCGGAACAGAGCCGAAGATCAAATATTACTTTGGCGTAAAAGGCAGTTCATTAGAGGATGCAGAAAAGAAACTTGCCGTGTTAAAAGAAGACTTGCTGAAATAACAGGAGGAAATACAGCATGGCAATCACATACTTTGAAAAAGAACGCATTTTCAAGCTGGATACACCAAACTCCAGTTATGTGATCGGTATCGTGGATAAAGAAAACTTTGTCGGTCATGTTTATTATGGTAAGAAATTAAGAGATGCAAACATCGCGTACCTGCTCCGTACAGGAGAAGGACCGTTTGTGCCTTCGGAAAATAACAGGGAGCGTGTTTCTTTTTACGATACATTTCCGATGGAATATGCCGGAAACGGACTCGGAGATTACAGAAGAAGCAGTATCTCAGTAAGAACGGCAGGCGGACACACCGCAGTGTCACTGTTTTATGTTTCACATAAAATCTATGCAGGAAAACCGGGACTTGCCGGTCTCCCTGCAACATTTGGGGACGAGAATGCCTGCGAGACATTAGAGCTTCTCTGTGAGGATCCGGTACTTGGATTGAAAGTAACATTGCTCTATACGGCATTTTCGGATGTGGATGTCATCACAAGAAGCGTGCGGATCGAAAATAACGGCGAGATGTTATATCTGACAAAGGCACTGTCCTTCTCCATGGATATGGATAACCGTGATTTTACACTGCTTACGATGCACGGTTCCTGGGCGAGAGAGCGTATGTTAGAACACCGCAAAGTAAAAAAAGGATTTATGGGTGTGGAATCCGTAAGAGGTGAGTCCTCCCATCAGGAGCATCCGTTTATGGCACTTGCGGCAGGAAATGCCGACCAGTCACAGGGCGAAGTGTATGGCATGCATTTTGTATACTCCGGCAACTTTATTGGACAGGTCGAGTTGGGACAGTTTGATACCGTCCGTGTCGGCATGGGAATCCATCCGGAGAACTTCTGCTGGAAGTTAGAAAAAGGTGAGAGCTTCCAGACACCGGAAGTTGTGCTGGTTTACAGTGATATCGGATATGACGGTATGACGCACCAGTTCCATGAACTTTACCGGAATCACCTGATCCGCAGTGAATATAAGGATAAGAAACGTCCGATTTTGATCAACAACTGGGAAGCAACTTATTTTGATTTCAATACAGAAAAATTACTTTCCATTGCAAAAAAAGCAGCGGAGCTTGGCATCGAGATGTTAGTCATGGATGACGGCTGGTTTGGACACCGCAACGATGACTCTACGAGCTTAGGTGACTGGTATGTCAACGAAGAAAAGTTAAACGGCGGCTTAAAACATCTGGTAGATGAGGTAAATAAGCTTGGATTAAAATTCGGTATCTGGTTTGAGCCGGAAATGATCTCACCGGATTCAAAACTTTACGAGGCACATCCGGACTGGGCAATTCAGATTCCGGGAAGAGAGGGATCTCTCTGCAGAAATCAGTATGTACTTGATCTTACCAGAAAAGAAGTGCGCGATTATGCATATGAGAGCGTGGCGTCGATCTTACGCAGTGCAAATATTGAGTATGTCAAATGGGATATGAACCGTCAGCTTTCTGACATCGGAAGCTATGGACTTCCTGCAGACCGACAGGGTGAACTTTATCACCGTTATGTGCTGGCAGTGTATGAGATGCAGGAGCGTCTGGTAACAGAGTTCCCACATCTTTTACTGGAAAACTGTTCCGGCGGTGGGGCACGTTTTGATCCGGGTATGCTTTATTACAGTCCACAGATCTGGTGCTCGGATGATACGGATGCGGTGGAGCGGTTAAAGATTCAGGAAAGTACGGCGATGATCTATCCGTTATCGACGATGGGAGCGCACGTTTCAGACTGTCCGAATCATACGGTGGGACGTGTTACACCGTTTGAGACAAGAGGTCATGTAGCGCTTGCAGGAACTTTCGGTTATGAGCTGGATATCACAAAGATTCCGGAAGAAGACAGACAGATGATCCCGAAACAGGTTGCCATGTATCATAAATACAATGATCTGGTAAGAAGCGGCGATTATTACAGGATCGCCTCCTATCAGGAAAATCATTATTTTGACTGTTACGAGGTGGTTTCAAAAGATAAATCAGAAGCACTGGTTACATTTGTGCAGGTGATCAACCGTCCGAATTATAAGAGCAGAAGAATCACATTAAAAGGACTCGATCCGCAGAAGAATTACTGTCTGGAAGGCGAAGATACTGTATATGCGGGAGATACATTAATGTATGCAGGTATTCTGATCCAGAATCCATGGGGTGATTTCCAGTCAAAACTGTTACATTTTGTGGAAAAGAAATAAGATTAAATCGAAAAAGTAAAAAGTAGTAAGAAGGGGACGGTTATGGCAAAAGCAGTAAAGCTGGCAGACATTGCAGAGCAGCTTGGTGTCAGTACGGTCACGGTCTCAAAAGCACTTTCCGGACAAAAAGGTGTCAGCGAGGCTATGCGGGAAAAAATCAAACAATTGGCAGATGAACTTGGATACAAGCAGCCATCTGCCGTAAAAAAAGAAAAGTCAGTAAAAAGTTATAATATCGGGGTGCTGGTATCGGAAAAATACTTAGGAGAGTATGCATCCTTTTACTGGAGAATGTACCAGAGTGTTGCAACAAGGGCCGTTCAGAAAGAATGTTTCACGATGCTTGAGGTTGTTTCATTAGAAGATGAAGCCGAGGCGAATCTGCCTAAAATCGTGCTGGAACGTAAAGTAGATGGTCTGATTCTGATCGGACGGCTGAGGACAGAATATTTAGGTGCATTAAGACAGAATACACAGATTCCGATCGTGTATCTTGATTTTTATGATGAACACCAGATGAGTGATGCGGTGATCTCTAACAGTTACTATGGTACTTACATGCTGACGAATTATCTGATCGAGCATGGTCATGAAAAAATTGCGTATGTCGGAACGCTGTTGTTTACAGCAAGTATCACAGACCGTTATTTCGGTTACCGGAAATCCATGTTAGAACATGGTATTGAAGTGCCACAGGAGTGGATCATATCGGATCGTGATATGGAATGTGGTGTGGTAGAGGTTGATATTCATCCGGATCAGATGAAAGATATGCCGACGGCATTTGTGTGCAACTCCGATCTCACGGCAAGCATGGTCATCAATCAGTTAGAAGAGCAGGGGTATCGCGTTCCGGAAGATTTTTCAGTGGTTGGATTTGATAACTATCTTTTTCCGGGACTGTGTGATGTCGAGATCACAACTTATGAGGTGGATATCCGTGAAATGGCAAATAAAGCAATACATGTGCTGTTAAAGAAAGTCAGCGGGGAACGTTATAAACAGGGAATTACCATTGTTGAGGGAAGGCTGGTGGAAAAAGCCAGCGTGCAGCAGGTTGTAAAATAAGAGAAAGCGGTAAGTTGTGAAAGGCTTGCCGCTTTCTCTTTTTTTCGTTTCATGGATTTCACACCAAATTTTGGCTTGTGGTTGACATGCTTCGCCCGTCCAAATGGTGTGTCGTAGGTCTGTGAATGGCATTTTGCGCAAAGCCGGAGTTAAATTTGGTTCCGTTGTACGAAAATAAGAAAAGTCTAGGTATGCCTGGTTTAGATTTTCTCGGAGTGACGTGACCGGCAACAACGAGTCATCCATGACTCGATGCTGCCTTGTTCTGCCATCCGTGGCAGAACATCACTATGTGTAGACAGGCACACCAAGATTTTCTAATTTTCTTCCAAAGTCACAAAATTAGCTCTGGCTTTGCGCAAGATGCCAGCCTTCAGGTTATGAACACCATTTGGGCGGGCGGTTCATCTCAGAATTGGGGGTGCGGGTGTGAATTTTTGATATTCGCACGAATGGAAATATGCTTAAAATCGTAATGTGCTGTATCATTAATATTCAGCCTGATGACTTGTCTGAAGTTTCATCTGCTATGTTGCATTACATTAA
>OOAF01002163.1_pt1 | contig 12351 bp, 10 predicted proteins | sample 1671251 | NCBI WGS metagenome assembly OOAF01 (sample SAMN06348137, study PRJEB24527) | human gut metagenome | biome: human gut; feature: ankylosing spondylitis patient; material: feces | host: Homo sapiens | place: China | collected 2015-10 | reverse complement strand
ATACTATCTGTGCCTCAAGTTCATGATACTTGGCATTAAGTACATTATGAGGTATGCCCTTCTTTCTTAGCATCTCGCTAAGAAGCTCAGAAGTCTCAATTGTTATTGTACCAACAAGGACTGGCTGTCCTTTTTCATGTGATTCAATAACAGACTGTACAACTGCATTGAACTTACCCTTCTTAGTCTTGAATACAGCATCATTATAATCAACTCTTATAACAGGCTTGTTAGTTGGAACTTCAACAACATCCATGTTATAGATTTCACGGAATTCCTTTTCCTCTGTAAGAGCAGTACCTGTCATACCTGCTTTCTTCTCAAACTTATTAAAGAAGTTCTGGAATGTAATAGTTGCAAGAGTCTTACTTTCTCTCTTAACCTTAACATGCTCTTTCGCTTCTATAGCCTGATGAAGACCATCTGAATAACGACGGCCTGGCATAATTCGACCTGTAAATTCATCGACGATAAGTACCTCGTCATCTTTAACAACATAATCCTTATCTCTGAACATAAGATAATGTGCACGAAGTGCAAGTGTAACATTATGCTGGATTTCAAGATTTTCAGGATCTGCATAATTATCTATATGGAAAAACTGCTCAACCTTATGGATACCCTGTTCTGTAAGGTTAACTACCTTGTCCTTTTCATTAACGATGAAGTCTCCATCTTCTTCAACTTCCTCGTTCATGATTGCCTGCATCTTAGTTCTCTCACCCTTATATTCGCCTCGCTGTAACTGTCTTGCAAGTATATCGCAGAGTTCATATAATTTAGTGGATTTTCCGCTCTGTCCTGAAATAATAAGAGGTGTACGCGCCTCATCAATAAGAACAGAATCGACCTCATCTATAATACAGTACTTAAGATTTCTTAATACAAGTTCACTCTTATATATAGCCATATTATCACGAAGATAATCGAAACCAAGTTCGTTGTTAGTTACATATGTAATATCACTTCCATATGCAGCCTGTCTCTCTTCTCTTGTTGAGTCGTGTAATACAACGCCAACCTTAAGACCCAGAAATTCATGTATCATACCCATCTGCTCAGCATCTCGCTTAGCAAGGTAATCATTAACAGTAACTACGATTACGCCCTCTTCTGTAAGTGCATTAAGATACGCAGGAAGTGTACACACAAGTGTCTTACCTTCACCAGTTTTCATCTCTGCAATTCTTCCCTGATGAAGAATAATACCTCCAATAAGCTGAACATGATAATGTTCCATGCCAAGAACTCTCTTACCAGCCTCTCTTACTGTAGCAAATGCTTCTGGAAGAATATCATCAAGAGTCTCTCCCTTAGCCAGTCTCTCCTTAAATTCTTTAGTCTTTGCTTTAAGTTCCTCATCGCTTAACTTGCCATAAGATTCTTTATAACTTTCAATCTTGTCAGCAATTGGATATATTCTTTTCAATTCATGTTCGCTGTGTGTTCCAAATAATTTCTGAGCTAATCCCATTACTTTATATATCTCCTTATAAAAGCCTATTTATGTTGTAATTGTACCACTATTTAGATATTCTATCAAGTAAAGTTAAACCATTAAAATTCTATAAATAGATTTCTTATACATATAAAGAAATACCGCCTGCCAGCACTAACCGGCAGACGGTACTCTAAAAAAGAGGATAAACCTATATGACGTGAAAAAGCATACTAATCAAGTTCTGGTTCAATCAAACCATATGTGTTGCCTTTTCTCTTGTAAACAACATTAACTTCCTCTGTCTCTGAATTAAAGAACACATAGAAATTATGTCCAAGAAGCTCCATCTGAACACATGCTTCTTCAGGATCCATTGGCTTGATTCCGAATCTCTTGGTTCTGATAATCTTAACCTCGTCATCATCATAATCCTTCTCTACGAATTCCTGTGTAAATGCTGCTGCATTCTGCTGCTTGTCAACAATCTTATTCTTATACTTCTTTAACTGACGCTCGATAACTTCCTCAACAAGGTCAATTGAAACATACATATCGCTGCTTACCTGCTCGCTTCTTATGATGTTACCTTTAACCGGGATAGTTACCTCGATTTTCTGTCTTTCTTTCTCTACACTTAAAGTTACATTAACTTCTGTCTCTGGTGCAAAAAATCTGTCAAGCTTTCCAAGCTTCTCCTCTACTGCTGACTTTAATCCCTCTGTTATATCAATATTTCTTCCTGTAATTATAAATCTCATGATGTCCAACTCCTTTACGTGTTTTATAATCGTGGGCAGAGGTAAGAATCTGACTGTAATTCCTTTCCAACCTTCTCTTTATAAAATCTATCAGACATTCTTCCTTCTTCAATCACTACATATGTCGAAAGAATATATACATATGCAGCTAACACGACCTAAGATACATTTCTGTATACTTATTTTATGTAAGTATTATATCATATATTTGTAAATTAACAAGTATGTCCTTTAATTATTTTATGCAATTATGTCAAGAGTCATATTAAAGTTTTTTAATTTTTTGCAATAATTCACAAAACATTTATTCTTTTTTTCACACAGTAAATCATGATTAAATGTTTGTGGATTTCTGTGGATAATGTGGATAACTTGGTTGATAAGTGCTTTTTTAGATAAAAACGGCGTTTTTTATTGTGGATAACTTTTTTGAATGTTCAAAACGTCTGTCAAGCAATTATTGAAATAAATACAATCTGGTTTTCTTTTTGGTAAGGATGCACAAGGCGATTTTTGTCAACAATTCTTTTTTATTTTTTATAGTATTCGCCTGTGTTTTCCTGTATTATAATAACGATATTATTAAAATCACATTGATTTAAGAAAGGCATATTAACATGAAAAAAACTATAGTAATCACTGGTGCTTCCCGCGGTATCGGAAGAGCCATTGCAATAGAACTCGCCGGAAAGGATACTAACATTGTTATTAACTGTGCGAAAAATGTGGATAAACTAAATGAGGTTAAAGCTGTTATCGAGAAAAAAGGAAGTGTCTGCGAAACATTTGTCGGCGATATGGGTAATTTCGAAGATGTACAGAAAATGTTTGACATATGTCTGCAGCGTTTCGGACAGGTTGATATACTAGTGAACAACGCTGGAATTTCTATTGTCGGACTTTTTCAGGATATGAATGAAAGTGAATGGAATAAGATATGCAATACAAATATAGGTTCTGTATTTAACTGCTGCCACTTCGCCGTTAAGGATATGATGAAAAGACACTGTGGTAAGATTATTAATATATCTTCTGTGTGGGGATTGTACGGTGCAAGCTGTGAGGTTGCATATTCAGCAACCAAGGGGGCTGTAAATGCATTTACAAGGGCACTGGCAAAGGAACTCGCTCCAAGTGGAATACAGGTAAATGCTGTTGCCTGTGGCGCGATTGACACTGAAATGAACGGTCATCTCTCAGAAGATGACAAAGCTTCTCTTGCAGAAGAAATTCCTGCAGGCCGCTTTGGAAACCCACAGGAAGTTGCTGAACTCGTCAAATCACTTACCGGCATGAACAGCTATCTTACCGGTCAGATAATAACCCTTGATGGCGGCTGGATATAATCAGCCAATATAACTTTTATCAATCTTAATCACGGCGCGGCACTCACTCTGCTTCTCCGTGATTTTTTTCTGTATTGTATGCTTTATCTCATCATCTGAAATGTGGTAATTATAAGGAACAAGCACATCAAATATAAGATTGGTTATAAATGGACCTTTAACTGTCCTGAAATCATGTATGTCAAGCTCCTCCCCCACTGACTTCACAACCTCCATAGTCATTTCCCGCAAATGATTGATTACCTCATCATCCATGATTACCGGATCCATATGTATGCTTATAAAGCATTTCATATGCTTCTCAACTCTTCTTTCAGCCATATCTATATAATCGTGTGCTTCCATCATATCCATATTGGCTGGAACTTCCGCGTGAAGCGAAGCGTATACTCTTCCCGGTCCGTAATTATGCACAATAAGGTCATGCACGCCTATTATGTGCTTATCCTGAAGAACTATATCCTCTAACTCTTTTACAAATTCTTTCGTTGGCGGCTGTCCAAGAAGCGGCTGCAATGTATCCTTAGCCGCACCAAAGCCTGCAAGTATTACAAATACTGCAACAACCACTCCCGCTATTCCATCTATATTAATATTAGAAAACAGTGTAAGCAGTACACCTATAAGAACAACTGATGTTGCAACGCAGTCTGATAAGCTGTCTGTTGCCGTTGCCTTCATTGCAGCAGAATCTACCTTATTGCCAAGATATTTGTTGAATTTTGCCATCCACATTTTCATAAGGATTGATAACACAAGTATAATAAGAGATGGTACGGATACCTCAAGCGGTGTAGGATGAAGTATTTTTCTGAATGATGTTGTAAATAATTCAAAGCCCATGATTATAATTGCGCCCGAAACTATGAAGCCTGATATATATTCTATCCGCCCATGTCCATAAGGGTGTTCATAATCTGCCGGCTTTCCGGCAAGCTTAAAACCTATAAGCGTAACAACCGAAGAACCGGCGTCTGATAAGTTATTGACCGCATCTGCCATAATTGAGACCGACGCCGTAAGCACTCCGGCAAGTATCTTTGCCAAAAACAGTATAAGATTGCAGATTATTCCCACAATTCCGGCAAATATTCCGTATCTAGTCCTTACCTGTGGATCTTTGGTTTTATCATAGTCCTTTACGAATGTCTTAAGTAATAAATCTATCATTTCCTTCTCCTTCATGCCCCTCCGACATATTTACATTTAGTATATACTATATTGAATTTAATTTAAAGATTTATATTTTTTCATTTACAGTAAATGCGCAAAAGGATTATAATAGGAACAATTATTGCGATTAATGGAGGACGGAAATGTTAAATTTTGAAAAGGTAAGACCGGAAGATGTAGGGATATCTTCTACAGGACTTATCCGTTTTGCCAAAAGGCTTGAATACAACAATATTCCCATGCACAGCATAATTGTCATGCGTCATGGTAAGATATGTATGGAAAGCTACTACGAGCCATACACTAAAGATACACTTCACAGAATGTTTTCTGTCACTAAATCCTTTGTTTCCCTTGCCATAGGACTTCTTGCGGATGAAGGCAGAATATCACTTGATGACCATATTGTGGATTATTTTCCTGAAAAACTGCCGGAAAACGGTGCACACCCATACATGCAGATGCTCACAATAAGACAGATGCTTACAATGAGAACATGTCACGATAAAAATGCTTACAAAATCGGAGGTTCACCTGACTGGGTAGGCTCTTTCTTTACTGTTACGCCTGACCATGTTCCGGGAACCAATTTTTCTTATGATACAGCTTCAACCCATACATTGTGTGCTCTTGTTGAAAAGCTCACAGGCATAGAAATGCTTGATTATCTTAGGACTAAATTCTTAAATGAATTGGGATTTTCTAAAGAAGCATTTGTATTAAAATCTCCTGATGGCAAAGTAAGCATGGGCGGTTCAGGAATGTGTGCAACACCACAGGATATCCTTAAGGTTATGTATGTTGTATCTCAGAACGGTAAACTTGATGGGAAGCAGTTACTCCCTTACGGATATCTCAAGGAGGCAACTGTTAAACAGAGTGATCCTTATGGAAAATCAGGCACATGGGAAGAGATGCAGGGCTATGGCTATCAGTTCTGGATGACAACTCACAATGGTTATGCATTTTTTGGCATGGGTGGACAGCTTGCCGTATATTATCCTGATAAAGATGTTATTCTTGTCACCACTGCTGATGCTCAGGGTCGTCAGGGTGGAGTACAGCTGATATATGATGCATTTTACGAGGAGGTATACAGCCGTATTGATACATGTACTGATAATGGTGATTATGAAGAATTCCAGAAGTTCGAGAATTCACGCCAGCTTCTTGTGCAGCCGGGCGAATATAGTTCAGACCTTGTAAGCAAAATCAACGGACAGAGCTATGAATTTGACGATAATCCATGTGGTGTAACAGACATAAAGCTTACATTTAACGGAGATGAAGGAACATTTTTCTATACTAATGCAACAGGAAATCACGAGCTGCATTTCGGACTCGGAAAGAATGTTTTCCAGAACTTCCCTGATTATAATTTCAAATGTGGTGCAAGCGCAGCTTTCAGAGCAGACAATAATCTTCTTATCAAAGTGCAGATTATTGATAGTTCCGTCGGCAATATGTATATATCATTAAGCTATATTGATGATTATGTTACAGTTATGATGAGAAAGCTTGAAGAGAGTTATTTTAATGAATACGATGGTGTGTTCAGTGGCAAATTAAGCATTTAGATATCAAAGGGCGATCACACTTACCTGTATGACCGCCCTTTTCCTTTACTTTTCTATGATTCTTCCTTCACTAATCTCAATTATCTCGTCAGAGAGCATCTCAAGTTCTTCCTTATCGTGGCATGCAATTATGATAAGCGCACCTCTTTTCTTCTGTTCCTCAAGTATCTCATGAACCTGCTTTGCTCCGGCTTCATCAAGTGCGTTGATAGGCTCATCAAGTATGATAAGGTCAGGATTCTCCATGTAGGCCGCAGCAATTCCCAGCTTCTGCTTCATACCAAGAGAATATTTTCTGTAAGTTCTCTTATCATCAGGGTCAAGACCTACCTGATGTATTACCTCTCTTATATGTTCATCATCAACTCTGTTCTGGATTGAAGCAAGCACCTTAAGATTCTTAAAGCCCGTATAATTACCGATAAATGCGGGATTCTCTATTAACACTCCGACACTGTCCGGAAATGTCATATCCTTTCCAAGAATCTTGCCGTCTATCTCAACAGTTCCCTCTGTTGCTGATATAAGACCGCATATAACCCTCATAAGCATTGTCTTTCCTGAGCCATTCTTTCCCTTTAATCCGTACACTTTACCACTTGTAAGTTCCAGATTAATATTATCAAGAACCTTTGCCTTCTTTATAACCTTTGAAACATTTGTAAGCTTTATTACCATAATTACACCCTCCAATCACTTTTCTTTAATATATCCATTTGCCTAAACGAAGCATATCCTGCAATTACAGAAACGACTATCAGCACAATATCTGCAATAACCGTCAGCGTAAGGCTCCCGCCTTCAGGTGTATACATAATATTTCTTAACGCCATGAAGCCGTTACCTATAAACAGGAATGACCTGAAAAATACTCCCATAATCAGTATAACTACGACAGCAATGTACCCGATAATCGGTCCCATAATCTGTGAAACGCATATCTGTACAAGGCATATTGCAATTGTTGTGAGAAGCCCCACAATAATCATATACACTGTAAGTCTTGTAAGATTCGGATTATTCTTTATCAGTGTTTTGTCGTAACCGTCTATACTGATACACACTTGTCTATTGACCTGCAGACTCAGTCTTCCACCTGCCAACGAAACACCGGCTATCTCAAGTATTAAGATTCCATAACAGATACATGCAGTAAACACTGCCCATATACATTTGGATAACCACCATACCAGCTTCTTACCTGCTCTCATAAGCACCATTCCGCCATAACCGTTAATATCCTTGAATGGATAGTTACCTATTGCAAAGCCAATAAGAATATTAGGAAGTATGTATGCTGTCGGAATATTAATATCTGTCTGTACATCCACAATCCAGCGCATCCCGCGAAATATATATAATATGATATCCGATGATGTGTACTGTCCCATAAAATGTTTTGTCTTACAGCGCACAAGAAAGTCTGTTATAAGAACAGCATATACCACTGCAATCAGAAGAAATTTCTTCCACTGATGCACTATTCCATTAATGAAATCATATTTTATCTGAAACATCACATTTTTCATCTGAAAAAGTCCTTTCTTCTGATAATCACAGTTGTTACCAGTGACACAGCCAGACACAGTATCAGCGGATACAATATATTCCGCCATATCTGCACACCGTTCATATAGATATTGCCTCTTAACTTGTAATAATATGTAAGAAATCCCATGTACGCCATGTTCTCAAAGCTGCTCACAGCCAAGGCAGCAAGGAAACCTGCCCACTGGTTATTAGTAAACCACCACATAATCATCATAAGCGTGCCTGATACATACAATATTGCAAATACTTCTATAACAAATGCAATTATAAAAAGCCACAGTGATGGGCGGTTCTGTACTATATCTCCTGTTGCCATGAATGCCTTGCTGAATTTTTCATCCCAGTTATATACTTTTCCTGTCATCAGATACCCGGCTGTTAAAGTTACCACCGTAATATACGCAGAGAAAAATCCTGCTGCCACAACCATATTAATCTGTGAATTAATCCACACATTTCTTACATTCTTTCTTCTTATAACTATTGCACTGTTCAAATCATATTTCTGAATATAAAGAACATAAAACAATACAAATGGAACAACATATCTCCACATTGTACTTACATTCACACTGATAAGTGCATCATACAGGCACGGATTTCCATTAATAACGGACTGACTCACAAGTTTTAGAATTATATCCATCGGTACAAGTGCTGTTACTAATACAAACACTGCCGCCGTAAGTGCAGCCTCACTTACATTAAATAATAATTTTAATTTCTTCATCCATCTATACCCCTGATTACAATCGCCTGTCTTACTGGATAAGCCTTAAAACACAGATATATATCTTCATGAAGGAGCTTATCCAGCTTCTTTTCACTCAGATAATTTTTACTAATGACATATGCCAGTGTAAAGTCTTTGACCTCGCCTTTATCAACAGATACATTATCTTCACATACCATTCCCTGATTTTCATATCCATCCGGGTATATAACAAGATTAGAGTCTGTCACAATACTGAACATATTAAACTTATCCTGTGACTCATTCTGAACTTTAACCTTTAAAACTATATAATTAAACCTGCCCAGTTCCTTAACACTGGCGCTGTATTTTTCATTAACTTCCCGTTCAGTGCAGTAATCAATTCCTGTAACCTTAATCTTTATCCCATCAGAATACTGTACCCATTCATCCTTCTGGACGATTTCTTCTTCCGGCTCTGGAAATCTGTGATTCACATCTATATATCCAACCGCAACTACTACAGCAATTACTGCCATTATTATAAATGTAATTATAAACGGGTGCTTTCTTATGCTGAATCTGCCTTTAGTATGTTTCATGCTTAAGCCCTCCTATAAAATACACAACAACTCCAAGTATCAGTAATACTGCTATATACACTATGAACGATGCTCCTGTATTGGTCTGTGCCATATTAAAAAGCTTTGTCGGTGCAATACCTCTCAGCCATTTCTTATCAGACATGCGCAGTATCGCATTTGCAAATTCAGTAATAATATATGGTGCAAGCATAGCCACAAATCTGTTATTAACTATATTAGATACAATAAGTGCTATTGTTGCCATAAGACCTCCGCACACAAAAAGCAGAATCATATACATAATCATATAAATGTGTGGATGTGTATAAAATATTGCTGACCATATACTTTTTGGAGAACTTGCAAATACACCAACCGGCCACACAAGTGATGGAAGAATAGTTATCGCAGTCAGGTAATTAATAAGCAATGGCATAACCACTACCACACCTCCCGTCACAAACACTGCAATATATTTGGCAGCAAGATAATTAAACTTAGCTGTTCTCGTTACATAATTCTTAATAATTCCACTTTTAATATCTGACAGATATGTAACTGCATACGGCATAGCCGCCAGTATCGGAATCAGCCTTATAAACAGACTGTATTCAAATGATACTCCATTACCTATCCACACCTGAAATGCACTTATCGGCATAAGTGTGGCATTATCAGGCATATATCCCATCAGCGGATTCATGGCTGCCGGTATAATCCTGGTTATAATCTGTGCTATGCTTAACCCCATCCCAATTATAAGAGCCAGCCACAGACTCCAGCTTTTAAATGCTCTTTCGAGCTCTGTCTTAATCATCACCTTCATACTGTTTTCCTCCCGGCTACTTGTCTATATCAAGCTTTACTATCGGAGAACCAACAGGAAATGCTTTATCAGTTGTACTGTAGCATGTATACAACGAATCTATAGTAAGACCATCTGTTGTTATATCCTTATATGTATCTATATATTGACCTCCAACATTAGCAGTTGTTCTTGTGTAAGAAGTAACAAATTCATAAGGAATGACCTCCATTGCAACAACCTCTTTAGTTTCTCCCGGCTTAATTGTAAGATGATGTCTGAATATTTCATGGTCATCATGAATATTAAGATATGATTGTCTGCTTTCTATGGTTGAATAATATGTTGCATCGTCCTGTTCGTTATATCTGAAGCAATACAAACGGAATACGTTCGACAGAAACTGAAAATCTTCATCACCATTATTAGTAATCTTTAACTTCATCAGCAGGGCAACCTGCTTGATACCTTTTCTATCATTTGCAAATGTTCCATCTTCATTAATCATCTTGTCATATGCACTGAATTTTTCTGGTGTTTCAGTATCATATTTTATATATTCAGCTATGTCCTCCTCGCTCATCAGCTTGGATAACTCATCAACATTTTCAGCAATGGCTGTTTCACCTATACTGTATGTAAATTTTGTAACCAGTTTCCCTGTATAAATCTCCATATCAACATCTGAATATCTTTCAGCATATTTAGGACTACTTGAAACCATTCCCGCAAACACATTATCAACTTTGTTCTCACGTGATTCGTTCTCCTGAATAATTCCTGTCTGATTGGTCTGATTCTCTACGGCTGTGCTTGTCTCCTGAAAACGCTTCACATCTTCAATGCTCTGTCTGCTGCAGCCTCCCATTAATAATATTCCTGCCATAAGGACCGGAATAATTAAACATTTTCTTCTCCCCATAAGTACCTCCTTGATATAAGTTCTCTTACACTTATATACGAAATACATTTGTAAAAAGTTGAAAAATAATAAAAAATTCCCGACAGACCATTGTGTATTCACACTTCCGGTCTGCCGGGAATCATTAATTATAATCAATTATCAAATTGTTAATTAGAACATAAGTCTTAATACCCATGTAAGGAAATTAACTGCAACATATGAGATTGCCATTATAAGAGGTATCTTCTTCTCATCCTTGCATAATGCTCGGATTGCTATGTATACAAATGCATATCCTGCTACATTAGAAAATACTGTTACACATGAAGATATTCTGTCAATGAATCCTACTGATGTAAGACCTGTTACCCAACTGAGTAACTCTGCTGGTATACCAAGTACTGCTGTAATGGCATATACTGCAAGGCCCTGCATATATGTAACATTAGCCTTGTTAAATGCCTTTGCAAGAAGCATAACTACAAGTGCAATTACAGCTGCTGCTACTGCTACCAGAAGAATTTCAAGAAGCATGTTCTTGAATATTGAGCCTACTGGATATGGCTTGGTATTAGTATATGAGCTGTAGTAAGATGAAAGTAAGCTGTCAAGTTCTTTACTTCCTGTTGTAACCTTTGCCTTACTGTTAGCAATTAACATATCAAATAATCTTGTAAGCATGTTAATGATTGCCTGACCGCCAATAAGTATTGCAATCATAATAACATTAGCTTTAGCAACGAATGCTGATACTGTTTCTACCGGCGATGTAAACAAGCCCTTCAACACATTAACATAATCAAGGGCTGCATTAGCTCCTGCCTTCTTCACTGCATCCATCTGCTGTGAAGCCTGCTGCTGATTAAATCCCTGCTGTGTCTGCTGACCTGCTCCCTGCTGGAATGTCTGCTGCGCTGCCTGCTGAGGCTGTGCTGCTCCGGCTGACTGCTGTGCCTGCTGACATGTACAGACTTCTCCGTCCTGTAACTGTCTTCCACAATACTTACAAAAACGCATTTCTTTTCCCTCCTGAAAGTAAAAGTTAAAATATTGTATGGTTGTTGTCTTAACCTTTTTTATAATACCATATATATTTATTTTCAGCAACGACAATATATGCATATTACCATGCTGTAAGGTATCAAAGATAAACTTTTATATGTTACTGTGCACATGCCTTTTCAAGTACTTCAAAATAATTCTCAAATGTCTTACAACAGCACTCGTAATTATCTATTATTATGCCATCAACACGCAGTCCGATTAATGCAAATGACATTGCCATTCTGTGGTCATTATATGTGTCAACAACACCCGGCTTAACATTGGCTGGAGATATCTCTATACGGTCTCTTCCCTCTTTGACATCAACGCCAAGATTGTTAAGCTCGTTGACCATAGCCTCAATTCTGTCTGATTCCTGTAATCGTATATGTTCAATATTCTTGATAACTGTAGTAGTCTTTGCAAATGGAGCAATAGCCGCAAGTGTCATTGACTGGTCTGAGAAATCATTCA
>OOAF01002161.1_pt1 | contig 12358 bp, 9 predicted proteins | sample 1671251 | NCBI WGS metagenome assembly OOAF01 (sample SAMN06348137, study PRJEB24527) | human gut metagenome | biome: human gut; feature: ankylosing spondylitis patient; material: feces | host: Homo sapiens | place: China | collected 2015-10 | reverse complement strand
GCGTTGCAATATTGTTTGCAAAATAATTTACCGGGAAGGGATTCCTTTTCATATATTTGAACATGTGCTAATATAATATCTCAGCGGAAGTTGTTCCGTTGAGATATTTTAAATTTCTGGGATGGTGAATATATGGCGCGTCAAAATGAGCGGAAAATGAAATTATATATGGAAGCGGGTCTGGCGGTACTTCTTGTTTTAACGATTGCACTGGCATCAGTATCAGGGCGGCTCTCTTCGCAGGCACATGAGAAGGACAAGAATAAGCAGGAAGCGGCTGTACAAGGAGAAGCGGAAGTTTACGAAAGACCAAAGGGAAAACAACGCTCAAAATACAGCGGGAAATGCTGAAGAATCACAGGAAACGATCGCTGACGGACAGTATCCGATTATGGGAAACAGCCGCGTAACAGTTGATGAGATGGTAGATTATTTTCAGACGGCAGGAAAACCTTATCCGAAAGAAGCTCTTTCCAAAGGTGGAGCAGAGTCTATAGAAGTGTTTTGCAGGATGTATTATGATGAAGCGGTGGCAGAAGGCGTTCGTCCGGAAGTTGCTTTTGTGCAGACGATGAAAGAAACGGGATTTTTGCAGTATGGCGGAGATGCTTCTGTCGAACAGTTTAATTTTGCGGGATTAGGTACAACAGGCGGGGGTGTGCCCGGGAACTCTTATCCTGATGTGCGGACCGGGATCAGGGCGCAGATTCAACATCTGAAAGCATATGCCACAGCAGACCCTTTGAATGGGAAGTGTGTAGATGATCGGTATGAGTATGTAAAAAAAGGAACGGCTCCATATGTGGAATGGCTGGGGCAGCAGGAAAATCCTGAAGGGCTTGGCTGGGCAACGGGAGATAACTACGGATATGATATCGTCCGAATGATCCACGATATGAAGAAATAGAAATATTGTTAGCTAAAATTGTGTAAAATACACAAAAAATTGAAGGGAAACACTGTTGTTTAGCACGAAAAATTCAGTGGTTTTGTCAAGGGCAATCTCATTGAAAAACAATATGGCGAATAGTATAATTTAAAATAAGGTGTAAAATGGAAAATCGTAGATGGTTTAATACGGTTTTTCTTTTTTGTAATGGCGATAAGCCAAAGTCTGAGTTCGCCGAGAACTTGGCGATCGCTTACAATCCCGGAATATGCCTTTTGGCACTTCGGGGGGATTGACATGAGCCTAAAAATAAACGGAGGGAAAAAGTATGAAAAAAAGAGGAAGGGCTTTAGCGCTTCTGCTTGCCGCGGTTTTAACGGTCAGTAGTGTGCCGGGAACAGTTATGGCGGCAGATGGCGTGAAGCCCCAAGACGGAACAACGAAAGAACAGCCATTCTGGAGTGGAACGGGAGGAAGTACAAGGTTTAGAATTCCGTGTCTTGTATCTCTTGATGACGGCACATTGGTAGCCGGCTGCGATGCCAGATGGAATACGAGTTTAGACGGTGGTGGACTGGATACGATCGTATCCCGTTCGACAGACAAAGGAAAGACATGGCACTATACGTTTGCTAATTACCTTGGTGATAACGGGAACACGCATAATAACAATTCTACAGCGTTTATCGATCCTGCCATGGCAACGGACGGAGAAAAGGTGTACATGATTGCAGACCTTTTTCCGGCAGGATATGCGCTGAATGGCGCGAGTCATGCACCGGTCGCAGGTAAAAGTCATGATGAGAACGGAAATATTCTTCTGGCAGACGCAAGGAAATGGCAGAATTGTTGGGTAAATGATCGTCAGAATGAAGCTAACTATACATATCATTTGGAAAAGAATGATAAGAAAGAATCTGATTCTGCATATGTGATTAAAGATGCGAATGACGCAATCGTAGAAGGTTATACAGTTGACGCTTATTTTAATATTAAAGGGAAAGATGTAGATGCGAATCTGTTTGAAGCTGATTCGCCGTTTCAGGTATGGCCGACAGATTATTTGTACCTGACAACATCGGAAGATGCAGGAGCAACGTGGTCTGTACCTACGATTGTCAATATGAGAAAAGATCATGAGCAGTCTCTTTTAGTAGGACCGGGACGAGGTATGGTTACTTCTAAAGGCAGGATCTTATTTACGGCATATGAATTTACAGGTTCAGATAAAAATAGCGTGGCTATTTATTCGGATGATGGCGGTAAGACGTGGGAAAGAGGAAAGTCTGTATCTGGATGGAGTTCAGAAGCAGTTGTAACTGAGGCAGATGGAAAATTGTATATGTTTACTCGCCATGGCGGATATTATACATCGGATGATTTTGGAGAAACATGGTCAACGCAAAAAAATATGGGGATTAGTTACTGGCTGAATTGTCAGTTGACAGCAATTACATATCCGAAGAAAATTGATGGTAAAACAGCAATCTTGTTTGCAACTCCATCGTCTTCATCGGGACGTGCGGCGGGAAAGATTTTCGTAGGCTTAGTGCAGGATGACGGAACACTTGACTGGAAATATAACTACAGCATTAACGGATCTGCATATTACGCATACTCTTGTCTGACAATTCTTCCTGACGGAACGATCGGTCTTCTTTATGAGAGTGACGGAACTGTGATTACGTATGAAGATTTTGATATTGAAGACGTTGCAAAAGGCGCAGCAATCGGAAATATCTGGTGCACAGACGAAAACGGTACTGTGGCAGATGTTACAATGACATCTGATATATCGAAAAAACTGACAGTAAACGGCTTAAAAGATGGCGCAAAAGTGGAAGTTTCTTCTGACAATGAAAACGCAGTAACAGCAGCATATGCTGACGGCGAAGTGACATTGACATCTAAAACAGTAACAGGAATGGAAAAAGCGACTGTAACAGTTGAGTCTGAAGGTGAAAAGACGACAGTCGATGTAATCGTAACAGATGAAAAAGATTATGAGATCGTAGATCTTCGTGTAGGAGATACGAAAACATATACAGACAAGACAGGAAATTACAGTGACAGCACATTAGACGGTCTTGATAAAAATATTGCAGATGTGACATTGGTAGGAGAGGATGCACAGGCAGTTGAGAAACAGGTAAAAGCACAGCTTGCAACTGCACAGGCGAATTTTAATGGAGAGAAAGTCTCCTTGGATAACTGCATGTTTACATTTGAGAGTGTGGCAAATAAAGAAAATACATATAAAATTTCCGCACAGGCTGGAGATAAGAAAGTATATGTGAACCATAAAAAAGCACCGTCACAGTGTGTAAGCACAGAGACAGAGACAGAAATTTTATTAGAGTCACATGAGGATGGAACGGTATCTTTAAAAGATATGACAGAAGGAACAGGCGGTGCATATCTTTATTTCTGGAAGGGCGATACTTCTAAGCTGCACTTTGACAGATACAGCAGTGATGTGGCACAGTGTCACATGGAATTATGGAAAGCGGCGCCAGGTGCAAAAAATGATCTGGGAATGCCGGGGTATGAGAAAGTGACAGATATTTCTCAACTTACAAGCGGTACGAAATATTTAATTACGGCAAAGGCGGATGATGGAACTTATTATGCGGTAAATCCATCTGCTGCAAGCAGTAATTTTAATCATGTTGCAAAAGTAGTTGAAGAAAATATCCCGATAAAAGAAGAGGCTTCGGTAGCGCTTGGAACTAATGCACAGTTTGATAATGGCGGTGAGAAGAAGATCAGTAAATGCCTGTTTACGTTTGATAAACAGGAGGGAACAGAAAACCAGTATAAGATCACAGCAGTAACAGAGGATGGGAAAAAGGTTTATCTCGGACCAAAATCATCATCAGGAGCTAACAGACCACTTGTCGAGACAGAGGCGGTTATTACGGTTGCTAAAAATGGAGAAGCATTTACGTTACAGCAGGCAGAAGACGCTTCAAACAGCAAATATTTGTATTTTTGGAAAGATGATGCAAGTAAATTCCATTTCGATAGAAATGGTTCTGTAGATAGTAAAGGCAAATGTGATTTTGAACTTTATCGAAAAGATGACAATGTAGTTGATAGTGAGATCCCAGGATATACAAAAATCAGTGAACTCTCAGAAATTGAGAACGGTGGTCAATACTTGATCGCTATGAAGGCAACTGTAGAAGGCAATAATTACTATTTGTTGAATCCGGCAACGGGAAATGAAAAATATAGCTATGTTGCGAAGGTAACAGGCAAAATGTATGAAGATGAGACAATCGGTGCTAAGACAGATATCACAATTACCGGAAAAGCAGAAGGCAAAACATCTGTGAAGATCGGTAACAAGACATACTTCATCTTCGTGAAAAATGATGTGGAAGAAGTAACAATCAAGATCGGCGAGACATATAACGTACCGGGCAAGATTTTAAATGAATCCGAAGTGACAAAAGACGGTATCGTAAGTTTGGAAAAACGTGAGAACATGCCGCCTTACAAAGCAATTTCAGAAATCACAGAAGGAACATATTTATTCGGAAATAATAGTCATATCATGCTGAATACGGTAAGTACAGCAGCAGGTTCTGAAAAAGGTCTTGGAATGAAAGCGGTCAACTTTAATAATGATGAGACTGCGAAAGACTTTATGTGGACGCTTACCAAATCAGGCGAAGGCTATACGATGAAAGATGCCGCGTCAGGCAAATACATTAATATTTCTGGAAATAATGTGGAACTGAAGGATGCAGAGCAGGTATTGACGATCAGAGCAAGAGCAAACGGAGGATTCTCTGTTTCGGCAAATAATTATTATCTGAACAACTGGGCAGGAAATAATAATAAAGTTGCAGCTTATCCGAGTGATGATAACGGATGGAGCTTCTACAAAGCATCTGCCGGAAACGTAGTAACAGGTGTGAAAGAAGGAACAGTAACTGTAGCGGCATCAGAAGGAATAAACTATAAGATCACGGTGGTAAAAGACGTTCCTGAAGTAAAAGAGTACACAGTAACGGCAACAGTAAATGATGAAGCGATGGGTACGGCAAAGCTTAGTCCGGAAGCTGATAAGTACAAAGAAGGAACAGAAGTAACGGCAACTGCGAAAGTAAAAGACGAAAGCAAATATGAGTTCGTAAACTGGACAGTAGGCGATGAAGAAGTTTCTAAGAAGGCAGAGTACAAGTTTACAGTTGACAAAGACATGGAGCTTAAGGCGAACTTCAAAGCAAAAGATCCTGTAGAAGAAACATTTACAGTAAAAGTAAAAGCAAATGACGACAAGATGGGAACTGTAGCGGTCGATCCGGTGAAAGAAAACTATGCAAAAGGCGATACAGTAATCGTGATCGCAGAAGCAAAAGAAGGATATGAGTTTGTAAACTGGACATCGGAAGGTAAAGTATTCTCCGATTCTGCAGCGTACGAGTTTGCTGTAGAAAAGGATATGGAACTGACAGCGAACTTCAAAGCGAAAGAAGAGCCGAAACCGCCGGTAACAGAAGATACATTCAAGCTGAACGTAACTGTAAACGACGACAAGATGGGAACAGTAAAACTTGATCCTGCAAAAGAAAGCTATGAAAACGGCGAAATTGTAACAGCGATTGCGACAGCAAAAGAAGGATACAAGTTTGTGAACTGGACAGTAGCCGGCAAAGTAGTTTCTGATAAAGCAGAGTACAAGTTTAAGGTTGACAGAGCAGCGGAGCTGCAAGCAAACTTTGTAAAAGTGTCAGAAGATCCGAAACCGGAGAATCCGAAGGATGAGGATAAAGCAGTTCAGACAGGAGACAACGGCGTATCACCGATCATTCCGCTTGCAGGGTTGATGTTAGCGGCAGGAGCGGCAGTCGTAGCTCTTCGCAAAAAAGAAGACTAATCTGAATATTTGAACAGTCTGAAAAACAGATCGGATAGCATAAAGATTGTCTTGATAAAAAGCAAAAAATGAAACAAAACCAGAGGCGCCGCGCTATGCGGCGTCTCTTTCTGTATAACGAATGGCGCGGGCTGAACTGCTACATATTTATAATCAGGTATCAAATAAAGATAGGAAAAGAAATAAAAATCGGTTATAATAAGTATAAGAAGGTTGACTGGTGGAGCAAATAAAAATGGATAGATATTTGAAATGAATGCTTATGAACGATTGATTTCGTGGAATAAAGGATAATGTTCATAAAATACAAATTTAAGGTATTGGAAAGTATGATTTTTAATAATAGAGAGTTGGTAAAAGAGGTGGTATATCTATGACAACAAGAGAGTTAGTGAGTCAATATGTTGAAGTGCTCTGTAAAATATACGGAAAACATTTGAAAACAGTTATTCTGTATGGTTCTTATGCAAGGGGCGATTATACAAAGGACTCGGATATAGATATTATGGTGCTTTTGGATTTAAGTGATATAGACATTAAAAAGTATCGTCATGAGTTATCTGGTGCAACCTATGATTTTAATATGGATTATGATGTAGATATTAAGCCGATAGCAAAGAATCAAGAGCATTTTAATAAGTGGGTAGAAGTGTATCCGTTTTATTCAAATGTGGCAAGTGAGGGGGTAAAGTTATTTGACGCAGCATAATGAAAAAGGCACAAGGCGAGATTTGGTTCTATATAGGTTGGAAGTTGCTAAAAGTGATATAAAATCAGCAAAAATTCTTTTAGATGCAGGAGAATGCAGGGGAGCGAATAACAGAGCCTATTATGGAATTTATCATGCTATTTCAGCTATTCATGCTTTAGAGGGAAACGCATATAAGAGGCATAAGGATGCCCTTGCAAATTTTAATAAAAATTATATCAAGACAGAAATCTTCCCAAGAATTTTGGGAAGGAAAATTGCTGAGGCTGAAGAAATACGACATGCCAGCGATTATGATGACTTCTATATAGCGACTAGAGAAGAAGTTGAGGAACAAATTGACACAGCAGTAGAATTGGTTGAAAAAATAGAAGAATACGTCTTGAAAGAGATGGGATAATCGTTTTTGTATCATTCATGAAATATCTATGGAGATTTTTGAAGAGCAAAATGCATTGTGGGTATTGGAAGATACTGATATATATAAATATAGACTTATAGAATTGTGACAAAATAATATATTATTATCCTACACAGAAAGTGATATCGTTTGCATAAGCGCGGAGGTATCACTTTTTCGTTTGTGTTATAATCTGATATATAAAAATAAGAATAAAGAAAAGGAGACTGTTGCTATGAGATACATAGAAGAAAGGTGTTTTGATATGAAAGAAAACAAACGAACAATTTCTGTAGATTAACTTCTTTTTTGTAAAGATTGTGAAAATGAAACACTGTTTCTACATACGAAAAGACTCTATGCAGACAACGAAGAATATCTCTGTTATCCTCTAAACATTCTATTGTGAAATTACAGTGCAAATTGTCCGTAAAATGTGTTACACTTCTAATACAGCAAAAAATAGCTTTTGATTTATCACCGCAGGCTGATCGGTTTCTATAATGGCAGAACGATGAGCGCGGCGGAGCTGATAGGCTGATTTTTGTATGCTGTGTTGATATAGGAGGGAACGACTGTGGAAGCGTATACAAGTTTTGCGTATGTTTATGATACATTTATGGATAATGTTCCTTATGGCGAATGGGCGAGGCACATCCGCGAGAAGCTTTGCGAACATGGCGTGACAGACGGGATCGTGCTCGACCTCGGATGCGGAACAGGAACGATGACGGAACGGCTTGCCGGATATGGATACGATATGATAGGGGTCGATAATTCGGAGGAAATGTTAGAACTTGCGATGGAAAAGAAAACGGAGTCAGGATATGATATCCTCTATCTGCTTCAGGATATGCGCGGGTTTGAGCTGTACGGAACCGTTCGGGCGGTCGTAAGCGTCTGCGATTCCGTTAACTATATAACAGAACCAGACGAACTGGAAGAAGTCTTCCGACTTGTAAACAATTACCTTGATCCGAAAGGGATTTTTTTATTTGACTTCAATACTGTTCACAAATACCGCGATGTGATCGGTGACAGTACGATCGCGGAAGACCGCGGCGTGTGCAGCTTTATTTGGGATAACAGATACTATGAGAAAGAACAGATCAACGAGTACGATCTGACGCTGTTTATCGCGGAAGATTTTAACCCTATGGAAAATGCATATGTTTCAGAAAGAACGGCAGATTCGGAAGATGCTCTGCTTTCAGAAGAAGGAGCGGGTGACTTGGAAGATACTATGTTTTCAGAAGAAGAGGGTGGCGAAAACGGAAGTTTATATCGGAGATATACGGAGACGCATTATCAAAGAGGGTATACGCTTGCCGAGATACAAGAACTTCTGGAACGTGCAGGTCTTGTATTTATAGAGGCTTACGATGCGGATACGAAAGAGACGCCGAACGATACGAGCGAGAGAATATGCGTGATCGCCCGTGAAAACGGAAAATAAACAGAATGAGTAATAATAAAATAACGATAAATTCATGATAAATAAACAGAGCAAGCGACAAAAAGAAAATAGAATGAAGTAATGATAAAATAAAACAGAACAGGAGAAAGATTGATGAAAGATTATATTGTAAGAGCATCTGCGGCGAATGCACAGATCCGCGCATTTGCGGCAGTGACAACAGAACTGACAGAGGAGGCTCGCAAGCGTCATGAGACAAGTCCTGTCGCAACGGCGGCTCTCGGAAGACTGCTCACAGGCGGAGCAATGATGGGAAGCATGATGAAAAATGACACAGATATGCTGACGATACAGATCAAATGTTCCGGTCCGATCGGAGGTCTTACAGTGACAGCGGACAGCAAAGGGAATGTCAAAGGTTATGTGCATGAACCGAATGTGATTCTTCCTCCGAAAAACGGAAAACTCGATGTAGGCGGAGCGCTCGGACAGGGCGTAATGACGGTGATAAAAGACATGGGGCTTAAAGAGCCGTATTCAGGACAGACGATTCTTCAGACAGGGGAAATCGCGGAAGATCTGACGTATTATTTCGCTACGTCAGAACAGGTTCCGTCTTCCGTAGGGTTGGGCGTTCTCATGGAAAAAGACAATACGGTGCGCTGTGCAGGCGGATTCATTGTGCAGGTAATGCCGTTTATCGAAGATGAAGTGTTGAACAAACTGGAAGAAAATATTCAGAACATCCGATCTGTAACTTCTATGCTCGATCATGGACATACGCCGGAAGAAATGCTTGCGCAAGTATTAGAAGGACTTGATCTTGAGATTACAGATACGATGCCTGTAAAATTTTATTGCAACTGTTCAAAGAAGCGGATCGAAAAGGCAATTATCAGCATCGGTAAAAAAGATATTCAGTCAATGATCGATGATGGAAAAGATATCGAAGTAAAATGTCATTTCTGTAATGAAGCATATAATTACACTGTAGACGAGCTGAAAGAATTACTGAAAAAAAGCAGATAAGGCAGAAAATCAGGCAAAACAGTTATTACGGATGAAGATAGAAAATAGAGTAAGACGGCTTGTGCCGATGATGGGGAAACCAGAAAAGCCGGGAGCGGAAAGGTGGAGTTAAAGATGAGACATGGTTTTGTGAAAGTAGCGGCTGCCACGCCTGATATTCGAGTGGCAGATGTGGAATATAATACAGAACAGATATGCAGGGCGATCGATCAGGCATATGAAAAAGGGGCGAAGATCGTCGCATTTCCCGAATTATGCGTAACAGGATATACATGCGGAGATCTTTTTACGCAGAACGTTTTGCTGAACGCGGCATACGGCGCAGTGAAAAAGATTGCAGGGCATACAAAAGGCAAAAACATTCTGGCGTTTGTGGGAATGCCGCTTACAGAAGGCGGGAAGCTTTATAACACGGCGGCGGCAGTCAACGATGGAAAAGTGATCGGATTTACAACGAAAACATTTCTTCCCAATTACGGAGAGTTTTACGAGATGCGTCAATTCACTCCGGGACCGGACAGTGTGAGGTGGATTCAGTTTGACGGAGAAAAGGTTCCTTTCGGGCCGAAGATCCTGTTTCAGGATGATGAGACGGCGGATCTTATAGTAGGCGCGGAAATATGCGAAGACGTCTGGTCTCCTGTTCCTCCGAGTATTGAGGAGGCTTTGGCAGGAGCGACGATCATTGTCAACTGTTCTGCAAGTGACGAAACGGTCGGAAAAGGAAGTTACAGAACCCGTCTGATCGCAGGTCAGTCCGCGCGCCTGATCGCGGGATATGTCTATGCGAACGCGGGAGAAGGAGAGTCAACGACGGATCTCGTTTTCGGAGGACATAATATCATTGCGGAAGACGGAACGATCCTCCGGCAGTCAGAACGTTATAAAAACGAGATCATTTATTCAGAGATCGATCTTGAAAAAATTGTAGGAGAGAGACGTAAAAATACGACGTTTTCACCGGAAAAGCTAAATTGCGGTTGTCCGGTAGTTGTGCCGTTTCATGTGGGAATATGCGATACTGTTCTTACGAGAAACTTTTCACAGCATCCGTTCGTGCCGTCTGACGAGGCGGCGCGAGCGCATATTTGTGACGAAATCTTGACAATTCAGGCAATGGGTCTGAAAAAAAGGTTGTCGCATACGAATGCAAAATCAGCGGTTGTCGGCATTTCGGGCGGTCTGGATTCTACATTGGCTCTGCTTGTCACGGCAAAGGCGTTCGATATGCTGGGACGGGATAAAAAAGAGATTATTGCGGTTACGATGCCGTGCTTTGGGACAACAGACCGCACATATAATAATGCGTGTGAGATGACGAGACAGACCGGAGCGACGTTGATTGAAGTGCCGATCGGAGAAGCGGTGAACGTTCATTTCAGAGATATCGGACATGATCCCGATGTGCATGATGTAACTTATGAAAATGCACAGGCAAGAGAGCGGACTCAGGTGCTTATGGATATTGCGAATCGGGAAGCCGGTATGGTGATCGGAACAGGCGATATGTCGGAGCTTGCTTTAGGGTGGGCGACATATAACGGAGATCACATGTCTATGTACGGCGTCAATGCGTCTGTACCGAAAACGCTTGTGCGTCATCTTGTTCAGCATGCGGCGGATACAACAGAAAATGAATCATTAAGACAGGTGCTTTATGATGTGCTTGATACGCCTGTAAGTCCTGAACTTCTTCCGCCGAAAGACGGAGACATAGCACAGAAAACAGAAGATCTTGTCGGACCGTACGAACTGCATGACTTTTACCTTTATTATATGCTCCGCTTCGGTTTCTCACCGGAGAAAATTTTTACTTTGGCGGTGAATGCGTTTGCAGGCGTTTATGAAAAAGAGACGATTTTGAAATGGCTGAAAATATTTTATCGTAGATTTTTCTCGCAGCAGTTCAAACGTTCTTGTCTGCCGGACGGACCGAAAGTCGGAAGCGTAGCTCTTTCGCCGCGAGGCGACTGGAGAATGCCAAGCGACGCATGCGCGGCGTTATGGCTGAAAGAGTTGGAACAACTGCAATAACTGTAAATAACAGGAATAACCGGAAACAACAAGGATAGATAGAAACAACAGGAATCATCGGAACATCTCTTTGGGAAACGAGGTGTTGACGGAACTGTTATATAAAATGAGTGGGAAAGTGTGAGAATATATGAAACTGATCAAGACAGAAGAAGCGGTCGGAAGTGTACTCTGCCATGACATTACACAAATCATTCCCGGCGTTGTAAAAGACGCAGTTTTCCGAAAAGGGCATGTGGTAACGCAAGAGGATATTCCGGTACTGCTCTCGGTTGGAAAAGAGCATCTGTATGTATGGGAGAAACAAGAAGGAATGCTTCATGAAAACGAGGCGGCGGAAGTTTTAAGACGAGTATGTCAGGGGAGATTTCTGAAAGCGTCAAAGCCGAAAGAAGGGAAGATTGAGCTGACGGCGGAAACAGACGGACTGCTTAAAGTTGATAAAGAAAAACTGAACGCGGTAAATGGGTTAGGACAAATCGTGATCGCATCACGCCACGGGAATTTTCCTGTGAAAAAAGGAGACAAGGTCGCAGGAATGCGTGTCGTACCTCTCGTGATCGAAGAAGAAAAGATGGAACAGGTTAACCGGATGTGCGGAAACGAACCGATTTTTACGATTCTGCCGTTTTGTCAGATGAAAGCGGCGGTCGTGACAACCGGAAGCGAAGTGTATCACGGAAGGATCGAAGATAAATTTACTCCTGTTGTAAAAGAAAAACTAAGAGAGTGCGGTATGGAAGTAATCGGCGATACTCTTTGCAGTGACGATGCCGATATGGTTACAGAAGCTGTGAAAAAGTGGATCGAACAGGGGGCGGAACTGGTTGTCTGCACCGGAGGAATGAGCGTTGATCCTGATGATCGTACACCTCTTGCAATCCGAAATGCGGCAGATGAAGTGATCACTTATGGAGCTCCGGTTTTACCCGGCGCGATGTTTATGCTCGCATATGCAGGAAAAGTTCCGATCATGGGACTCCCGGGATGCG
>OOAF01002155.1_pt1 | contig 12414 bp, 10 predicted proteins | sample 1671251 | NCBI WGS metagenome assembly OOAF01 (sample SAMN06348137, study PRJEB24527) | human gut metagenome | biome: human gut; feature: ankylosing spondylitis patient; material: feces | host: Homo sapiens | place: China | collected 2015-10 | reverse complement strand
AGTTATTTGGTTATGAGCAAGTAGCGAAAGCGGATTGCGAATATCCGATTGACTTAATTGTATTTATAGAGTTCCAGTTATTTGTTTTACATTTAACTGGAATTTTTATGTATCTTTGAGATACTTTCTCAATATTTTACAAATTTCTCTCTTGCATTTTTTATCTAGTTAGAATATACTAACTAATAGAGTTAGATAAAGTAAACTCTCGCGTGAATCAATCATTTAAACTCCATCCGAAGCCACGCTGAAGTCTTCGGAATCCATGAATCATATCTGCAATTTCATTCAAACCACGGTCATGCTGAAACCGTTTACCAGATATGATTCATATGCATACGGCCCATATAGCCAATGGTCTGTTACACTTTGGTACATCCTTTTTAACAGCAATATTCTTGTATCTCGCGCATTACATGAACACAGCTTTTTAGAAGTGATGTACCAGGAGTTTAATGTAATATCAGAAAGGGGATTTATCATGTACTTAGAAATTGAGAAAGTAGTAGGAAGAGAAATTCTGGATTCCAGAGGAAATCCGACAGTCGAGGCAGAAGTATATCTGATGGACGGCACTGTTGCAAGAGGAACAGCTCCAAGCGGTGCTTCCACAGGTGAATTTGAAGCTCTGGAATTAAGAGATGGAGATAAAGCTCGCTACCTTGGAAAAGGTGTACAGAAAGCAGTAGAAAACATCAACACAACGATCAATGAAGCAATCGAAGGCCTCGATGCCAGCGATATCTACGCTGTAGACGCAGCTATGATTGCAGCGGATGGAACAAAAGATAAATCCAAACTGGGAGCAAATGCAATCCTTGCAGTATCTATCGCCTGCTGCAGAGCAGCCGCAGCTTCCCTTGAAATTCCGCTGTACCGATTCCTTGGCGGTGTATCCGGAAACCGTCTTCCGGTTCCGATGATGAATATCGTAAACGGTGGATGCCATGCATTATCCTCTGGTCTGGATGTACAGGAATTTATGATCATGCCAGTTGGAGCACCATCCTTCAAAGAATGCTTAAGATGGTGTGCAGAAGTATTCCACGCACTTGCTTCTATCCTGAAAGAACGTGGACTTGCTACTTCTGTAGGTGATGAAGGTGGTTTTGCTCCTGCGCTGAAATCTGATGAAGAAGCAATTGAGACAATCCTTGAAGCAGTTAAGAAAGCAGGCTATGAGCCTGGCAAAGATTTCAAGATTGCGATGGATGCAGCTTCCTCTGAGTGGAAGAGCGAGAAAGGTAAAGGCTACTACAAACTTCCGAAAGCCGGAACAGAATACACAGCAGAAGAACTTATCGAGCACTGGGCTAAATTATGCGAGAAATATCCGATCATTTCCATCGAAGACGGACTGGATGAGGAAGACTGGGAAGGATGGCAGAAACTTACCGCAAGACTTGGCGATAAAGTACAGCTTGTCGGTGATGACCTGTTTGTTACAAATACAGAGAGACTTGCAAAAGGTATCAGCCTCGGTGCAGGCAATGCGATTCTGATTAAATTAAATCAGATTGGTTCTGTATCAGAAACATTAGAAGCAATTAAAATGGCTCATAAGGCTGGCTACACTGCAATTTCCTCTCATCGTTCCGGTGAGACAGCAGACACAACAATTGCAGACCTCGCAGTAGCACTGAATACCTGCCAGATCAAGACCGGCGCGCCAAGCAGATCTGAGCGTGTTGCAAAATACAATCAGCTTCTCCGTATCGAAGAAGAACTCGGCGCAAGCGCAGTATATCCTGGAATGAAAGCATTTAATGTAAAGCAGGACTAAATAATTTACTTCCATAATAATAAGTCAAAATAAACAAAATGCATTTCTGAGAGAATCACTTCCCCGGAAATGCATTTTGTTCATTTTGCTCTAAGAATACTTATTCTTTAACAAAATCCCGCAAGCGATAAAAAACAGGCTGCAGATTCAACCGCAGCCTGTAATATTTCTTATATAAAATTATCTTTCATCAAAAGCAACAAAATCTGTATGATGTCCCACGTACTTATAAGCCGGACGAATGATCTTATTCGCATTAATCAGCTCTTCCAGACGGTGAGCACTCCAGCCAGGCATACGTGCGATGGCGAAAATCGGAGTAAACAACTCTTCCGGAATGCCAAGCATGCTATATACAAATCCACTGTAGAAGTCTACGTTAGAGCAGACATTTTTGAACAGTTTTCTATGCTCCATAATCAGTTTTCCGGCAATTCCTTCAACTTTGTCGTAGAGATCAAATTCCTCCGTCATTCCTTTCTCCTCAGCCAGTGCCTGAGCAAAACGTTTCAGAATCACTTCACGAGGATCAGAAAGCGTATAGACCGCATGTCCCATACCATAGATCAGTCCTGCATGGTCAAATGCCTCTTTATTCAGAACTTTCTGAAGATAATCAACAATCTCATCTTCATTATCCCAGTGCTCTACATGTGCCTTCAGATCTGAGAACATATTCTGAACTTTCAGGTTTGCACCACCGTGACGAGGACCTTTCAGCGATCCGATTGATGCAGCAGTGGAAGAGTAAGTATCTGTACCTGAAGAAGTTACTACATGAGTTGTAAAAGTAGAGTTATTACCACCGCCATGCTCAGCATGAAGAATCAGCGCAATATCCAGAACTTTTGCCTCCAGTTCTGTATATTTTCCATCCGGACGGAGCATAAGAAGAATATTCTCGGCAAGAGAGAGTCCTCTCTGCGGATTGCGGATAAATAAGGTATCGTCTTTACGGAAATGGCGATATGCATGATAAGAATATACTGCAATCTCAGGAAGTTTCGCGATCAGTTCCAGTGACTGGCGAAGTACATTCTCAGGAGAAATATCTTCCGGATTATCATCATATGTATAAAGTGCAAGGACACAACGCTGCATAGCATTCATGATATTGGCATTCGTTCCTTTCATAACTACGTCACGGACAAAACGACCACCCAGATCTTCCATATCAAACATTACATCCAGAAATCTGGAAAGTTCATCCTTATCCGGAAGCTTCCCAAAAATCAAAAGATAGATAGTTTCTTCAAAGCCAAAACGTCTGCCCTTCAGGCCGCTGATGATATCCTGTACGTTAATTCCCTGATAGTATAAACGACCATCAGCCGGAATCTGTCTTCCGTTGATCAGATTGTAGCCGTTGACATCAGAAATTTCTGTAAGACCTGTAAGGACACCCTTACCTGCGGAGTCACGCAGACCTCTTTTTACATCATATTCTACATACAGATTGGGATCAATATGATGATTCTTGAGCAGTTCCTGTTCAAAGAATCTCATTCTTTCACGAAGCTGTTTGGAGTCTTCCAGACTCATCATTTCATGTTTTTCCATAATATCTTTCCTCATTTCCCCAGTTATTATGCAGGTATTTCTGCTAAAAAACACTGATACAGTGAAGAGCGGATGCATCCTTGCGATCAGTGTTTTAGTATGACGAACATTTGTATTTATACCTATTTAATGATTGTACAGGAAAGTAGTGGGAAAGGCAAGCTAAAGATTGTATTTTTTTATATACAATCATATTAAAGTGCTAACGCTTTAAAATTCTACAGAACCAACAAGTATTTTCAGAAAAGAAATATGTATTACATAAATAAAATAGAATGGTAACATAAATAAGCCAAATGTGCTATAATAACCATGTTTATAACCCGTATTTGTATATTTATGTTTCCGTTAAGCAGGAAATTTACCCTATATGCACATAACATATAATATTTCCAGTCCGAAAACAGATACATATATAGATATAGATTAACAGGATTTACAGACAAGAAGTAAATGAAGAAGCAAATAAAGAAATATATATAAAAAGGAGTATATAAGAAATGTCAGAAAGAAAAATGAAACGAGTAGAAGACTCACTAACAGAACAATCTCACTTATTAATGCCTAAATGTCTTAACGCAGCCGGATATTTATTCGGTGGTCAGCTGCTTGCATGGATTGACGAAACTGCAGGAATTGTTGCCAAGCGCCATGCAGAGATGAACGTTGTAACTGTAGCAGTAGATAATATGTATTTCAAAGCCGGAGCAAAAGTAAATGATACCATTGTACTGATCGGACGGCTTACTCATGTCGGACGATCTTCTATGGAGGTACGTATCGATACCTACTGTGAAGCTCTTGACGGAACAAGAACCATGATTAACCGCGCTTATTTCACAATGGTCGGAACAGATGAACATCAGCATCCGGTAGAAGTTCCGGGACTTATCATTGAAGGAGTTACCCAGCAGATTGAGAATGAAGCAGCACAGAAACGTGCCAAACTCTGGAAAGTCCGCAGACATGAGGGATTCTAACCGAATCAAGCAAGTAGCGGCAGCGGATTGCGAATATCTGATTGACCCAGATCAACCAGGTTGCCAAAACAGATTATGGATTATTAAATTGGTAAAAAAACTGGTATGGAACAGAATTTCCGGCAGGTGTGGTAGTAGGATATATAGATGTAGCCCGGGGCGGTTCTTCTGTAACCAGAAATACCTGATTTATTTATTCCAAAAACAAACGGATTTCCAGAACCCTGGAAGATTTTATCACCTATATAGAACGGGACGCAAAAGAAGTTGAAGGGCATTAATCAAAGCTTCAATAAAAAAAGAGAACCTTACACGATCAAAAGATTGTGACAGGTTCTCTTTTATTTATAAATTAAAGTTTTTTAGTAGCATTTGCTACATGGACCATACCCCATGGCTTCTGCCTCTGACTGAGTAACCTGTCTGGCTGTATCAGGATTCATTCTTCCACAATTCGGGATACTATGATATTTTTCTCCGGTTGCAGGTATCCATACCATTGCGCCTGTTGCCGCAGAAGAATCTTCCTGCTCAGAAACTGTTGTTTCTTCATGGTATGATATTCCGTCGGATGATAAGTTGCCAGATGAATTTGCGGATGAATCTCCGGAAGAATAATCATTACAAGGATTCTGAGACCAGTTGATCGTTGTTCCGTCAGATACCGCAATAATAGTTCCCTGTTTATCTGTACGAAATACAGGAATTTCCATATCCGATAACCGTCCCATTGTCTCTGCTGATGGATGATTATACTGGTTATTCACACCGCAGCTTATCACCGCATAAGACGGAGAGGTTGCCTCGAGGAAATCCCATGTGGTTGAACTTGCAGAACCATGATGTCCAATAGAGAGTACATCACAGTCAAGGTTCATTCCTGTACTGATCATATCCTGCTCACTAGTTTCTTCCGCATCACCGGTAAAAATAAAGCTGTTTGAACCATTTTCCAGTTTGATCACAAGAGAGTTATCATTACTATTCTGGCTGATACCACTTGGAGCCAGGACAGTAAAACTTCCGGTACCAAAATCAAATGTATCACCGACAGATGGATACTGTACAATAATCGCATTTGCAGTAGCCGTATTCATAAAGGTGTTAAATAAATTAGAAGTATGTACGTAATCCGGTCCTAAGACGTTACTTACTTCGAAAGTATTTAAACATGGAATAAGACCTCCGAGATGATCCTCATCATAATGAGAAGAAATCATATAATCAATCGTCTGTACATTTTGCTGTTGTAAGTATGATACAACTTCATCTGCGTGGTTCTGATCACCACCGTCGTATAACAGGTTTTGTCCTCCGGACTGCACCAGAATAGCATTTCCCTGTCCGACATCCAGAAAATGAACTGCCATTTCTCCGTTTGTTTCCGCAGTTACTGTCAGCGCTGCCTGAGGTGCTAAAGTAAACAGCAAAAGAAACAGCGACAAAAACAAGGATATCAATTTGTTTTTTCTCTTCATAAGAAAGTCCTCCTAAGTATTTATAGCAATATGATTATACCACTTATTTTATGCAAATCATATTCCACAGATAAAAAAGGTTATAACGACATTCTTTTATATTACTGTTCACTGCGTTCTCAGTAACACGCTTCGCGATACACATAATTTATGCTATTCGCTACAATAAAACCAGGAAGTATAACAGTTCAGCAGCTAATCTCACAGAAATTACAGTCTGTACATTACTTACAGGATAACATTTACTGAACAGTTATTTATAAAGTCACTCATTCAAAAAGACTAACAGAAAAATGTACGGAAAAACTCAGGAAAGCACACAGATTTTCCTGCTGAATTACATCGAAACCAGCATCCTTGTATCAGGAGGGGTACAAGCCCCTCCTGATAAACTGCGAAGCAGTTATTCGGTTATGAGCAAGTAGCGGAAGCAGATTGCTTAATTCGGTTAAATTTTTCTGTTCCTATCGTTCTTTCTTCTGGTTCTTCAATTCATCAATCAGTGTTTGTACAAATTCCGCTGTCTCTTCCCCACTGTAGAGCCCACTGTCATCCAGGCTGGAGAGATAATCCAGAAAAGTAGTCAGAATACTGGACTCATTGATGATCAGACAGGTCGTCCGGTTATGAATATTGTTAAATAACATATATCCAAAGGTACTGTTTACGCACAAATGCAGATTATCAGAAAGCTGATTCAACGGCTTCTTAAGCAGACGGTAATTGCCATTTTTGCAGCATGGAAGAATACGGCATAATAAACGGATTCTTTCCGATACAGTAAGCGGCCTGTAAAAATTATCCGGTATTTCTTTTATCCGGCCTTTTTCAGCAAAGTCAACAAGACCTCTTTTCGTAAAATAGACATTCGCCAGACCATTTTCCATTTTTGACTGATTCACCTGGAGTAATGCCGTCATCTTTTTAATAGCATTATCCCTGTCGGGAAATTCCGGTATGATTGCCTGGCTAAGAAGCTGCCTGTCAATAAACGGAACCATACAGGCTTCCGGCTGTAATACGTAGTTTGGTGTCTCTGTATACACAGGACTGTTGAAATCATTTTTATCCATTGACAGATATTCCGTAGCCAGAAATAGCGGCTGGCATTTATCCTGATAAGAATCATACAGACTCCAGAGCATGGAAACCACCGCAGGATCCCTGTAAAAAATCCCTCTTGTATAATCAGAATTACAGGTAATTACATATTCTGATGACAAAATCATACAGGAGAGACCATTCATGCTGTAATAATGTGCAAAAATATCCTCATAGAAATAATACGGATGATAGTCCATACTTGAAAAATATAACGGAAGTATTTTATTTAAATACATCAGATTATAAATCTCATGATTCTCTGTCATCTGGTTTGTTTTACTCATACAAAATGTATGTTCAATTTTCAGATGTCCGGCAGGTTTCAAACTGGAAAGCATATTTAACAGAAAACCATAATCCGGCTGCAATAAAAGCGCAATTTTGCCGGAAGGCTTCTGTGTTTCCGAAGAAATCATATAATGTAGCAGATGGTTTAACTCCAGATGAGTAGAGACTACTGTGCAATCAGACGTATTTACCGGAGTCTGGATATCTGTATCTGTTTTATAATCATTCTCATCCTTCATCTTCTTCAGATCGTCCAGAAACAGAACCGGTTCTCCGGAGAAATTTCTGGGGAAGTTCATGAGATATTTTTCTGTGTATTTTCGCTTATAATAAAGATCTTTTCCCAGTTTGGAGATCAGATAAGCCTCCTTAAATTTACGATATTCTACGGGAGTAAGATGAAGAAATTCTGCAATTTTCTGGAATACTTCCATGGAAGTCGGATTTCGTTTTCCGTTTATAATCTTATACATGGTAGAACGGTCAAGGTTACAATATTCCAGAAGAGAGTAAACTTTGATTTCCTTTTCATCAATATAGGAACTAAGCAAATCGGAAAATTCAGACATAAATTAAACACACCTCAATATATTTCATTTCGGGTGACAGCTCAATATTATATGTGAAAACACATCTCCATCCACTGTTTATTGCTCTTTGCAATTGAAGCAGGAGGCTTACTTAATTCGGTTAAGTAGTCACTGTCACCAATGTATTAACTATACCATTTTTTGACCAAATGTAAAAGACGAAATGAGTTACATTTTTGTAAAAAAAGTTTTCTGAAACAATATAGAGGTAGATTCAAAGTCTGCTGATACTGATATCTATGTTCGTTTTGTCAGAATCAAAAAACAGGTTGCTGAATAGACATAATCTATATTATAATACAAGCATAAGAAACTGAAATTTACAAAAATGAACAGCTTATACTTATATTGGTCTGGTGTACTATCCATCAGGATGATTTTATTTCATACGAAGGGAGCATATAGAATGGATTGGAATTTAAAGATTACAGATATGGCAGGTGCTACACCAGAACATTCATCAGTTATTGTCAATTTTGTGGCTGCGGTCAGATACCAGTTAAAAAACAGCACTTGTTATGTTTATTCCGATAATGTACAGTACCGTTTTAAAGATGCTGACGGAAATAATAAGATTGTCATTCCTGATGCTTCTATAAACTGTCGCACTAAATCCAGGAGAGGGAATACATTTACAGATGACCCACGCTTTGTTATGGAAGTAAGATTGGTTCATTTTCCCAATATTAAGATAACCTTTGAAGATTTGTTTGATGAGATTGACTATTAAGATATAGTATGGAATTGTAGGAGGTGATAACATGCCATTGCTGAAAGAGGAATATAGAAAAGAAGAGAAGATTAATGGTGTAATCTATGATATGTCACCATCACCAAACTATCAGCATGGGATTGTAGATGGTAATATTTATCGAATCATATCAACTGGTTTACAGGGAACACTGTGTTTGGCATTTATGGAGAATCTGGATTATAAATATCATGCACAGGAAAGTAATGATTATGTGATACCAGATGTGATGATTATATGTGACCGTAAACATTTGAAAGGTGGTTCTTATACTGGTACACCAAGATTTATTGTGGAAACTCTTAGTCCTGCAACAGCATTGAGAGATATGACTGTGAAGAAAGAAATTTACCAGGCAGCAGGGGTAGAAGAGTATTGGATCATCTCATCGAAAGAAAGAGCAGTACAGATTTATTATCTTGAGGATGGTAAATATGATTTGAAGTATAGCTATATCTTGCAGGATGATCCAGAAGAAGAACATTATAATGCAGATACAGTGGTAATACTGAAAGATTTTCCGAAAATCTCTATGACATTAGCAGAGATGTTTGAGAATGTAGAATAATCACAACTTAATATGAGACAGTATGAAAGCCTCCTGGAGTTAATCTGGGAGGCTTTGGTAATGTGGATGCTATAGTAATGGCTTAATGTCTCCAATGGAATTGTACAGAAATGGATTGGCTTGCTAATATATATTTGCTTATTTAACCTGCCATATACTTTGAGATAAAATTTCTCAAAGGCCAAAAAATCCTTTAAATACAATAAAAATATGGTATACTCTATATCGTGTTAGAATCAACTAACATATAGATAAGAAATGGAAGGAACAATTATGCCATTAAACTTAGCAGATTTTAATAAGAAATACCGGATAAGCAAAGTCTGCGGGCAGGAAAAGCAGCGCCATTATCTGGAATCCCTGGGATTTATATGTGGAAGTGAAGTCGAGCTTCTGTCTGAAATTCATGGCTATTACATTGTCATGGTTAAGGGAAGCAAAATCGGGATTGAAAAGAGTATGGCAAAGCGAATCATCCTGCACGCCGCTTAAACCAAAAGAAGCTAAAAAAAATGCTGGTATCAGCAATTTACAAAAATATTAAAAGAAGGATAAAGGCAGGTTTTTAACTACAATATGGAAAAGAACAAGATTATATTACGTCTTTGTTATACAGAATTTATAATATTTGCAGGTGTTCTTGCAACTATGATTTTCCATTTCAGAAAAGGATTTGGAAAGTCTTTTTTTACGCTTATGATCATAGCGATGCTAGCTGGATGCGGAGTCTCCCTTGCGCTGAAAGACTATCTGAAAAGCATAATTCAAAGCTCCGGTTTTGATGTTGCCGGAGTACATAATAAAAAAGCTCTGGAAAAAAGGCTGCAGCAGCTTCAGGAAGCAGATGATACCTTAAACACAGGCATTATGATGTTTGACCTGAATAATTTAAAAATGATTAATGATACATACGGGCATGAAGAAGGAGATGTGTTTATCCAGACATTCGCGTCTTTTCTCACCAGAATTCTTACAAAAGACAGCTATCTCGCCAGATTCGGCGGAGATGAATTTATGATTATCCAGAAAAACACAACCTGGTCACAGCTTGAGCAGATGAATATCCGTCTCCAGACAATGATTGATGAATACAATCAGACAGCAGACCACCCATTAAGCTATGCAGTAGGATATGATCTCAGCTGCAAAAATCACTATTATCTGATTATGGATCTGCTTAAAACTGCTGATCAGAAAATGTACCAGGATAAAAAATATAAAAAACAACAGCTGGCAAGTAAACAACAATATATTATCCAAAATGGGCTTGCACAAAGCATTTCATCTGATTCTCTGAAAGAGAAAATATTTACGATTCTCACAAACGCTAATGGTACAAAACAATATGCCTTTCTCATGACAGATATCAGCAACTTCCATCTGATCAATGACTACTGGGGATATGAAACAGGAACCAAAATCCTGAATTTTGTGCTCAAAAGAATGGAACTTTTTCAGGAATCCTTATTTGTAAACAGATATCACTCCGATATTTTTGTAGCAGTGATCGATACAACCGGATATGACACAAGTGAGATAAAAGAACGCATTGAACGACATAATACTCAGATTACAAAGGAAATTTTGCAGTCGTATCCAATCAATTATTTCCATCTGAATACTGGCATTTACTATCTGAAAGATATCAATATTCCGGCAGAAGAAATCATTTCCCATGCAAACATCGTGCGCTGTATCGCAAAGACAAAATTATCAGGTGTATGTGAATATACTCAGGATATTGCCATGAGAGAACAGCATAAAGCAGATACGATTCACTCGTTCAAACGCGCATTAAGCCAGAAAGAATTTAAAGTTTATTTTCAGCCTAAAATACATGGTAAAGATCAGACACTTGCAGGTGCAGAAGCCCTGGTAAGATGGCAGCGGGATGCCAGGACGATCTGGTATCCGGATGTGTTTCTTCCAATTCTGGAGGAAACAGGAGAAATCCAGGCGTTGGATTACTATGTGTACGAAGAAACTTTTATCTGGATGAACCAACGCCAGAAAGAGGGAAAGAGAATCGTTCCTGTCTCTTTAAATGTATCACCGGTTCATTTCCGGGATATCCAAAGTTTCACTAAAAAAGTAATGAATCTGATAGAGAAGTATGAGATAGAACCTCATAATCTGATATTCGAGATCACAGAAACTACTTTTATTCATAACATTGAAGCCGTAAATGCCATGATCCGTTTCTTTCACGACAAAAATATACGGATATCCATGGATGATTTCGGTTCAGGCTATTCCTCACTGAATACTTTAAAAGATATCCTGTTTGACGAAGTTAAAATAGACAAGCGTTTTCTTTCAGATGATCTGTCCGAAAATGGAAAGATCGTCCTTCAGGAAATTTTTCATCTGTTAAAACGGACCAAGAAATTTATTGTTTGTGAAGGTGTGGAAACAAAAGAAATGGTAGATTTCCTTGTAGAAGAGGGATGTGATGAGCTTCAGGGGTATTACTACTATAAGCCTATGAATCAGGAATCATTTGAACAATTGTTGCAAAAAACATTCTAAAATTAATCTCTGTAATTTACTGATATATAAATAAGGCTCCGGTTACTAATCAGTTCATAAAACATCAGTAACCGGAGCCTTTATTTATATCAGATCAGTAAGTTATCTGCTCAGCATTGTCATAATTATCTTCCTCTGTACCATCCAGACTACCGTCAGTATTATCAGCCGTTGTATCGTCAACCGGATAATCAATCTGGTCTGAAGAGTCATCTCCTGAGTCATCACCAGATGTCTGATCATCATTCCCAGTATCAGAAGATCCGTCCTCATTATCAGTATTATCATATTCCTGATCAGAATTATCCTGTTGATCATCATAAGTATTATCATTATAGGAAGAATCATTATAATAAGAATCATCATAGCTGCTGCCATCATCTGAATTATCATCATAATTGCTTTCCTGCGTATAAATGGGAAATCCATTCTCCTCAGCCTGTTCTTCTGCCTGCGCCTGAGCCTCTGCTGCTGTTTCCGGTGCTTCTATAAAGTTTGTAACCGCTTTTGATACGGTATTTCCGGTAGGAGCGACAGCAGAAATTGCAAACATCGCACCACAAAGCAGAACAGCAGTTCCGGCAATCTGAATTTCATCTATATGTCTCATAAAAATATATCTCCTTGTAAAAAACTTAATAACATAACATGATTTCTGATTTGATTATATACCTTAAATATGTTTTTTTGTAGAGTAAATTTTAACCAATCGAATAATTACAAAAATAAACGTTACTGTTCACTCCGTTCTCAGTAACGTAGCCAAAATTCATTCCAGATTGC
>OOAF01002149.1_pt1 | contig 12460 bp, 7 predicted proteins | sample 1671251 | NCBI WGS metagenome assembly OOAF01 (sample SAMN06348137, study PRJEB24527) | human gut metagenome | biome: human gut; feature: ankylosing spondylitis patient; material: feces | host: Homo sapiens | place: China | collected 2015-10 | reverse complement strand
CGATCGACGCCTTCATCGCGGCGAAGATCCCCTACGGGCCGGGCAAGGCGGTCAACGCCGGCGGCGTCGCCACGTCGGGATTGGAGATGAGCCAGAACTCGATGAAATACAACTGGACGGCCGAGGAGGTCGACGCGCGGCTGCACCACATCATGTCGTCGATCCACCACGCCTGCCTGGAATACGGCACCGAGGAGGGTTATATCAACTACATGAAGGGCGCCAACATCGCCGGCTTCATGAAGGTCGCCAAGTCGATGGTCGAGCAGGGCGTGCTCTGATACCGGCCGCGGCCGCGAAGATGCCTTCTGCCGTTCGGCGGTTGGCCGTCGGCAGGCGACATGACGTCTGAACGAAACGCATCCGGACATCGCGCGATGCCCGGATGCCTCTTTATATCCGGTCGAACCGGTGCGTGCGTCGGCCGATCTGCAGTCCGGCGGATTTCAGGGTGCCGGCGGGAACCGCTGCTGCTTTCGGATAATCTTGCCGCTTCGGGATATGCCTTCGATAGAGATGTCGTAGTCGACCGGTGCATCGGAGGTGTAGAACTCGACGGTAGCCTGCCCCAGGTCATCGAGCTTGACGACAGGATTCCAGTAAAGCGTCGTGCGATAGTCGGGCGTGTTGGCTCTATATTTCTCTTCGGTGTCGTATGTCGGAGAGTAAAACTCCGCAGGGGTTTGATAACCCAATGGCGTCACTACGCTTACGTCCGGCGATGGTGCAGCGGCATACGCTTCGGCCAGCGCTTTTCCTTTCTTCATGGTAATAGCGATGATGCCGCCTTTGAGGTTCGTTCCCCAATAGGTCGTCTGGTTGCGGTCGATCAGGTCGATACGTGCTACCTGTTCGATCGGGTAATACAAACAATCGGGGACATTATCCAAATTATCTTGATAATCGACTTGTCGTTTAGCTTTTGCAAGTTCTCTTTCCAAATTAGTACTTGAATAATCTCTTCCTGTCATATCTACCCAACTATTAACAGTTGGAATTGGCTGGTAGTGTATTGTTCGTTTATCGTTCTTATCCATTCTTCCTGAACCCCAATTCGTACTTTCTCCGACTACATCTTCTGTTTTATTTAGCATACTGACCGTTTCCTCTAATCTTCCGTCGACCATAAAGGCCGGTTTGTGCCCACGGTATAATACCCTTCGTCCCATGACCTGCATTCCGGGCATCTTCTCGATGAAGTCGAGGATCGTCCCTGCGCTGACCTCCTTGATCTGCTCGGCGTTCCACGACCGTGCTGCCAGGCGGTGTTCCGGCGCGTTTTCGTCGATGTCGTCGTCCCAGGGTTTTGCCGTCACGACCACGGTGTCGATAACGATATTCCGCATGTCTGCCGTGCCGCGCTGCTCGATATACCTTCGCGCCTGCGCCACGTAGGTCGGATCGGGCTGCCGCAGGCGCGGCAGCGTGCGGTATTCGGGAAACGAATCGGGCGTGATGAGAATCCGCGCGTCGGTGATCGTCCGCCCTCGGACGGTGGGGCGCAGCACGAAGGTCGTGCTGTCGGGGAAGTCGAACCCGTTGAGTGCGAACGACCCGTCCTCGGCGATGGGAGCCGAGGTGGCGTAGCCGCTCCGGGGTACCAGCAGCCGCATCGTGTAGCGGTCGAGCTTCTTCTTTTTGGAGAACATGGCCGTGCGCTCGATGCGTCCCGCGATCTCCTGTCCCGCCTCCAACGGGTAATAGGGCTCCTTGTATTCGTCGCGCAGGAGCTTCGGCACGTCGTACCTGCGCCAGCCCTGCGTAAGCAGCAGTTCGTCGAGCCCCTCGTCGCCCTGCGCGTTGTCAGGCGCGAAGTACCAGTCGGGGTCTTCGATCACACCGCGCAGCTCGGAGGAGAGCATCAGCGTGGAGTAGATGCCCGCCGTCGCTACGGGAGCCGCCGCCTTGCGGTCGGTGACGGCGACGGTGAAGTCGCCCTGTGCGGGTCGGCGTTTGGTGTCGCGCACCTCGAAATGCAGCGTTACCTTCGAACGCTGCTGCAACGTGCCCTCCTGCCGCATCGTCACCTCGGCCTCTTCGTCGCGGCGGTTGAAGACCAGCCGCTCGGAGTAGGCTTCGCCCGTAGGGCTGAGCAGCAGGATCTGGTAGAGGCCGCCCGGCAGTTCGTCGCGCAGGAAGGTGAGCGATGCGTGCTGCGGGTTCCACTCCTTGTAGTAGCATTGCGTGCCGCAGCGGTGGACGAGGAGCTTCAATCCCTGCGGCCGCCACTTTTTAGCCGAACGGACGGATACGACGAAGGAGGTGTCGTTGGGCTCGACGCGCAGGACGAAGGTGAGGTCGTTGGCTTCGGGCAGGTCGAAGCGCCGCGCCTTGCCGCCCGATGTCTGGACGCATTCGGCCGTGTAGCGCCGGCCGGGCCGCGGCGTGAACTCGAACGACCCCATGCCGGCGTGGCGCGAGGCGAAACGCGCGACGGTGCGGCCACGGTCGTCGCGCACGGTTCCCGTCACCTGCCGCGAAAGTCCGTCCTTGCCCAGGGCCTTGAACCCCACGCGGCAGGGCTGTCCGTCGATGAGGTAGCCGCCTTCGGGGAAGAAGGCCACGTCGAAGGGGCCTGCCGCCGTGCGGCGCCGTCGTTTTTCGGGTTGTCGGTAGGGATTGACCGAAAGGGGTTTCGAGAAGAGATAGTCGCCGCCGAGGTTGCGCATGTAGAGCGTGTAGGCACACAGCACGTATTCGTCCTGCGCGAGCGTCGCGGGCAGGGGCAGGTAGCCGGCATAGACGCCGCCGCGTTGCAGAATCTTGATGCGGCGCACGAGCAGGTTGTCCGTCGTGCGAAGCTCCACGTAGACGTAGCGGCTCGCCGTGAGCGGTTCGAGCGTCGCGGCGTCGACGCAGTGCGCCCGCAGCCACACCGTGTCGCCCGCGATATAGGCGTCGCGGTCGGTCGTCACGTGGATCTTCTCCTGCGGAAAATTACGGATTTGCTCCAAAAACGGGTTCTTCTGCGCGTGCAGCGCTTGGAGCGTTCCCAGCAGGAACAGTGCCGCAGCACTCAAAATGCCCCCCCCCTCCATATCGTATCATAGCTGTTCGAATTGCCTAACTATCCGCAAGATAATAAAAATTTGCGGATCGTGCAAATCGGTAGCGCAGGAAGCGGGGCGGCTCGTGGTGATCTTTTGCTCCGCCAGCCTCGGGGAGCGGCAAAAGCGCGGCGGGAACTTCGTGCGATTATCGACCGCCGATCGGTTTTTCGGGCGGCGTCATGCGTTTGAGCCGTCCGTAGACGTAGACGAAGGCGGGGACGAGGAAGAGGTCGGCGGCGATCCACGCCGTAGGATCGCCGAAGCAGACGGCGATGTAGCCCAGGGCCGGTACGGCCCACAGGCTGACCGCCGTGCGGGCGATCATCTCCGAGACGCCCGACAGCATCGCCAGATTCGTGTAGCCTGCGCCCTGGATCGTATAGCGCAGGATGCAGAGCAGGCCGAGCACCGGCAGGAAATAGCTCGCCACGTGGAGGAACAGCCGCGTGTCGGCGAGAATCTCGCTCTGCGACGGATCGATGAAGAGCCGCGCCAGCAGGTCGGAACCGGCCATCAGCACGACGAAGGCGAAGAGTGCGTAGCCGAGCATCAGCCCCGCGGCGACCTTGATGCCCTGCCAGATGCGTTCGGGCTTCACGGCGCCGTAGTTGTGGCCCGTGTAGGTGGCCATCGCCATGCCGAGGCTCTCGAAAGGCGAGATGACGAACATCTTGATGCGCACGCCGGCCGTGAAGGCCGCCACGCAGGCCGAGCCGAGGGCGTTGTTGGCGCTTTGGAGCATGATGCTGCCGATGGCCGTGATCGAGAACTGCAATCCCATCGGCAGTCCGATCGCCAGCAGCGTGCGGGCGTGCCGCGAGCGGAACCGCCGTTCGTCGCGCGTACTGCGCAGAATCTCGAAATGGCGGTGCATGTAGGCGAAGCAGAGCGCGGCTGAAACGCCCTGCGAAACGACTGTCGCCACGGCCGCTCCCAGCACGCCCCAGCCGAGCGTGAGGATGCAGAAGAGGTCGAGCGCGATGTTCAGCACCGTCGAGAAGAGCAGGAACCAGAAGGGCGTGCGGCTGTCGCCCAATGCGCGGATGATGTTCGACAGCAGGTTGTAGAAGAAGGTGCAGGGGATGCCGATGAAGGTGACCAGCAGGTAGAGGTAGGCGTCGCGGAAGATGTTGTCGGGGGTGCGCATCGCATGCAGGATGTCGGCGCACCAGATGCTTGTGACGATCGCCACGGTCACCGAGATGCCGACGGCCAGCCGCAGGGCGTTGGCCACGTAGCGGCGCATGTCGGCGTAGTCGTGCGCGCCGAAGCGCTGCGCCACCGGAATGCCGAATCCGCAGCAGCAGCCGTTGCAGAATCCCAGGATGAGGAAGATCACCGAACTGCTGGCGCCTACGCCCGCCAGGGCGTCGATCCCCAGAAACTGGCCCACGATGGCCGCGTCGACCAGCGAATAGGTCTGTTGCAGCAGGTTGCCCAGCAGCAGGGGCAGCGTGAAATTGAGAATCAGGGGCAGCGCCGGCCCCGTGGTCATCTCCCGGGATGTCGTCATAGTGAAAAAACCTCTCGCCTAAACCGCAGCAAAGATACGCAAACGGATGCGAAAGTGGTACGTTCGGCCGGCGATTTCGTCCGAAAAACGGCGGGCGGCCTTTCGGAACCGCCCGCAGAGGTTATCGTGCGTCGCGGCACGAACACGTCTGCCGTCGCCGCAGGGCGCGGATCGCCTCGCCGCCCAGTGCGATGAGCGAGGTGAGCCCCACGATCCAGGCCCACTCCTGCCACGAGAGCGGGACGGTGCGGAAGACCTCGCCGCCCAGTTCGACGATGAGCCATTGCCCCAGCGCGATGAGCGCCAGCACGGTGAGGAACGTCCGGCTGTGCGCGATGCCGTGGCTCGCCGCGCATTCGGCTTCGAATCCTTTGGCGTTGAACAGGTTCCAGAATTGCAGGAAGACGAAGGTCGTGAAGAATACCGTGAGCTGGCGCACGGTGGGCTCGCCCGTCGTGTAGAGCCACCAGCCGAGCATTCCGAGCAGGACGACCACGAAGATCGAGCCGCAGGTGGCGATCGTGCGCACCATCGCCCGCGAGACGATGCTCGCATCGCGCCGGCGGGGGCGTTCGCGCATCACTTCGTGCTGCGGCGGCAGCGATGCCATGGCCATGGCCGCCAGCGTGTCCATGATGATGTTGACCCACAGGATCTGCGTCACCGTGAGCGGCATTTCGGTCTCCATGACCGAGCCGGCGAGGAAGACGACGATCGCCGCGAAGTTGATCGTGAGCTGGAAGAGGATGAACCGCTGGATGTTGCGGTAGAGCGAGCGCCCCCACATGACGGCCGTTGCGATCGAGCGGAACGAATCGTCGAGCAGCGTGATGTCGCTGGCGTCCTTGGCCACCGACGTGCCCGAACCCATCGAAAGGCCCACGTTGGCGAAGTTGAGCGCCGGCGCGTCGTTCGTGCCGTCGCCTGTCACGGCGACCACCTCGCCCTGCTGCTGCAACAGCCGCACGAGCCGCTGTTTGTCGAGCGGCCGCGCCCGCGAGAGGATTTTCAGCGAACCGATGCGGGCGAGCAACTCTTCGTCGCTCGCGGCTTCGAACTCGACGCCCGTCATGCGGTTGCGATCCGTATCTTCGGCATCGTTCCACAGTCCGATCTGGCGGGCGATTTCGGTGGCGGTGGCGGCCGTGTCGCCCGTCACGATCTTGACGGCGATGCCGGCCGACATGCACTCCGCTACGGCGGCGGGAACCTCTTCGCGCACGGGATCGGCGATCGCCGCGACGGCCGCCAGGCGGTACGGCTCCTCCGCCTCTTCGATCCGCGAGGCGTTCGTCGGGACGTAGGCCAGCGCCAGCGTGCGCATGGCGCGGCGCTGCATACCCAGCAGCTGTTCCTGAATTTCGGCGGGAATCGTCGCGGCGTCGCAGCGGGCGAGCACCACTTCGGGCGCACCCTTTATGAGCAGAAACCGCTCCCGTGTATCGCATCGCTCAATGAGCGTAGCCATGTATTTGCGTTCGGTCGAGAAGGTCAGCCGGTCGAGAATCCGCACCCCTTCGCGCAGTGCGGTGTAGTCGCCGTTTTCGCGCCGGAGCCATTCGAGCAGCGCGCCTTCGGTGGGATTGCCCAGCGGACGGCCGTCGGCGTCGAGGAAGGCGGTCGAGTTGGCCGCCACCGACTCGCCGAGCAGCCGCTCGTCGGGAAGCCCGTAGCGGATGATCTCCTGCACGCGCATCCGGTTCTGGGTGAGCGTGCCCGTCTTGTCGGTGCAGATGACCGTCACGGCACCCATCGTTTCGCAGGCGTGCATCTTGCGCACGAGATTGTTGGTTTTGAGCATCCGCCGCATCGAGAGCGCCAGCGAGAGGGTGATGCTCATCGGCAGCCCTTCGGGAACGGCCATGACGATCATCGCCACCGAGACCATGAAGCAGTTGAGCACGATGCGCACCACGTGGGGCCACGGCGCATCGGCCAGCCCTTCGACGAGGAAGGCCTTGCCGATCAGAATGACGAAGATCAGCACCGACAGCGCGATGCCCACTTTGCCGATCTGCCGCGAAAGGCGTGTCAGCTGGCGGTGCAGCGGCGTCTGTTCGCCGCTCTGGACGGTCGCCTGTTCGGTGACGCGGCCCGCTTCGGTGGCGTCGCCGACGGCCGTGACGACCATGCGACCGTATCCGTCGCGCACGGTCGTGCCGCGCAGCAGCCGGTTGGAGGGGTAGGTCGCTTCGGGGTCGAAGAGCTCCTCGTCGACGTACTTCGCCGTTTCGGGTTCGCCCGTGAGCGTCGACTCGTCCATTTGCAGCGATACCGCTTCGACCAGTTCGCCGTCGGCCGGCACCGTCTCGCCCGCTTCGAGGCTTACGAGGTCGCCGACGACGACTTCGCGGCGAGGAATCTCGCGCATCACGCCTCCTCGGCGTACCTTGACGGGCTGCTCGTCGTTTACACGGTTAAGCCGGCGGAACCGCCGCATGGCGTCCCACTCGAAGAGAAATCCCACGCAGGTGGCCAGCAGGATGGCGCAGAGGATGCCGATGGTTTCGGTGAAGTTGCCTTCCATGAAGGCCATGGCCAGCGACAGGGCTGCGGCGACGAGCAGCACGATGATGATCGGGTCGCGGAACTTCTCCGCGAGCAGCCGCCACGCCGAATCGTCGCGTTGCGGCGTGATGATGTTTTCGCCGTGGGCGGCGCGGCTTGCGGCCACCTCTTCGGGGGTGAGACCTTGCGGGTTGTAGGGGATCATATCCGGTTGTTTTCTGACTTGCAAAAATAATCGATCCGTCGTGCATTCGCGCGGCATGGGGCGAGATTTAACGGTTCGTTAATATCCGCCGTATGTTAACGAATCGTTAAGTCGACGGGAACTGCCGCGTCGAAGCATCGAGGCGGATGGCGATGAAGAGCAGGATGGTGAAGGCCAGCAGCGACGATCCCCCGTAGCTCATGAAGGGGAGCGGAATACCCATGACGGGCATCAGCCCGATCGTCATGCCCACGTTGACCAGCACGTGGAAGAGCAGGATCGCCGCCACGCTGTAACAGTAGACCCGCCCGAAAGGCTCCTCCTGCCGTTCGCCCATTTTCATCAGCCGCAACAGCAGCAGGCACATGACGCCGAGCACCGCGACGGCGCCCAGAAACCCCCACTCCTCGCCGACGGTGCAGAAGATGAAGTCGGTGTGTTTTTCGGGCACGAAGTTGTATTTGATCTGCGTTCCTTGCAGGAACCCCTTGCCGAAGAGGCCGCCCGAGCCGATGGCGATTTTCGACTGGTTGACGTTGTAGTCGATCCCCTGCGGTTTGTCGACGATGCCCAGGTAGCTCAGGATGCGCTCCTGCTGGTGCGGTTTGAGCACCGATTCGAAGATATAGTCGGTCGCCGGGACGAAGGCCATCGAAACGACGAAGAGTCCCGCCATGAGCAGGATGTTCATCAGCCGCGTGCGGTAGGCGTAGACCGCCACGATCGGCAGCGAAGCGAGCGTCACGGTCAGCAGGCTGCGGTAGATGTCCATCGTGCCGGGGGCGATGAGTCCCATGAACGACGAGAGGACGATGGCCGAGAGCGCCAGCGAGGCGAGGTAGACGATGCGCGAACGCCATCGGCCGTTCATCATCGCCTCCGACACCACGCAGATCAGGATCAGCAGCACCAGCAGCGTCATGGGCGTCAGCAGGAACGAAACGATGAAGAGCGCAGCGATGAGCAGAATCGGGATGCAGAGCCACTTGTTGAGTCCTTCGCGGTAGAGGACGAAGAGGAATGCACCCAGCACGATGCCCGAACCGGTGTCGTTTTGCAGAATGGTGAGCAGCATCGGGATGCCGACGATCACACCCACGCGCAGCAGATCGCCGAAGCGGTTGATCGAGAAGGAATAGTTGCTCATCACGCGCGCCAGCGCCAGCGCCGTGGCGATCTTGACGAACTCGACGGGCTGGATGCGCAGCGACCCCAGTTCGATCCATGACTTGGCGCCGTTGACCTCCTTGCCGGCGATCAATACGCCGATCATCACCACGATACCTATTATATATAGCGGATAGGCCCACATGTGGTAGTAGCGCACGTCGAGCAGCAGGACGACGAGCGCTACGACGAGTACGGCCGTCACCCACATGTACTGCTTGATGTAGAAGTGCGAGAAAGCGAAGAAATCGGCCGTCTCCTCATCGAACGAAGCGGCGGTGATGCAGATGCAGCCCGCCGCGACCAGCAGCAGGTAGTAGAGGACGGCCAGAAAATCGACCCCCTGGAACAGACCGCCTTTGATTCTACTTTGCATAGGAGGGATAATAGATTTGCATGTTCTTCACCCTATCGACGAGCCACGGGCGGGTGATCGTGTCGGTGAGGTAGTACTCCTCGACGAGCGAGGCGATCGGCAGGGCGATCGTGGCGCCGAATCCGCCGTTTTCGACGTAGACCGAGATCGCGATGCGGGGATTGTCCTTCGGTGCGAACGACAGGAAGGTCGAATGGTCGCGTCCCTGCGGGTTCTGGGCCGTGCCCGTCTTGCCGCAGACGTCCCAGCCGTCGAGCCGCGCCACGGTCGAGGTGCCGCCGACGTTCACGCCGCGCCACATTCCCTCGACGATCGGTTCGAAGTGTTTGGGGTCGATCATCGTATACTGCTTTTCGTAGAAACGGCGGTCGATCGAATCGCGCCCTTCGATGCGCTTGACGATGTGGGGGATGTAGTAGTAGCCTCGGTTGGCCAGGATGGCCGCGAAGTTGGCCATTTGCAGCGGCGTGCAGCCCAGTTCGCCCTGCCCGATCGAGAGCGAGATGACCGTCAGCGCGTTCCACGAACCGTGATAGACCCGGTCGTAGTATTCGCTCGACGGGACGTAGCCTGCCCCTTCGTCCAGAAAGTCGGATTCCAGCTTGCGGCCGAAGCCGAGGCTGTTGACGTAGGTTTTCCACATGTCGAAGCCGTGTTCGACGTCTTCGTAACGGCGGTTTTCGAGGATGTTGCGCAGCACGTAGCAGAAATAGGCGTTGCACGAGTTGGCCACCGCCCCGCGCAGGTCGAGCGGCGAGGCGTGGGCATGGCATTTCATCATGCGGTGGCCGTAGCGGAATCCGCCGTTGCAGGAGTAGCGGTCCGCCGGCGTGAGCACGCCCTCTTGCAGTCCGATGAGCCCCTGCACCAGCTTGAAGGTCGACCCCGGAGGATATTTCGCCTTCACGGCGCGGTTGAACATCGGCTGACGTTTGTTGTAGAGCATTTTCATGTAGTTGTTGCCCCTGTGGCGGCCTACCATTTCATCGGGGTCGAACGTGGGCGAGGAGACCATCATCAGGATCTCGCCCGTCGAAGGCTCGATCGCCACGGCGGCACCCACCTTGCCCCGCATCAGCTCTTCGGTGAAGGCTTGCAGGCGGGCGTCGATCGTCGTGACGATGTAGCTGCCCGGTTCGGGCAGTGAATCGAACATGCCGTCCATGTAGGAGCCCTTGACCACGCCGTGCGTGTCGATCTCGTTGATCTTGACGCCGTTCTTGCCGCGCAGTACCTCTTCGTAGGCCTTTTCGACGCCGCTTTGGCCGATGTAGTCGCCGGCGCGGTAGCGGGGGTTGCGTTTGAGCTGCGCGGCGTTGATCTCGCCTACGTCGCCCAGCAGGTTGCCGCCGATCTTGCGCGGATAGCTGCGTATGGTGCGGTAGACGGTGTAGAACCCCGGGAAGTTGTTTTCGTCGAAGCGCAGTTTCACTTCGCTGGAAATGAAATTGGTCACCATGTAGGGGATGCGGGGGCTCATGCGGGCGTTGCGCAGCGCGCGTTCGAGTTTGGTGCGGGAGATTCCCAGCAGGTCGAGCATTTGCAGCGTGTCGAATCCTTCGCGCGGCAGCTCGCGGTAGATGACCATCAGGTCGTAGCAGGCGCGGTTCTGCGCCAGGTACTCGCCGTTGCGGTCGAAGATTTCTCCGCGCGGCGGGTATTGGACGACGTGCCGCAGCGCGTTGCCGCGCGCCAGTTTTTCGTATTTCGGGTCGATGAGCTGGATGTAGGCCAGCCGCAGGATGATGACGCCGAAGATCAGCAGCACCACCGCTTGCAGCGTGCGCATCCGCACGTATCCTTTGCGGGAGTCGGTCATATGCGCGGCGAGAGTCGGGAGGTGAATACCTGTGCGATCAGCCAGCAGAAGAAGACGCCGACCGCGGCGCTCACGCCGAGCCGCAGCAGCGTCAGCAGCGCGTGCGACCACGAGAGCGCCTCCATGTAGAAGAAGATCGCGTTGTGGAGGACGACCGTCAGGGCGAGGTAGACCGTGAAGGACTTTTCGCCCAGCCGCCGTGCCGAGGGCACGCCGCCGTCGTGGACGTTCTCCTTGCCGCAGACGAAGTTGAGAAGGTGGATACGCACGAAGGCGACGAAGACCGTGGCGATCGTGTTCACGCCGGCGGCACCCATCGTCCAGTCCATCGCGAGCCCCATCGCGAGCCCCGCCAGAAGCATCCGGATCGGTGTGGTCTCCATCGGCAGCAGCGCGATGAAAACCACGTAGACCAGCGGGTTGAGGTAGACGCTCAGCGACAGGTTGTTGAACAGAAAGATCTGCAACAGCGCCGCCACCAGAAACAGAAGTGCGTATTGTAGGGTTCGGTACATAGCTCGGTCGAAAAGTCGGGGCGTGCCCCTCCGGTTTGTGTTAAATTCCCTCTTCCAATTGCCGTTGTTCGTTGTAGTCCTGATTCTTGACGAGCACCACGTCGTGCAGCGCCGTCATGTCGGCGGCCAGGCGGATGCGCACGTCGTAGGCCGTGCGGGTCTCGTTGAGTTCGAACTCCTCGACCGTGCCGATCAGGATGCCGGCCGGGAAGTAGCGCGAGAAACTCGTCGATACGATCGTGTCGCCCCGCTCCACGGCGGCATATTTCGACAGATCGCGCATACGGACGTGCTCCGCGTCGAAACCGTCCCAGTAGATCGAGCCGAAATGGCCGTCGCCCGCCACCTCGCCGCTGGCGCGGAACGAGGTATTGAGGATCGACACGGCCACCGAATAACGATCCGAACAGCTGACGATGTAGCCCACCATGGCGCCCGAAGGGGTGACGACGGCCGTTTCGGGCGATACCTCGAAATCGCGTCCCTTGTTGAGCGTCAGCAGGTTCTCCTGCTTGTTGATCGAGTTGGCCACGACGCGGGCGGTCGTGTAGCGGTAGGGACCCGCCAAGGGCGATCCCACCGTGTCGAGGGCGGCGAAGAGCGCCTGCTCGCGATAGAACGACAGTTCGTTTTCGAGCGCTGCGACCCGTTCGAGCAGGCGTCGGTTTTCGTCGGGCAGGGCGAAGAAGCGTTTCACGCCGCGGAAAGCGCTGTGGATTCCCGCCAGCCGGTTCGACTGCGTGAGGATACGTGCCTGCGTGAAGTGGGAGGAGTGCGCATAATAATTGATCGCCACCGCTTCGATGATGACGAACAGAAGCGCTACATAAGTGCTCCGCAGGAATTCGAGTAGTTTGTACACCTCTCCGGTCAGGGTTTGTCGGCGGGAGCTCCGGCGGACGAAGATTCCCGTTTCCGGCAGGGGCCTCAGCCTCCGCCCGCAAACGGGAACTGTTCCGGAGGTCGCCGCGGACCGCTTATTTCATCAGGAACGAGAAGCGGTCGATGTTTTTCAGTGCGATGCCCGTTCCGCGCGCGATGGCACGCAGCGGATCTTCGGCGATATGGAACGGCAGTCCCGTCTTCTCCGTAAGACGTCGGTCGAGGCCCTTGATAAGGGCGCCGCCGCCGGCCAGGTAGATGCCGTTCTTGACGATGTCGGCATAGAGTTCGGGCGGCATCGTTTCGAGCACCTTCATCAGCGCGGCGTCGAGTTTGATGAGCGATTTTTCGAGTGCGTAGGCGATTTCGTTGTAGTTGAGCGTGACGCTCTGCGGCAGTGCCGTCAGCATGTTGGGGCCGGTGAC
>OOAF01002147.1_pt1 | contig 12471 bp, 10 predicted proteins | sample 1671251 | NCBI WGS metagenome assembly OOAF01 (sample SAMN06348137, study PRJEB24527) | human gut metagenome | biome: human gut; feature: ankylosing spondylitis patient; material: feces | host: Homo sapiens | place: China | collected 2015-10 | reverse complement strand
TCAGAAGTGAACTCTCCAAAGAAAGGGCCACCAGGCTTGAAGGCAGCTTCGGCACACAGAAGCAGCATTACTCACTCTCAAGGATAAAGGCACGGAACAGGAAGACGGAAATCCTATGGATTTTCTTTGGAATACATACGGCAAATGCCATACTGATGATAGATAAAATCAGGAACCGGGCGGATAAAGCGGCATGACATAAATTTACCGACAGAACCAGAAGGGGTCATCAGACCTCTTCCGAAGCGTCGTGTCTAACAAGATAGGATTATGTGAAAAAACACAGAAAAAGGGCAATAATAATGGCATATAAAGTGATTATACTCTATCAACTTTATATGCCATCTTACTTTTTAGGGACATTTACTGAATATCCCTATTTATTCAAAGTCTCTGTTTATATCTGGCTTATTTGTGTTTTCAGACTATTTTCTTTGATCGTTTTATAGCTTGTTTCCGTATCCGGGGGAATGTCGGTTTTTTTATTGTATTGATTGATTTCATCGGTTATTTAGGAACGGTGATTGTCTTAGCCGTAAAGGAATTTTTAAATCCGGATATCAATTGGTTATCGTTTTATAACCAATTGGCGGGTTATGTGGGTTTGGGATGCAGTGTATTGTTTGTCGGTGCTTGGGTTTATCTGTACCGGCAGGCAAAACGAAGAGCGTCTGAAAAGGTGATGCCTCTGGAAGCTGCTCATGCTTATTGATTGGTTTTATTCTAATTACAGTAATATTTGATTTAAGGACATGAAAAAAGTTAGTTGTGTCATTATGGATTGGGCCGGAACGGCTGTCGATTTTGGGTGTTTTGCTCCATTGAATGCTTTTTTGAGGGTGTTTCAGGAGCAGGGTGTGACGATCACTTACCGGCAAGCCCGTGAACCGATGGGATTATTAAAGATTGAACATATAAAGGCTATTTTGAAAATGCCTGAAGTGAGTGAAAGATTTCGTACAGCACATGGACGGGAATGGAATCAGAATGATGTCGCAATCATGTATCAGAGTTTTGAGAAACATTTGTTTGCTTCACTTCAGGATTTTACGACTCCTGTTCCGGGAGTTGTAGAGACAATGGAACAATTACGTCGTGAAGGGATCCGTATTGGTTCAACGACTGGGTATACCGACGCTATGATGAAAATTGTACAACCCGGAGCTGCTGCTCAGGGATATACTGTAGATTGTCTGGTAACTCCGGATCATTTGCCTGCCGGCGATTCCTTCTGTTGACGAGGTGGTTAAAGTTGGAGATACTATCGCCGATATCCGGGAAGGATTGAATGCAAAAGTATGTTCTGTCGGAGTAATTACAGGTAGTAATGAGTTGGGGTTGACCGAGGAGGAATACAAAACTATGCCTGAACCGGAGTTATATACTTTGAAACAAGAGGTCAGAGAGCGGATGATGGCAGCCGGTGCACATTATGTGCTGGATAATATCCGTGAATTGCCGGACCTGATACATAATTTAATGAATAAAAAATAATAGGTGTATGAGAAATTATTTACTGTTGACTCCTGGACCGTTGAGTACTTCTGAGACGGTGAAAGAAGCCATGTTACAGGATTGGTGTACCTGGGATAAAGATTACAATGAAGGAATAGTTACTGTGATCCGGAAAGAATTGCTGGAGGTGGCAGGACTGGATGAGAAGGAATATACAACTGTGTTGCTACAAGGAAGTGGGACTTATGGCGTAGAGGCAACTTTGGGAGCTGTCGTGAAACCTACCGACAGGTTACTGATTATAGCGAATGGTGCTTATGGCAAACGGATGGCGGCCATTGCTGATTATTATAAACTGGATTATGTCATGGTGGCTTTGAAAGAAACGGAGCTGATTACCCCCGCAATCGTGGAGGAGGCTTTGAAAAATCATCCTGGAATCAGCCATTTGTCTTTGGTCCATAGTGAAACAACGACGGGTTTATTGAATCCGATTGAGGAAATTGCAGAGGTGTTGCGTGGACGCGGGATCACCTGGATCGTTGATGCCATGAGTAGTTTTGGAGGGATTCCTATCGATATGAAAAAACTGGGTATTGATTTTCTGGTTAGTAGTGCCAATAAGTGTATACAGGGAGTTCCGGGCTTTACCTTTGTTCTCGCTTCACGGGAAAAATTGCTGAAATGCAAAGGAGTTGCCCGTTCTTTGTCCCTGGATATTTATGCCCAATGGGAAGAAATGGAAAAAGGGCATGGAAAATGGCGGTTTACCTCACCGACTCATGTTGTACGGGCATTTTTTCAAGCTTTGAAAGAGTTGAAAGCAGAGGGAGGTATAGAAGCCCGTTACCGCCGTTATTGCCGGAATCATGAGGTATTAGTGGAAGGAATGCGGGCTATTGGTTTTTCCACCTTGCTGGAACCGGAAAAGCAGTCTCCGATTATTACTTCTTTTCTTTATCCGGAGCCGGGTTTTTCGTTTACAGAGTTTTATGGGTTGCTGAAACAACAGGGTTTTGTCATTTATTCCGGATTGGTACTATTGGAGATGTATTCCCGGAGGATTTTGAAAGATTGACACAAGCTGTTGCGGCTATCAGACAGGTAAATTAAACAGGGTTGTCCGGACAAGTTTGACTTTTTTTAGTTTTTTGGCTGTTTAAGTGTTTCTTTTGCTTTAATTTTGTTGTAAAAGAAATCAATATGCCACAAGAGATAGAAAGAAAGTTTTTGGTCCGGGGAGACTTTAAAGCATATGCTTACCAATCCTTTCGGATTGTACAGGGCTATTTGTCCTCCGTACCGGAAAGGACGGTCAGGATACGGGTGAAAGGTGAACAGGGCTATCTTACTGTAAAAGGTAAAAGTGATGTTCATGGAGTTACCCGCTATGAATGGGAAAAAGAGATTGCCAGGGAAGATGCAGAAGAACTCCTGAAATTGTGCGAGCCTGGGATGGTTGACAAAATTCGTTATTTAGTGAAAGTAGGGGGGCATATTTTCGAGGTAGACGAGTTTCTGGGGGAGAATAAAGGGTTATTGCTGGCTGAAGTTGAATTAAAGCAGGAGGATGAACTTTTTGAAAAGCCGGAATGGTTGGGAGAAGAAGTGACCGGAGATCTGCGTTATTATAATGCAATGCTGGCACACCGGCCCTATCGAAGTTGGAAGTAATTCCGGATTTATGCATGCTTAACAGTTTGAGAGTTCGGTTATTCCATTGTCTGAAACTCTGATTGAAACAATAGAGTAACCGAACGATTCGAATCTGTATTTATTTCATTTTTTCTTCTAATTCGGTACTGAGGGGCAGGTGGTCCTGGAAGTGGACCGTGACATGGGTACCGTCGCAATAGGGTTTATTAGCGGATGCTCCGCAACGGCATAGGGTGACCCGGTTGCGTTGTTCGTATTCGGTGCCGTTAGGTCCATTCACAGGAATACCTCCTTTGACCCAGAGCGGACCACTACATTCTTCCTGTGGGTCTTCGATCAGGCCTAAAGCCGGTTTTAAGGGGGGCTCATAAAATTTTTCCTCTTCTTTGTCCCAAAGTTTTAACCGGCCGGAGGGGCAGTACATACTTTCGTGTACGGCCAGATCATGGGCTTCGGTGTTGTCGGAATCTTCCGTCAACTGCCAAACCGTTCCTCTGGCCATACAAAAACGGGCATGTACACAATATTCGGTGTTGTCGGCCAACTGAACTCCAGGACCGTCATACAGATCGGCATTCTCTAAAAGAGGGATATTGCCGGCGGTTAGCGTCGGATCCCAATCGGCATGGTGATGGGAACCGTCGCAATACGGATGATTTTTGGACTGACCACAGCGGCATAAAGCAGTGGGTTCGTTGTCGGTCGGGTATTTATGCCCTTTGGCATATTCCCAGGGGATTTGTTCTTTATTTAAAACGAAGATCTCTTGTTGAAGAGGGGGATTTCCATATACCAGATAGGGGCCGTCTGCTGTAATTTCAAGGTGATATTTCGGGTCAGGAGTAGGTGTACCCGGTTCGATTTTACGAGTGTTTTTTTCCATAATTAAACGTTTTAATGATACTTGTTATACTTAAATTCGGATGGAAAGTTCCGGGTTGACTGGGAGAATTTTCACCGGTATAAGTTTTGGAATAGAATTTGTTATAAATGTATTGTTTGGTTTATTGAAATATTTTACTTAATTTTACATAAAATATTGGATTCCTTTTGAAGGAATAAGTTATGAAAGTTTTGAAAATATTTAAATCGTTGTTATACAGGATTCTAATTCTTGTTTTGATAGGTCCTTTGGGAGCTTGTTCGGAGGAGTGTGGTTATGATTCTCATGCTGGTTATCAATTAGGTAAACAAAATTTCGATTATTTGGAAGGTAATATGGCTTCTATTTTGTCGTTTTGGGATCTTGCTTTGAGAATGAACACGTATTTGACGGCCTTGGATGAGGAAGGAGAAGACCGGGTAGAAGAACTTTTCCCGGACTATCGTCTTCAACAAGTGAATGAACACGAATGGATCGGATGGAAGGGACAGGATTCGGTTTTTAAGGTTGTAACAGACGATCTGGCATTGACCACTGAGACAGCTCATTGGGAAATTGTGGGCTGCCGGGCTCCGTATGAGGGACAGCTCACCGTTTTGTGTTCCGGTTTAAGGACCTGGGTGTTTCATGTTTCCGCTTTGCAAAACCGGAAATGGATATCCGATGCCAGTCTGAAAATTAATTATAAGGGAGAACAAACGCCCCGGAATTTTAACGATGGGGATTGGATTGTTTCCGGTGTGGGGAAGAGTATGACCGATGAGGAAGAAATACTGAATTTTGAAGTTGCAGAATCGCTGATCCGTTATGCGGAGAGTCATTATCTTTTCGATAAAGGACTATTGTATCTGCGGTTGAAAAATAGGTTTTCTCCGAAAGAAGAGATTGTTAAGGCTGAGATGAAGACACTTCCGGGAAGTGACCGCTCTTTGCAAATCACCTATAAAGGAGAGGTTTATTCTTATTGATGGTTACAGAGGTTTCCCCCCGGCAACATCGGTGGCCGGGGGAATAGGTAAAATCAGTATAGTTCCTGTAAAACAGCATCCAGGGCGGCTCCCCGCATTTCGGTTTTAAAGATACGGCCTTCTTTATCGAGAAGGATACAAGTGGGGACTCCTGTGATATTGTATTTTTGGGCGACAGGTCCGTTAAAACCGTTGGGATCACACAGTTGCTTCCAAACCATTTTTTCTTCTTTCATCGCCTTGTCCCAGTCGGTTTTCTTTTCGTCGATAGAAATACTGATGATTTCAAAGCCTTTGTCTTTATACTCCTGATATACATGACGAAGGTGTGGAATCTCGCCCCGGCAGGGACCACACCAGGATGCCCAGAATTCAAGCATCACATATTTTCCTTCGGGTACACAGGAAGAAAGCTTGACCATTTTCCCTTCCGGATTCATCAGTTCGATATCCTGATATTTTTCGCCGATAGCCATCGTTTTGGCTTTGTCAGCTATGGTTTTGAAGTTTTCGGCCATTGGGGGAATATTCGCCCAGGCTTTGGTGATGAGTGTAGTCAATTGTTCGAGCTGAGGGACGGTTAAATTGACGTACATGCCTTGTAGGAATTGAAGGGCTAAATCATATCCTACTATGTTTTCGGGATGTTCTTCGATAAATTTCCATTGGGCGATGTTTAATTTCTTGTTGATCTCGTTTTCTTGTTTGATTAACGCGATTCCCTCTTCTGTATTGAATATGCCGTCCATTGCCGGCCGATGATATACTTCCAGATACTTTTCATTTATGGTTCCGGATTGTTTTCTGAGATCGGCGATACTTTTCAAATACCGGTCGTACAGATCCTGGGAGGCGGAGCCCTTTACTACCGGATCTTTCCGGAAGGTTTCATCGCTCCAATAATAAGTACGCAGGCTGTCGACGTGACCGGAATAACTGATAACCGAATTTTCCAGGTAAAACCGGCTGGCTAACATTTGGGACGGGTCATCCTGGCCGGTTTTGTCGATGATTAATTGATACATACCGGGACGGTCGACTTTACCTTTCAATTGGAACCTGCCGTTTTTAATAACCGTGCTGTCGATGGTGACCGGAGGATAGACGGCTTCGTTTACTAACTGTACTTTCATGCCTTCACTGTTTCCCCCGATGTTACCGTTGAGGATATAACCGTCATATTTAGTTTGGCAAGCGACTAAACTACTGCTGCATAAAAAAGCTAAAAATATTTTTTCATCGTATTAAGGAATTAATTGTTCTAATGCGGCGTCCAGGTATGCGCCCCGCATATTGGTTTTGAATATTTTACCTTCTTTGTCCAACAGAATACAATGGGGTACTCCGGTCACATTATATACTTGTATGGCCGGTCCGTTTTCTCCTTGCGGATCATTTAATTGTATCCAGGGCATCTTTTCTTCTTTCATGGCTTTTTGCCAATCTTTATTCTTTTGATCGATCGAGACACTGATGATCTCGAATCCTTTGTCTTTGTAATTCTGGTAGACGTGTTTCAGATGAGGAATTTCACCCCGGCAGGGGCCGCACCAGGATGCCCAGAATTCGAGCATCACATATTTTCCGGTTGGAAGGCATTCGGATAATTTTACTTTTTTCCCTTCCGGATCGGTGAGTTCGATGTCTTGAAACGGGGCTCCTATAGCGATTTTTTTGGCCATCTCTGCTTTTTCCTTGAATTCGGTCATACGGGGACAATTTCCCCAAACCCCGGAAAGTGTATTTTGCAGATCTTCGATCTGACCGGAGGTTAAGTCGATCTCTCCGAGCAGGAAATAACCGGCTTGATCGAGAGCCACTACAGAAGCCGGATTTTGTTTGATAAATCGGATCGTGGCCTGAATGATCTGCCGATCCAGTTCGGAGATCCGGCGGGCCAGGCGAATGCCCTCCTCGGTATTGAAGATGTTGTCTAATGCCGGACGGTGATATTGCTCGAGGTATTCGCCGTCTGCCTGATTTCTGGCTTTACTCAGTTCTTGGATAGAAGTTTTGAATGACTGATACAGATCTTCTGTCTCCGAACCCTGGATTATCATCTTACCTTTACGTTCCGGATTCCAGTAATAAGTGGGTAAAGTATGGATATCTCCCTGGAAAGTGATATCCGAATTTTCCAAATAGAAATTGCCGGCCAACCAGTTGGCTTCCGAGGATTTTTTCCCTACGGGAGTCGTATCGATGATCCAACGATAAAAGCCGGGTGCCGGAATTTCCCCGGTCAATTCGAAACAATGATCTTTAATGACCGTTGTTGCAATTGTTTGAGGAGGATAGCTATTATCCAACAGTTTGAAAACCATCCCTTCACATGGGCCTTGGATAGAGCCGGTGATGTGAAAAGATTTATTTTGTGCCTGGCAATACTGAATTGCCAGAACAAGGAATAGCACAGTTAACAGATTTTTCATTTTTGGGGATTTTAAGGGTTTTCGATGAGTAAGTTGTTACCTGCTTTGGCCGATTGCGGGATGGGTAGGATCAATTGTTTATCCGACTTTATATTCGGGCGTATGGTGGTGATGTCTAAATCGCCGTGTTTATAATACCTGATCATATCGTACCACTCTTCCTGGTTTTCAAAAAGCAGGTCGATCCATTTGTGCTGGCGGATCATTTCTAAAAGCTGGTTGTCAGGAATAGTACTCACGTCATATACTCCCGGGACATGGGCATCCAAAACGGTTTGCAGACTGGTACGGGCTGCCGCAAGATGATTGCCTCCCTGCCGGGCTTCCGCTTCTGCATGGATATAATATACTTCTCCCAAACGCAGGAAGTAGTAGGTATTGCTCTTGCCGTCATCATTGGTACTGTGAGGATATTTCCCGTTTTTGAAAGAAGTTGTGATGACGTCCGGTGTAAGAAACGGGGCGGCAAAACGGGGATCGTAACCTTCTCCTGTTTCTTTGTTCCCTGGAGTGGGATCCATCGCATCGGCTATTTTTTGAGAATAAGAACTATAAGTTGTCCGGTCTAAAATGAAACTACATTGTTCTTCATAGTTGGAGACATAAGGAGCGAACAGCACTTCAGGAGAATCGAACATATCGCTGAAGATACTCATAAAGTCAACCAGCCCGTATCCGTAGTTGCCGGCTGTTTGAATCACTTCATCGGCCAGTAGGGCTGCATTTACGTAATCTCCTTTACTTAGTAATACTTTTGCTTTCAGGGCTTGTGCGGTTGTTTTTCCGGCCTGCGCATGAGTGGGCGTATAATTACTCATAGGCATGTCCGGAGCATATAATATAGCTGAATCGAGATCCGATTCGATAAATTTATAGCTTTCAGCTACAGTCGAGCGGGCCTTTGCTAACGGTTCCCGGTAAGGTTTGTCGGACAGGACGATACCATATGGAGAATCGGTATCGTAAAATTGCCCGAAATAGCGTAACAACATAAAGTGAGCCATGGCCCGGTTGAAATAGCCTTCGCCTAATATTTCCATACGTCTCGCAGGGTCCAGGTCTTTTACCGTATTGTTTTCCAAAAATTCGATCATAAAGTTGGCCGCGTTGATTACATCATATAAATTATTATAGACATTTCCGATGATACTATTGTCTTCCAGTACATTGTTGTCGGTGAAACCGGTTTCTCCTGCCAATCCACCACTACCCGAGAGTGCTAATGAACCGGCGAGCAGGCCGATATGGCTTCGGAAGTTACAAAGATCCCAGGCCCTCCATTGGGTATATACCCCGCGTAACACCTGTTCTGCACTCTGGGCATTCCGTATTGCGGTTTGGTCTTCCAGTTTATAATAAGGTTTTACTTTATCTACGTCTCCCATCAGGTCACATGCCCAAATCAATACAGAGAGAAATAAGGTAGAAATAATATATGTTGTTTTCATAGTATGAGATTTTATTGTTAAAATTCAACTTTAACACCTAAGGTAAATGTTTTACTCAATGGATAGGGATCTTCATTCAGGGTCATCTGTGAAGTAGTGAAACTACTGATCAGTTCCGGATCGATACCCGGCCATTGGGTCACGGTCCAGATATTAGAGCCGCTGACAAATAACATGGCCGATTGTACATTGATTTTCTTCAGGAAATTCTGTGGTAAATTATAAGAGAAAGTAATATTCTTTAAGCGTAAATACGATGTTTCGTAAATGTAACGATCGGAGAAACGAGAGTTTTTGGAAGGATCGGTATAAACCAGACGTGCATAACGAGCATCGGGATTTTCGGGACTCCAGGTTTTCCCATAGAGTTCGGGATAGATGTTATTTCCAATATACCCATACATATCGCTCATCATATTATAAACAGCAGCTTTAGCTCCTTGGGAGAATTGGAAAACGAACGACAAATTGAAATTTTTGTAATTGACCGAATTGAAAAATCCTCCGAAGAATTTAGGCTGAGGAGTAGCAATAACTTCCCGGTCTTTACTGTCGATTTAACCGTTCCCATCCAGGTCCTTGTATTTGAAGTCACCCATACCGGTCGACTTTTCCTGGTAATAATTCGCTCCACGAGCTACGGCTGTTTTATTTAGAGTAACTACTTCATCGTCGTTTTGGAATATTTTTTCGACGATATATCCTTTTAAAACGCCGGCAGGCTGACCTTCTATATAGGTATCGACATCGTTACTGGAAAGCTCGGCTCCATTGAGTTTTTCGATTTTGTTCCGGTTCAGGGCTATATTGAATTTCGAGGTCCAGGTCCAGTCGGCTGTACGGATAATATCCCCGCCGATTTCAATCTCAACGCCTTTGTTGGAGCGGTCGATTAAGTTGGACGTATAGGAAGTGGAACCTGATTCGAGCGGATAGGGGGAAGGAGCCAATGCACCTTTGGTGTAACGATAGTATCCGTCGATGCTACCGAACAGGCGGTGGTTGAAGAAAGCGTAATCTAATCCACCGTTGAATTCGGATGTTCTTTCCCATTTGATATCCGGATTAGGTAATAAACCGGGAGTCAGAGTCGATTGTCCTATATAAGGATTGCCTTTTTCATAAAATTGTCTGTAGACGAAATCGTCGATGTTGGTAGAACCGGTTTGTCCCCAACTGAAACGTAATTTCAGATCGTCGACTTTTTCTGTATCGGCCATGAAATTTTCGCTGCTCATCCGCCATCCCAGGGATATAGAAGGGAAATAACCTCTTTGATTACCGGGGCCGAATTTGGAAGAGGCATCGGAACGGAAATTGATTTCTGCCAGATATTTGTCGAGATAATTATAGCTGGCACGGGCATAAATGGAATTGAGGGCACTTTTGGACTTTGCGTCTCCGATGCAGTGTGTTTCTGTTGCAGACCCCGCATTATTCAGGACTTCATCATCCGGGAAGCCCATGTAGTAATGCGAAGTATATTCACTAAAAGAACGGTCCCAACCATAGCCGACCATAAAACTGAAATAATGGTCTTCTATCTGGAAATTATAGTCGGCCCTGAAGTTGATCGAAGTATTGGCGGCTTTGCTGCGGTCGTCCTGAAGGGTGGACATGCCTCCGCCTCCCCAATCGTCTTGGGCGACCAGCGGGTTGTAATTACTATACTGATCCTGAAACATAGAGATATTGATATCTCCTCTGATTTTCAAACCGTTGAAGATTTTGTATTCCAGATAACTGTTTCCCAGGAATTGATAAGATTCTTTTTTGTTTTTATTTTGCCGGTTTGCGACTGGATTGGCTAAACCTACGGGGAAACCCCAGGTCGGAGTTCCGTCGATGCGGTATAATTCTCCCGTTTCATCGTATACGGGTACATCGGGTCTGACATTCCATTCTCGGGTAATACCCATTTCTTCGCCTGCAGCTCCGCTATGGCGTTTGGTCATTGTATAACCCAGGGCTGCTCCTACTTTGAAGCGTTTCGAGACATCCGAGTCAAAGGACAGACGACTGTTGTAACGTTGCATATCGTCGTTGATAAACAAACCTTCCTGGTCGATTGCATTGAAAGAAAAGGAGTAATTGGATAATTTTCCACCTCCGCGGATAGCCAGATTATACATGTGAGTCAGTGCATTCTTATTATTGGTCTCATCTACCCAATTGGTATTTTCTTCACCGAAAGCCTCGTCTTTTAATCCGTCGAATATCATATTTCCGTAATTATCATAGGAAGTATTGGCCATATAATCGATTGCAGGATAGATTTGGCCGTATATGATATTATCGTCTGTGATTTGTGCTTTGTTGATGGCTCCGAGTGTATTTTTAATGATTAATTCCTGGAGATTTTTAAATTTAGTTGTGTTTAATGGTTTGAATTTTTTAATTTGGTTACCGACACTCAAGGTATATCCCAGACTGATTTTCATTTGTTCGTTGCGGTGACCGTCCTTGGTTTTGATGATGACTACTCCGTTGGCTCCTCTGGAACCATAAATGGCTGTTGCGGCAGCGTCTTTCAATACGTCGATACTTTCGATGTCGTTGGGGGAAAGAGTTGAAAGCGGATTCAGCATATTCAGGCTGCGCTCGACAAAGAAAGGTACACCGTCGACGACATACAAGGGTTCATTATTGTTTTGCGATTTTAACGGGGAAGTGATTCCCCGGATGTTTAAAGTTGCTTTGGCACCTGGTTCTCCTGAGTTTTGATTGACCAATACCCCCTTCACTGCTCCACCTGGCATGTTGTCGAAAGTCGTGGCTCCGTTGGCATATTTTTCCAGGTCTTTCGCTTTGACCGACGATACGGAACTGGTCAGGTTTCTTGCCGACTTGCTTCCGTAACCGATAACTACAACGTCTTGCAATTCAACCTGATCTTCTTCCATGACGACATTATGACGGACATCTTCCGTTGCCGGAAAGTTATAGGTGACTTTTTTCATTCCGATAAAAGAATAGACGATTTCCACCGCATTACCTTTGAGGATGGCAAGCTGATAGTTACCATTGATATCGGAAGAAGTACCAATGTCCGAGTTACCGATGAAGACCGTTACTCCCGGTAAAACATTTCCGTTTTTGTCCTTGATATTACCGGAAAGTTTCACTCTTTCCTGTTTGACTTGAGGAAGATCGCCTACCGGACGAGGGGTGATATAAATAACGTCGCTTTCATAAGCACACTGATAAGGCGTGTTTTTGAAGATATGGTCTAAAATTTCGTCTACTTGCTTCTGCTGGGCGTTAACGTCAAAGCGTTTTAGTCGGGCGACATCCTGTTCGTTATAAACGAACCGCAACCCGGTTTGTTTCCAGATTTCCTGTAATAGCGTATTGACGTCACATTGCTTTAAATTCAAAGTGACGACTTGCTTTTGAGAGTATCCGGAAGCAAAACCTCCCAAGGTGAATACCAGCATAAAAATTGAGAATAACTTCATAATCCTGACAATTTTTAATCTTTTTAAGTCCGAAAGGACAAAGATTCGTTTACATTCCATAAATTTGTATTTTAAGGTAAAACAATCCGACAGCCTACAGTTAGCTTTGTCCGCTGTCTTTTTATCTGATTGCAGCTGGGAATGGTGGTACATTCCCGGCTGTTTATTTTG
>OOAF01002140.1_pt1 | contig 12515 bp, 10 predicted proteins | sample 1671251 | NCBI WGS metagenome assembly OOAF01 (sample SAMN06348137, study PRJEB24527) | human gut metagenome | biome: human gut; feature: ankylosing spondylitis patient; material: feces | host: Homo sapiens | place: China | collected 2015-10 | reverse complement strand
CGGGTCGCTGACCTCGGCCACCTGGCGGTCGTTGAGCCAGAGCGAGTAGGCCGAACCGGGATTTTCCACGTGCAGGTAGACCATGCCGTCGGTCCAGGCGAACGGAATCTCGATCTCCTGTTCGAGAACGGCATGAAGAGGACCTTCGGTCGCAATCGTCACCTCGGGTTCGAAAGCCTTCCAGTAGCCTCCGGCTTCGCGGTTGCGGGCCTCGGCGTCGTGGCGCGCGTCGTAGGGGACGACCTCCGTACGGTAGACGCGGCCTCCTCCGGGCGTCATCGGGACCGGATTCCTCTCCTCCATGATCTGGGCCGTCGCAGAGAGCGCGCAGGCTGCCAGCGCAGCCGTCAATATCGTTCGTTTCATTGTTTACGGGGGTGTATAATCACGACAAAGGTACAAAAAAGTTGAATGGGTTCAAAACGGAATTGCATGCGGCCCGGTGAAACATTCCGACGCATGGAAGTGTCGTTACGGCACCAAAGGTACTTTTTTTTTGACAAATCGCAAATAATCGTTAACTTTGTCAATTCGGAAAAAACGACTGGAAACACAGACAAAATCGAGATATGAAAACGCAGAGAATCGTAGAAATCCTGAAATCGGACGCTGTCGATACCGACGTCGTCGTAAAAGGCTGGGTGCGCACCAAGCGCGGTAACAAGAACGTGGCGTTCATCGCCCTGAACGACGGGTCGTGCGTAGGTAATATACAGGTGGTGGTCGATCTGGCCAAAATCTCCGAGGAGCAGCTCAAGCCCGTGACCACGGGCGCCTGTCTCCGCGTCGACGGCCGTCTGGTGGCTTCGCCGGGCGCGGGGCAGGGCGTCGAGGTGCAGGCCGAAAAAATCGAGGTTTACGGTACGGCCGACCCCGAGAGCTATCCCCTGCAGAAGAAGGGGCATTCGCTGGAGTTTCTGCGCGAAATCGCCTACCTGCGTCCGCGCACCAACACGTTCGGCGCGGTGCTGCGCATCCGTCACGCCATGGCCTTCGCCATCCACAAGTTCTTCAACGACCGCGGCTTCTACTACTGGAACTCGCCGCTCATCACGGCCTCCGACTGCGAGGGTGCGGGCGCCATGTTCCAGGTGACGACGCTCGATCTGAACAATCCGCCCCGCACCGAGGACGGGCGGATCGACTATTCGCAGGATTTTTTCGGCAAACCCTGCAACCTGACCGTATCGGGACAGCTCGAAGGCGAGCTGGGCGCGTTGTCGCTGGGGCGCATCTACACCTTCGGCCCCACGTTCCGTGCCGAGAATTCCAACACGCCGCGCCACCTCTCGGAGTTCTGGATGATCGAGCCGGAGATGGCCTTCTACGAGTTGGAGGACAACATGGAGCTGGCCGAGGAGTTCCTCAAATACCTGATCGGCTATGCGTTGGAGAACTGCCGCGAGGATCTGGAATTCATGTGCAAGATGTGGGACAAGGAGCTGATCGAACGGCTGGAATTCGTGCTGCACAACGATTTCAAGCGGCTCGACTACACCGAGGGCATCGAGATTCTGAAAGCTTCGGGCCGCAAGTTCGAGTTCCCGTGCGACTGGGGATGCGACCTGCAATCGGAGCACGAGCGCTACCTGGTGGAGGAGCACTTCAAGCGTCCGGTGATCCTCGTCAACTACCCCAAGGAGATCAAGGCCTTCTACATGAAGCAGAACGACGACGGGCGGACGGTACGCGCAATGGACGTATTATTCCCCAAAATCGGCGAAATCATCGGCGGATCGGAACGCGAAGCCGATTATGGCAAGCTTTGTGCCCGTATCAAGGAGTTGAACATGAACGAACGCGAGTTGTGGTGGTACCTCGACACCCGCCGCTGGGGATCGGCTCCCCACTCCGGTTTCGGACTCGGTTTCGAGCGTCTGCTCCTCTTCGTTACGGGCATGGGCAATATCCGCGACGTGATACCTTTCCCCCGCACCCCGCAGCACGCCGAATTTTAGGCGCAGCGGCCCGCCGACCGAAAATCGGGCATACGGGGTGTGCGGAGGGTGTGCGGCGGCTCCCTTCCTCGTGTGCATTGATTTTAACTTTATCGACCCATGGCTATTCATCAGAAACAGGTGATGACGCTTCAGCAGAAGCTCTCCCCGCAGCAGATCCAAATGATTAAATTGCTCGAACTGCCTACCGTGCAGCTCGAACAGCGCATCAAGCAGGAGATCGAGGAGAACATCGTGCTCGAAGAGGCCGAACAGCAGAACGAGGAGGAGGAACCCCAGCAAATATCGGTCGACGAATACCTGCGCGAAGACGACACGCCGGCCTACAAGATGCGGGCCAACAACTATTCGAAAGACGACAAGCCCCGTCAGATTCCCCTGTCGGGCGGCCGGTCGTTGCAGGAGTACCTGATCGAACAGCTCGGCTACCGCAACCTCTCGGAAGAGGAGATGCGGCTGGCGGTCTATCTGGTGGGAAGCATCGACGAAGACGGCTATCTGCGTCGCGATCTGGAATCGGTGGCCGACGACATCGCCTTTACGCTGGGCGAAGAGGTCTCGCCCGAACGGCTGGAAGCGATCCTGAAAGTCATTCACGACCTCGAACCCGCGGGTATCGGTGCGCGCAACCTGCGCGAATGTCTGCTGCTGCAACTCTCGCAACTGCCTATGACGACCCGTTCGCGGCGGCTGGCGCGCAAGATACTGACCTCCTATTTCGACGAATTCGCAAAAAAACACTACGAGAAGCTGATCTCGCGGTTGCAGGTCACCGAGGACGAGTTCCGCGACGCCATCGCCGAGATCCGCCACCTCTCGCCCAAGCCCGCCAACGGCTACTCCGACGGCGGGTCGGACGCCGCGCCCTACGTGGTGCCCGATTTCATCCTGGACTATCACGACGGCCGTTTCGAACTGTCGCTCAACTCCTACAATGTTCCCGACGTGCGGATCAACCGCCGTTACGTGGAGATGATGCGCGACATGGTGTCGTCCGACGGCCGCGTGCAGGAGAAGAACCGCGAGGCGGTGCAGTTCGTCAAGAACAAGATCGATTCGGCCAAGTGGTTCATCTCGGCGATCAAGCAGCGGCGCGACACGCTGATGCGCACCATGCAGGAGATACTGGATTTCCAGCAGGAGTATTTCAAGACGGGCGACCAGTCGAAGCTCCGCCCGATGATCCTCAAGGATATCGCCGACCGCACGGGACTGGACGTTTCGACCATTTCGCGCGTGGTGAACAGCAAGTACGTGCAGACGCAGTTCGGGATCATCCTCCTGAAATCGCTCTTTTCGGAGGCGATGCAGACCGCATCGGGCGGGGAGGTTTCGAGTTACGAGATCAAGAACATCCTGCGTAGCTGCATCGACGACGAAGACAAGCGCCGTCCGCTGACGGACGAGACGCTGATGGATATACTCAACGACAAAGGTTACTGCATCGCGCGCCGCACGGTGGCCAAATACCGCGAAATGCTGGGCATTCCGGTGGCGCGTCTGCGAAAACAGATCTGATGGACGAATCCCGAATTGCCGATCCCTCTTCCGCACTGCGCCGTAGCGACCGCAGCCTGCCCACGCGCCTGTCCAGAGCGGTGTCGGTGGTGCTGCATCCGCTGGTGATGCCGCTCTACGTCATCTTGCTGCTGGTGGCGGGACCGACCCAGCTCTCCTATTTCCCCGCGTCGGTCAAGTTCTACCTGCTGTGGGTGACCGTGCTCTACACGGCCGTCATTCCGTTGCTCTCGGTGGGGCTGCTCCGCTCGGTGGGGCGTATTTCGTCGCTTGCGATCGACGACCGGCGCGAGCGGATTCTGCCGCTGGCGATCGGTATCGTCTGCTACCTGCTCTGCGCCGCTACGGTGGCGCGGATTCCTTCGGCGATGATCGTGCGCAAATTCATGCTGGCGGGCGCCTGTTGCGAACTGTTCTGTCTGGCGGTGACCTTCTACTGGAAAATAAGTCTTCATCTGGCTGCGCAGGGAGCCGCCGCGGCATTGCTCGTGTTGCTGACCTTCGGCAACGCAGGGAACCTGACCGGTGCGCTGGCCGTGGCCGTGCTGGCGGCGGGTGCGCTCGCCTCGGCACGTCTGTGGCTGGGATGCCACACGATCCGCCAGGTCGCCGCGGGTTATGTCGGCGGGTTCATCGTCGCGACGCTCGCCGTGCTGCTGTTGTAGGTGTGCGGCGAAAGGATTCTCTTCCGCTCGTTCCGCCGCTCGATCTTTTGCCGCTTTTGGCGCGATCCCGAAGCAGCGAAGGTGGCCGTTGATTTCCGCACGGCGCGTACTGAATTTCGGCTGGCGGCAGTTCGATAAAAAACAGCGAGGTAAACTGCCTCGCTGTTTTCTATTCCGGAATCGGGATCGGGTTCTCAACGTGCTGCGATACGGCAGTAACGGTCGTAGCGTTTCAGAACGTCGCGGACGTAGGCCCTCGTCTGGCTGCCGCCGGTGAACCGGCCGCAGCGTACCTCCTGCTGCTCGTAGTATTCGGGCAGCGCTTTGAGCGCCAGATAGCGGGCCACGGTCTCCCATGAATCGGGATTCTCGCCGTGGCTGCGCGCCAGCCGGCGTGCGTCGTTGACGTGGCCGATGCCGCCGTTGTATGCGGCCAGGATGATGCTCATCCGGTCGTCGTCCGGCGTGCCGGGCGCGAAACGCAGTCCGGCGTCGATCTTCGAGAGCACCTGTGCCGCCAGCCGGACGTTGGTCTCCGGATCGAGGAGCCGGTCGCCCGTCACGTTGAACTGGCGCGCCACGGCGGGCATGATCTGCATCAGTCCGGCGGCGCCCCGTTTCGAAACGATGTCGGGCGAGAAACGCGATTCGTGGTAGGCGATGGCGCTCATCAGACGCCAGTCGTAACCCTCCTCTTCGCTGACCGAACGGATCAGTTCGTCGTAAACCGAGATGGTGTGGGCGATCTCCGTCCTTTCGGCGCTGCCGATGAAGCTGCCTGCCGTGCGGTTGCCGTAGGGGCCGAAATTGGCGTTCAGACCGTAGAAGGTAGTCAGCAATGTTAAGAACACGAACGTTAAAAATGTCTTTTTTAACATAAAGTTTTACGTTGCGGGCAGCTCTCTGCGTGCCGTACAGTACACCGATCGATCAGTCGTAGAATCCCCACGAAATACCCATCTTGAACATGCCGGGGTTGAGCGGGTAGCGGGCCACGGAAAAGTAGTCGCCGTTGCCGAACAGCCCCCTGTTGACATGCTGATATTTCAGAAAGATGCGCATTCGTTTCCACTTGCCCATGACGAAAACGTCGGTGTAGGGATAGTTCCCCACCTCGGTTTCGCGCTGGTTGTAGAACGCCGACAGGGCCGGATTGTAGCCCGGGGCGTAATACTTCGTGTTGTAGCGGCCGTCGAGACCGATTTGCAGCCTCAACACGTCGCGCACCACCCAGAACTCGTAATAGTACGAGAGGAAGGCGCTCACGAGCGGAACGGGTATGACCTCCTGATTTGTACTCCACTGCAACAATACCCTGTTGTCCAGATGGAGTCCGCCGATGCGGAAATCCTTGCGGGCATACAAACTCGTCAGGCTGACGTTGCCGTCGTGTTGCAGGACGCCTACGTTGGAGTCGCCGGGACCGACGGGGCCGTAATAGATCTTGTTCTTTACGACACCCTGCCATGCGGCGAGTTCCAGCGCGTAGTCCGGCACGCGGAACGAAGCCTCGATACGGGTTTCATTCTCCTTGGCCAAGGAGTTGGACCACACGTAGTGGTTCGAGAAGAGATTCTCCTGCCAGTAACCCGGCGAACGCTTCTCGTTCGAGAAACGTCCTTCGAGAATCAAGGCGTGACCGCGGAGATAGCCTTTGAGCGCGAGGTGTGCGCCCAGCGACATGTCTCCGCCTCTGTACCCCGACGGGTAGACCTTCATGTTGGCGTCCCAGTCGACGTATTTCTTGATTTTGCCGGCGATCGACCCGTAGGCGAAATAGCTGGTCTTTCGCGTGCGGCGGTATTTGCCGGTGATGTAGTCGCCGAGCGCGAACTGCGAGTAGGTGTGTATGTCGAACCCCACGCCGCCGTCGATGGTGCCGATCACGCCGTTGCGGTCCCACGGCTGCGCCTGCACGAACAGGCGGTTCGAAAGCCTTCGTTCGCAGAGCGTGTCGCGCGAGGCGTCGGGGTGGATGAACCAGTTGTCGTAATACTCGTGGCCCTCGGTGGCGACGAAGTTGCCGTTCTCGTCTTTCGACCCGCGTTCGTCGGTGTAGGTGCCGAAGATGTCGGTGTAGGTCTTGCTCCAAATATCGTACTCGATCGAGTGGCCGATGAATACGGCCGAGAGGTCGGCCAGCGAAAAATCGTTTTCGGTGACGCGTTGCAGCGGAATGGCGTAGGACTGCGTGAGGAAGAAGGCGTGGTTGCGGTAGATGTTTTCGGCCTTGGCGTTCGTCAGCCGCATCGGTACGCCCGACGGCATCTCGAAGACCGTGTCGCGGATCGCCCATTCGCCCACCACGCCGCCGTTCTCCTGCGTCTCGATGTGGTTGTTGACGTAACCGGCATGTACGGAGTAGCGCTTGCCCGTGTGGGCGACTGTCACGGCGATGTTCTGATTCTTGGTACGCGACCATTCGTAGAGTCCCCGCGTGCCGCGCGACTTGTAGTCGATGCTGAAACTGGTCGAGGGAGAGATGTTCTGCGCGTGGCGGATCTCGAAATTGGTCTCGCGGTAGCGTTTCTGTCCCGATTCGATGTAGGTCATTTGCAGGAAGGGACGTTTGCCGTTGTAGAACGGCGCGTTCCGCATGTCATAAATATAGGAGTGGAACGGGGAGGCGAAACTGAAATCCTGCCACTGGGGCCGCTCGAAATAGTTGAGCGGAACCGATCCCTGGCCGAGCGCGCCGATCGGCGCATCACCCACGCCGTTGCGGTAGAAGGGGTAGTCGATTCGCCACGCCGTGAGCGTGGTGTCGAGCGGTTCGATCCGCACGCGGTTGTAATCCTGGGAGACGTTCCATTTGAAGTTGGGCAGCGCCCGGATCGAATCGCTGAAAAAGTAGGATTCGAGCGGTTTTTTGATGCGCTTCTCCTTGGTCGAGTCGACGGGCTGCTGCGCCTGCCCCTCCTCGTCTTCGGGCGCGGGGTTCGGTACTCCGTAGAGGTTGGTGTTTTCGCCGCGTTGCTGGGCTCGCATGAGAGAACGGGCGTCGAGCTGGGCACAGACACGCCCCGGCAGCAGCGCCGCCAAGAGCAGCACTGCCGGGAGCAGATATGTTCCGAGCCGTTTCGACATGCGTTTTCTTTCTTAGGCTTCGGCCGCCCTGAGTCCTTGCAGGAGCCACCGGACGAGCGAGACTACGACATAGAGAACGAAAATCGCGGGAATTGCGTATGCGCCGAGCGTAAGAATAAGTACGACGCACGCCCCCAGAAAGAGATAGCGCAGCCGGTTGCCCCTCCAGCCGAAGCCGTGGAATTTGAGTGCGAACATGCGGATCGGGCTGATCATGAGCCAGGCCGTCGCCGCCGCGGCGAGCAGTACGGCTTCATAGGGCAGCGAGAGCATCCCTTCGGCGTGGAGCAGACCCAGCGAGGCGCAGAAGAGGCCCGCCGCGGGCGAAGGGAGTCCGCAGAACTCGGTGCGCTGCGTGTCGTCGATGTTGAATTTCGCCAGCCGCAGCGCCGTCCCGACGGCCAGCAGCAGTACGATCCAGCTCCAAGGGCCTCCCGTATCGGCCGTCCACCACGAACTGCCGGCCTGCCATGCCAGTGTGAGCATGACGGCCGTCGGTGCGACGCCCGACGAAACCATGTCGGCCAGCGAATCGAGCTGCAACCCGATCGGCGAGGACTGGTGGAGCAGCCGTGCCGTGAAGCCGTCGAAAAAATCGAAGACGGCCGCCAGCACCAGCAGCCAGAAGGCCAGATGCAGGTCGCCGTCGGTGAGTATCGCCACCGTCGCTATCATCCCGCAGAGCAGATTCGAGAGCGTGAGCAGGTTGGGAATGGTAAAGAGCTTGATCTTCATATTCGTGCCCGACAATTGATAGATTGACCGACAAAGTTACGAATTATTTTTCGGTTTTCGGGCAAATGTGCCGAAAACCGATCGGACACGGCCTTTTTCTCCGCTGTTTGCGGGGCGATGCAGGGGGCGATGCCTGTGTCGGAATTGGTTTGGACTTCCTCCTGAGGATGACAGGATTTGTCGTTCCGGACGGAATGCAGTGGAGCGTAGGAATCTTTCCGCTCTTTTCGCAGTGCGATCCGGCAGGCCGGAGACCTGTTAAAACAGGAGACCAGCAAATAATCATCGTTGCGCGCAGCGCACCGCAAATTCCGCATTGCACCGGAGGAGGAATCAGATCGGACGGAGGTTCGAGCGCCCGGAGCGGGCGTGCAAAACAGCGTAGTCTTTTGTGCCCGCTCAGTGAGAACCGCCGTCCGATCCCGACGGAGGTGCCCTGCGGACACTTTTGGCGCCACCTTTCGGTGACAAAAGGTGGTAAAAACTGCTCCTCGCAGGAGACGCCCAATCGGAGGTGCGGGATGCTTCCGGATATACATTCAGGATGTTTCCGACGCTTTCACACTCCGATTCTGCTAAAACTAACGATTGTAAAAGATTCGCTCTTCGACTGCGGCCGGAGAGCGGCAGCCCGCAGCCGTCCCATGCGAAGGGCTGCATCGTTCCGCCACAGGCGGTCGAATCATCCTCCGCCGGCCGCAGGCTGACAGACGATAACACGGCTACGTATTCCCGACGGCCTGCAATCGGCCCTCGCGTCGGAATCCTCTCGGATTTCCTCCTCGGGATGGCGGGCCGATTGTAAAAACTCGTTCGTATCGTAAATCGGAACCGCCGCCCCGAGAGGGGCGGCGGTTCCATTATCCGGCAGCGATCGGACTATCCGATCAACTCGGTATATTGCTCGGCCGTGAGCAGCGTATCGTACTCAGCGGGATCGCTCACCCGCACCTTTACGAGCCAGCCCTCGCCGTAGGGATCCTTGTTGACGATCGAAGGGTCGGCGTCGACGGCTGCATTGAATTCGACAATCTCGCCCGATACGGGGAGGAATGCGTCCGACACGGTCTTCACCGCCTCGATCGTACCGAAAACCTCGCCTGCCGCGACGGTCTCGCCCTCGGTGGGCACATCGACGAAGACGATGTCGCCCAACTGGCTCTGCGCGAAATCCGTAATGCCGACGTAGGCCGCGTTTCCCTCCATACGGCACCACTCGTGGTCGTTGGAGTACTTCAAATTGGAAGGAACATTCATATTTTATCTTTTTTGCATGGAACTATCCGTTTCCGTCGCAGCGGTGCGATCCCAGAGGCCGTTCCGCCGGTTGCACCGGTCGCGCCGTTCCGGCCTTTTGTCCGGCAGGATGATCCGCGTCCCGAATTCCTGCGGCTTGAAGCGCCGGCGACACAAAGATACGTCTTATTTTTTCATTCCCAACTCCTCCGGCGATTTTTTCACCTCGAACTCGATCTCCCTGAAAAGATAGTCGTGCAACGTGCCGTCGGGGTGTTCGACCTGCAACGCGCCCCCTGCGCGGACACCGCGGATCACGCCCGTGAAACGGGTTCCGTCGGGCAGCCGGAAGGCCTGTGGAGCGTCGATCCGGTACATGCGGCGGCGATACTCCTCCGCAAGCGGCGCCCTGTCGCCCGCTTCGAGCGCGGCATACCGTCGCATGAGTGCGGCGTGGAACCGGTCGAGCACCTCTTCTCGGTCGAACGTGCGTCCCGCTTCGAGCGCCATCGAGGTGGGATTGGGCAGCGCGGGATCGAACTCCGTCTGGTTGACGTTGATGCCGATGCCAGCCACCGTGCGGGCGAGCCGCCCGCCTGCGAGGTGATGCTCGATGAGGATGCCCACCAGTTTGCGATCGCCGGCGTAGATGTCGTTCGTCCATTTGATGCGGGCGTCGATTCCGCAGGTGCCGAGGGTGTCGACCAGCGCGAGCGCCACGGCCTGCGAGAGCAGGAACTGCTCGCCTGCGGGAAGGAACGTCGGACAGAGCACGACCGAAAAGAGAAGGTTCACCCCTTCGGGACTCGTCCATGTATGTCCCCGCTGCCCGCGTCCCGCCGTCTGCCGTTCGGCGCAGATCACGTCGCCGTGGCCGTAACGCTCCTCACGCGCGAGGTCGTTGGTCGAAGTCGTCTCCGCAATATGATAGATCATGGCGAAATTGAGAATTTATCCGTTCGTTCTTAGGCTTGGTCGGGGAGAAACACGCCTTCCTTTACACCGCAACGCCGAAATCGCGCAGCGCGTCGTTGAGCGAGGTCTTCTTGTCGGTCGACTCCTTGCGCCGCCCGATGATGAGCGCGCAGGCCACGCTGTACTCTCCGGCCGGAAACTTCTTGGCGTAGCTTCCCGGAATTACGACCGAACGCGGCGGAACGTAGCCCCGGTATTCGACCGGTTCGGCCCCCGTGACGTCGATGATGTGCGTCGAACCGGTGATGACCGTGTTCGAGCCGAGCACCGCCTCGCGGCAGACGTGCGCCCCCTCGACCACGATCGCGCGCGAACCGACGAAGCAGTTGTCCTCGATGATGACGGGCGCTGCCTGCACGGGTTCGAGCACGCCGCCGATGCCCACGCCGCCCGAGAGGTGGACGTGTTTGCCGATCTGGGCGCAGGAACCCACCGTGGCCCACGTGTCGACCATCGTGCCGGTGTCGACGTAGGCGCCGATGTTCACGTACGAAGGCATCAGAATGGCTCCGGGGGCGATGTAGGCGCCGTAGCGAGCCACGGCCTGGGGCACGACCCGCACGCCCAGCTCCCCGTAGCCGTGCTTGAGTTCCATCTTGTCGTACCACTCCAGTTCGCCGGCCTCCATCTTGCGCATGGGCTGGATCGGGAAGTAGAGGATCACGGCCTTCTTGACCCACTCGTTGACCTTCCATTCGCTTTTGGCCGGGTCGACGGGTTCCGCCGTGCGGAGTTCGCCCTTGTCCACCAGTTCGACGACCTGCCGTACGGCCTGCTGCACGGCGGGGTCCTGAAGCAGCGCGCGGTTTTCCCACGCCTGCTCGATTATCGTTTTGAGTTCGTTGTGCATAGTCTGTTGTTTTCAATAGGCAAAATTACTGAAAATATTGAATTTTTCATAACTTTGTCCCGATCATTACCCAAACGGTTCAATTATGAAGCATTTATCCATCAAAGCCGCCCTTCTGCTCGGTGCAGCGGCGGCGGCAGGTTGCGGCAATATGAAACAGATAAAACACCAGCCTTACCCCGAGACCGTGCGCGGCGACGTGGTGGACAACTATTTCGGCACGGAGGTTCCCGATCCCTACCGCTGGCTCGAGGACGACAACTCGGAGGCCACGGCCGCGTGGGTCGCCGCCGAGAACGCCGTGACGCAGGACTACCTCTCGCAAATTCCGTTCCGCGGGGCCATCCGCGAGCGGCTGATCGAAGTGTGGAACTACGCCAAGGAGAGCGCCCCGCGCAAGCACGGCGACTGGTGGTACTACACTTATAACGACGGTTTGCAGAACCAGTCGGTGATCTACCGCACGAAGGAGCCGGGCGAGGCCGGCGAGGTGTTCCTCGACCCCAATAAGCTCTCCGACGACGGGACGGTGGCCCTGACCGACATGTCCTTCTCGAAGGACGGCCGCTGGTTTGCCTATTCGGCCGCCGCGTCGGGTTCGGACTGGGTGGAGATCCGCGTGATGGACACCGCCGACAAGTCGCTCGCTGCCGACAAGATCGAGTGGGTGAAATTCTCGGGCGCACGGTGGGCGCCCGATTCCAAGGGGTTCTATTACAGCGCCTACGACGCCCCGAAGCAAAACGCCTACTCTTCCAAGAACGAGTTTCAGAAGGTTTATTACCATGCGCTGGGTACGCCCCAGTCGGCCGACAGGCTCATTTACGAGGACCGGGAACATCCGCTGCGTTACTTCTCGGCATGGCCTTCGGAGGACGGCAAATGGCTCTTCGTCATAGCTTCGGAGGGCACGTCGGGAACGGAGGTCCTCTATAAAAGGGTGTCGGACCCGAAATTCCGCGTCCTGCTGCCGGGCTTCGATGCCGATTATTCGCCCGTCGACTGCAAGGACGACCGGCTTTATTACGTGACCAACAGGGATGCGTCGAACTACGCGCTGATGAAGGTCGATCTGAACCGTCCCGGGATGATCGAAACGGTGATTCCCGAGAGTGAAAGGAACCTGCTCGAAGGCGTGGGCACGGCGGGCGGCAGTCTGTTCGCCTACTACCTGCAGGATGCGCAGAGCCGGATTTACCAGTACGACTACGCCGGCAAGCAGGTGCGCGAAGTGGCGCTTCCGGCCATCGGCTCGGTCGACGGATTCGACGGCCGGGAGGAGGACTCGGAACTTTACTATACGCTGGTCAACTACACGGCTCCGGCCACGATCTACAAATACGACATCGCTTCGGGCGAATCGACGCTCTACAAGGCTCCGGAGGTGAATTTCGATCCCGAACTGTTCACGACCGAGCAGGTGTTCTACACCTCGAAGGACGGCACGAAGGTCCCGATGTTCATCACCCGCCGCAAGGACATGAAGCGCGA